>Ga0209407_1000007_pt1 | contig 308319 bp, 223 predicted proteins | sample AD_JPNHG3_MetaG_FD_184410 | JGI IMG/M metagenome (GOLD analysis project Ga0209407, IMG submission 184410) | Active sludge microbial communities of municipal wastewater-treating anaerobic digesters from Japan - AD_JPNHG3_MetaG (SPAdes) (version 2) | ecosystem: Engineered > Bioreactor >... | reverse complement strand
CTGGATATACTTGTTGCCCGTTTGCAGTATACGTTTTTATCAATCGTACTGTATCAATCATTTCATAAGTAGATGTTGTCCACTTGGTATTTATTTGCACAGTATCACTGTAATTACTGACACCATATCCAACTGCATTCGGCATACCGTTGAATTTGTGTATAATTTCACCTGTTTTTGCATCAATGAAATACATCCAATTGCCGAGTTTTGCACCATCGGTAGCGATCATCATTCTCCAGGCAAGCAGATATTCTCCGTTTTTAAAATCCCCTTTTCGTGGAGCGATGACTAATTCCGGTTTCGGCACCCAGGTTCGGTTTGCGTCTTGATATACATCCTTTATGATTTTCTCCTGTAATGCATTTTGCCAGCGATATTCTGCGGGACCGAGATCGGCAAGTGCTATATTTAAGGCATTTTCAGACGATATACTCGCCGTTACATCGAGACTCAAATCAGGTGTAAATCTTCCGTTCACAGCTTTGATCGTGTTGACGGCGTCGCTATGCAGAATCAGTTCAGAACCAAATACCGGAACTCCTTTGTATATTTGCTGTAATTTTGCATGCGTCATACCAAGATCATCTTTTGTCACTTTTTTCAGTGTAAAATCATCATACGTATCGCTGATGCGAAACAATGACTTTGAATGACGAAGGAATTGTTTTGCCTGAGTCAAATCAGTGACGTCGGTATTGCGTGCTAACGTTCCCCGTATTGAACTGGGTGTTCCGTTCGGCATAATGGTAATTTGCTCGACAGATTGGTATAACAATCTCGATATCTGTCGAATACTATCAACTCTAGCAATTTGAGCAGAGCTTCCTTGGGTATAAAGTAGCACTGTCATTATGCTAGCGATGATTTTAATGACGTTTGACGCTTTCATAATTTCCTCCTTTTAATAAAAGCATTAAAGAGACAGTAAAAACATTTAATTCTAATTGGAAAAAGGTGACCAGCCTTAATAAATATTTCTACGAATTACAATAGCGTTGACAATACTATTGTGATTGTTATTTGTTATGTCTTTTTTTAGTCGATGTATTCCCTCCATTATGGTAGTTTTCCATGGACAATCACGTTATTGTCATAAAGAATAAATAGATCTTCCTTAAATATCAGAATATCAGAAATTGGTTCTGTCATTTGATACAATAAGACCCAGTCGGTTCCATTATAATGCCCAACTCCATATATCCCAGATTTAAATGCTTGAGTAAATATATCCATTTCGTTACTCCCCCAGAGAAGTCCCAAGGTAATATCTGTGCTTGAAAAGTCCTTCCATACCTGAAAATCAGAATCTGTATATGTCAGTATCTGTTTTTCCCCTGCCTGTGTAAAATATAGTCTTCCATTAATTTCATTTACATTTATTCCCCTTTTTCCACTGTAAATTTCTTTCAGAGAATTGCCGTCAAGTTCGAATACTTTAGCAGTATCGCCGGTACTTTCAAAACGAGTGCCCGATATGTAATATTTATTGCTTTCCTTAATTCCACGTCGTATTCTATTTAATCCTACCTTACTATTAGGAATAGGAACAAATTTCCAAGTACTTCCGTCGTAATGCATTATAACACACTTATATCCCTCTCCAGTAATCGAATCTATACTTCCAACTGCATAAATATTCTCAGGTGAATCTCCCCATATATCGTCCAGACCAAGCCTTGTTGAACCTGCACCATCGTATATATATGCTACTGACCAATGCGTTCCATTATAATGATAAATTCTTCCTCCTGGTGCATCACAAGCCCATACATCGTTTTGAGCAAAACCAAAGACACACATCATATTGCTAGAGAGACATGAAAGATCACGTGTCCAACTTACTCCATCATAATGCCATAAAGTTACATCAGAAGCTCCGCCTGAACCGGTGGCCCATATATCTGTCGGGCTACTACCCCATAAACTGAATAAATAAAACAAATCCCACGGATTTGCTTTGAGAGTATCGACAGTCCATATATAATCACGTCTTCCCGGTTCAAGGTCTTCTGGACAGTTAAGGCATTTTTCTTTTCCACAATTAATGCAAAAAAACGAGAATAGAAATACAAAAATATAAAAATGTAACTTTTTATTCATACTAAAACTTAAAGATATGGAGAAAAAGTAATGTTGGCGAATCTATGTTTAGGAATAAATGCCATTTAATTGAGTACCTATCTTAAAATAAAAATAGACAAAGAAAGATTTCCAAATAGAAAATAAATAGAAATGTGTTTTTGGGCCAAAGCGCATATCAATCCTCGGTCATCGTTTATAGACAAGTGATACATCATCGTACCGATTTATATTAACATTCAAAACGCAACACTTAGTCAAACAATGCCAAAAAGCAACGCCAGGATTCTGAGCCAATCAAACTGAGGGGATAATCAATCCTACTAAAATCCCAAAAGACAAAAAACTTAATTAAATATAATATGCCAATTTAAAATTTCAATACTTTTTTATACCATGACCAAATTTTTTATTTTAACGTGAGAGGCAATCGTTATTATCTGTTTACTCCAGTGAAAATAAGCCTTAACCACAACAGTTAAAAATGAGTAGTTCATTTTGTCAAAGTTATTTATCGACATAATTCAGGTCAATTTTAAAATTGCTTTCTATTTCTCGGATTTATACATTTGTTTTAGAATGAGAGTAAATGCTATGGATATACTGGCCCGGATTAAAGAAGCAGGTTTATTGTTCGATGGCGCTTTCGGTTCGCTTCTGATGCTGAGAGGTTTGCCAGAAGGAATCTTACCCGAATTGTGGTGTTTGGAGCACCCGAAAGTAGTAACCGGAATCCACGCCGATTACGTCGCGGCTGGGGCAGACGTTCTCACGACCAATACTTTTGGGACTTCTCCTCTGAAATTGCAGAAAGCCGGTCTGGAGAAACGTGCCGCTGAGATCAACCGTCGGATGGTTGCAATGGCGCGCGTCGCAGCTAAGCCGACTACTTTAATCGCCGGTAACATTGGGCCAACCGGCGAAATGTTAGCCCCTTTTGGAAAGCTTAGTATCGAGGAAGCCACCGCTAATTATGCCGAGCAGGCCAGATTTCTCGATGCGGCTGGCGTTGACTTATTCATAATTGAAACAATGTTCGACCTAAATGAAGCTCTAGCGGCATTAAAAGGAATTCAGCAGGTGTCTGCCAAGCCGATCTTTGCGACGATGACTTTCGTCGAAAGCCCGACCGGTTTCGTGACCATTATGGGCAATTCGGTGGAAGAAAGCATGCACCAGCTAATCGAAGCCGGCGCCACGGCGTTCGGCGCCAATTGTTCGATCGGCAGTGAAAAAATGGTCAGCCTGGCCCAAATAATCCGCTCGGCCGTATCTGTTCCGGTGGTTATTCAGCCGAATGCCGGCATTCCAATTCTGCAAAACGGCCTCCTCCATTATCCGGAAGATGTCGCCTTTTATACCCGCAACATTGTCACTATCAAAGAGGCCGGAGTCGAAATCGTTGGCGGTTGTTGCGGGACAACTCCCGAATATATTCGCGCTATCCGCCAGGCACTGACTTAAAATTTCAGCTGAACATTATTGATATAAGTTAAATCTGGTAATGACACCTATTTGCTAAAGACTTAGTAACCCCGCGTCAAAGATTAAAGTCGTAATGTAACTTCGCCATTACTACTCTATCTAAAAAACAATCAGTAAATAGGACATCTATAAAAGATGGAGTTGTTATGCCTTTAAAAGAAAAAGATCAGAAATTCGTTCGCGAAGTTCTCAGTCGCCTGAATAAACCGGTCAAAATCATAAATTTTAGCTAACCAGCCGAAACCGGATGAGCGCGATTAAAATACCAATGGATTTGACAATGTTATTCATTAAATTTACCACCGTTGGAAAGCAACCTACCGGAAGAAGAAATAGTTGCCCGCGCCAAAAAGGGCGACCAAGCGGCTTTATCACAGTTGGTTCTCAATTACAGCGATCGCATTTATCATCTCGGTTTGCGTTTAACTGGTAGTCATCAGGATGCTGAGGACATTTTACAGGAAACGTTTCTAATTATGGTGAAAAAGATAAACCAGTTTCAGGGCAAATCGTCTTTCTATACCTGGCTATATCGCATCGCAATGAATGTCGGTTTGCGAAAGTTAAAGTCCAAGCCACGCAAATATGAGCACATTTCGCTCGACGATCCCGATTTTGAACGAGTAAGTTCCGAAGCCGCCAGCGAATGGCCTGATTTCGATTACGATATTGTCAATGATCCGCTCTTTCGCCAAAAATTGGATCGTTTGATTGAACGATTACCCGAAAAATATCGCACAGTTTTCATTCTGCGCGATTTACATGGATTATCAACCGAAGACACTAGCCGCATTTTGCAAATCACACCCTCCAATACTAAAATTCGGTTGATGCGGGCTCGTAATTTCCTAAAAGAAAATTTGGAAAAAATGTTAAAAGCCGAAATGCAGCCATGAAATTAGACGAAGAACTTCTCCGAGAAATCTGCGAGTATATGGGTAGCGATTTGAATTCCGCTCCCTGCAAAATTATCCGCGATCATATGGAAGCCTGCCCGAATTGCGAAGTTTACATTAACAAAATCAAGAAAACGATTGAAATTTATCGCCTGGCTGACCAATGCGAGGAAATTCCGGACAAAGTCACTCGTAATCTTCTGACATGTTTAAAACTCGACGATCCGAGCCAGACCTGCAAAAAATAATTTCATCTACTTCTTCAGAATAATTTAAAACAACTAAAAGCCAAAATTAAATCGCCTGGCTATTTAACCACAAAGGCACAAAGACGCCAAGAGCAAAGCTGAGGCTGAGAAAAGAGGAAAAGAGGAGGAAGGGTGAATAGGAGACAAAATAAGGCTGGGATATAACCACCATTCATTCACACAACCATGCCATTATACATTCAAAGAAAATATGAAGACCTTTAAGTTCTTTTAAGCATTTTTAAGTACTTATAAGAAATAAAAATGACTACGAGAGTCTTAATAGAACTTAAAAGGACTTATCAGCACTTTTTAAATATGTCTTCAGCTGAAATTACGCTTCGCCGGCTTGTTCCTCAGCCATCAATTGTACGATTTTCGCCCGGCTGGCCTGAATTTTGGCCTGGTCTTTTTCGCTTTTAGATTTAGATTCGATTATATCGAGAATGCTGAGCGCCTGTTCATAGAGTTTTTGCTTCATTAGAATATCAACCAATGTCCAGGTTGGAATGGGAAATGAAATATTCCCAGGCGCGGCGGTGCTTTTTTTCGATTGGCGCGGTGGGCGTTGCTTATTAGAAGCAGACTTCGTTTTTGGGCTGGCTTTGCCGGCTTTGGTGGACGGAACTTTAGGAGTTACCATCGCCTCGCTTTCAGCCGGAATGTTCGTTGCTTTTGTTTCTTTCTCAGCCTGGGGGGCTACTTGATGTTCGACAGCCGGTTTTTCGGATTCAGCGATAATCGGCGATTCGGGCGACGGCGTCTGACTGGCTAAGTGTTCCTGCATCCAATCTTCTTTCTGAACTTCCTCAAATGGCTTTTCTCGCAAACGGTTGAACAAATCGCTAACTGAGGAAGAACCGGACAATTCTTCAGCCTGAGGTTCTTCTGCAATGGGTTCATCGAAACTGATTGTTGGTTCCGTTTCCACTGTCGGTTCGGATTCAATCTCCGTTTTTTCGATCGGCCCGAAATGGGCTTCCTCTTCCGGGATGGGCGAAGGTTGAATCTCAGGAGATTTTGGTGATTCAGTAGATTTTTTTATTGATTCAAAAAATTGGGAAAGACGAATAGCGCCGGTGATCGGATCAACTTCTGGGGCTGATTCGGCTGGCTCGGCCGGAATCGCCTGTTCGATGGATTCTTCGATTTGATCAGTTTGCTCCAGTTCAGCTTGCAACTGCGGTTTTTGGGATTTTAGCTCGACTGGAAAAGCGGCTAATTGGGTGGCACTCTCATCATCATAGGGATTTAGGTCACGAATTTTTTCATAACAATATTTCAATTCTGCTTGAGTAAGATAATCTTCCCCTAGTTCGGTTAATTTGTAATAGGCTTGTAAAAATTTCCCATCAATCTGAATTATTTCCCGTAAATGAGTGGCGGCCTGGTTCGGATCATTCATCGCCAGAGCTGTCAAAGCCCAAATAAAATGTCCTATCGTTGAGAAGGGATGAATGTTTAAATCTTCCCGGCAGAGATCAATCGCCGTCTGGTATTCCAGGCCTTCCAGATAAAGCGCCGCCAGGAGGGGGCGCAAGTAACTGTCCGGTGTATTGGCTATTTGTTGTTGCAGAGTCGCTCGATCAATAATTTCCATAATAAACCTCTTTTAATCCTCACTCTCTCAATTGTTTTTTGACTTCCACTCAAGGTGTAGATAGTAGATTCATAAATGTTAAAAGCCGGATAGTCATCGTGAATCTGGAGATCAGGTATTATAGTAAATAGAAGATTTTCAGTAACTTGTAATCGCATATTATTTGCACTCATTTGTTACTACTTTTCTGCCGTAAAAATTAAGAGAAACATTTCATCAGAGCAACTTTTTATCCGCAAAACTCGTGTATTGGTCGCCGGCGACGATAATGTGGTCGAGAACCGGAATATTCATCGTCTGACCCACTTCTTTCATCTGACGGGTCAATTGGAGGTCTTCATTGCTCGGTTCTGGATTTCCGCTGGGATGATTATGAATCAAAATGATGGCCGCCGCCATACCGAGAATAGCTTCGCGAAAAACTTCGCGCGGGGTAACAACCGAAGCATTTAAAACGCCCTCAGAAATGATTGCATCTCGAATAATCTTGTTGTTACTGGCCAATAGGACAACCATAAAAATCTCTTTCTTCAAATCGCGCAGGCGGGGAATATAAATCTTAGCGACCTCATCGCTTTTGTGGATAATCATTTCCGGTGGCGCCACACTGACAGCTTGCAGACGGCGTGCTAATTGCAAGCCAGCCGCAATAGTGACAGCTTTAGTCGGTCCGAGTCCCCTGATTTTCAGATTGAGAATATCGTGATAATCCATTTGAGCCAGAGCATTCAGTCCACCGCTTTTACGCAGAATCTCACGGGCAACATCCAGAGCCGAATGCCCACCAGCTCCACTGCGCAGTAAAATCGCCAGCAGTTCGGCTTCGGTCAATTTCATAGGCCCGGTTTGCATTAATTTTTCCCGCGGGCGGTCGCTTTCCGGCCAGGCAGTTATCGGGAGTTTATAGACGGCAGGTTCCTTAGCTCGCATAATTTCACCGTAATTTACTGTCAAGCACGAAAGTCACCGGACCGTCATTGACTAAACTGACCGCCATCATTGCCCCGAAAATTCCCTGTTCGGTCGGAACTCCCGCGGTCTTTAAATCAGCGATAAATTTCTCGTAAAGCCGACACCCGGTTTGCGGATCAGCGGCGGAGGTAAAGCTCGGCCGGCGGCCTTTGCGCCAGTCACCGCATAAGGTAAATTGCGAAATGACCAATGCCGCGCCACCGACATCCTTGATCGAGAGGTTCATTTTTTGCTGTTCATCCCCAAAAATTCGCAAGCCGGCAATTTTATCCGCCAGAAAAGCCGCATCGGCATCTTCATCATTCTGAAAAACGCCCAGCAGGACTACCAATCCGTGCCCAATCCGGCCGACGATTTTGCCTTCTACGGTCACGTGGGCTTCGCTTACTCTCTGAATAACCGCAATCATTATTCGACCCAGGCGTTTTCTTCGCCAAAAGTTTTTTTCAAAATATCGAGCAGTTCGCGATCGGCGCTGACTCGCAAATTCCCCGAAAGGATTGATTTGCTGTCGCCATTACCATCATAGAGATGCAAAAACAGCTGACATTCGCCGGTATGTTTTCCAAGTAATTTCTTGAGATTTTCCAGATCATTCGGGCCAAATTGATTGACATTGATGCGGATGTGAAGTTTTTTCGATTTGCGGTTAAGCAAGCCGCGCAAGGGACTGATTTCCTCGACGATAATCTTGGCATCGTCTTCGTTCCGGCAATTGACATTTCCGCTGACGAAGATGGGATAATTGACTCTAAGATGTTCGCGATATTTTTCATAAGTGTCGGCAAAGGCAATTAATTCGACCTTGCCGTTCAGGCTTTCAAGATTGATAAAAGCCATCTGGCGCCCTTTCCGGTCGGTCATAGTTTTGACCCCGGCAATCAGTCCGCCTAATTTGACATTGGACTTATCCAAATTTGCCAGCGGTTCGGTGAAATCGTAATTGGAAAACGATTCTATTTCGGTCGAATATTCCAACAGCGGATGCCCACTTAAATACATACCGAGCAGTTCTTTTTCCTTACTCCATTTTTGAGAATCATCCCAGGGCGCTACATCCGGCAAACGCGGTTCACTCAAGGTAGCCTGAGAAGCGCCATTTTCGATTCCAAAAAGATTCACCTGATTATTGTTTTTTTCTTCCTGAACATGCATAGCGTATTGAATAGCCGTGTCAATTGCGGCAAATTTCTGACCACGCGTGCCTTCCAGCGAGTCAGTCGCTCCGGCGGCGATCAAGCTCTCGAGAACTTTACGATTGACACATTTTAAATCCAGAGCCGCTACCAGTTGAAAGAGAGTGCGAAATTGCTTTTCGGTCTGGCGCGCGGCGACAATATCCTCAGCGGCTTTCTCGCCGACATTCTTGATCGCATGCAAACCATAACGGATTGCCTGACCCTCCGGAATGAAGCGCACTTCGCTGTAATTTACATCGGGCGGCAGAATTTCGTAACCCATATTGCGGGCTTCATTAGCCAGAATCGTGATTCGGTCGGTGTCATTGATTTCACTCGAAAGGTTAGCCGCCATAAATTCAGCCGGATAATGAGCTTTCAAATAACCACATTGATAGGCTAGAATAGCATAAGCGGCGGAGTGACTGCGATTGAATCCATACTGGGCGAAACGCTGAATTAAGTCATAAATCTGGACAGCAACTGAACGCTTAATGCCATTTTTTATCGCTCCTTCGACGAACTCCTTTTTGAGCGATTCCATAGTTTCTTTCTGCTTCTTGCCCATAGCCTTGCGCATCAAATCGGCTTTGGCGAGTGAGAAGCCAGCCACCTGATGAGCAATTTGCATAACCTGTTCCTGATAAACGATAATGCCATAGGTATCCACAAGAATCGGTTCTAGTAAAGGATGCAAATAGGTAATTGGCTTGCGACCTTGTTTGCGATCAATAAAGTCATTGATCATTTCCATAGGTCCCGGACGATAAAGCGCATTCATCGCGATCAGGTCTTCGATACCGGATGGTTTCAGTTTCTTCAAATACTCCCGCATTCCAGAAGATTCAAACTGAAAAATGCCGATCGTGCGACCTTCGCCGAAAAGAGCCAGGGTTTCCGCATCTTTTTCCGGAATTTTATTTATATCGAGTTCAATGCCCTTAGCTTTTAACATTGCCAGAGTATCGTCAATAACACTGAGGTTACGGATACCCAGTAAATCAACCTTGAGTAAGCCGATCTGATCAATACATTTCATATCATACTGGGTAGTGACTTCGCTATTACTTGCCTGGTAAAGCGGAACGTAATCGGTAAGATTGCCCGGGGCGATTACGACCCCGGCGGCATGGGTGGACGCATGACGGTTTAAGCCTTCCAGAACCTTGGAAATCGCAAACAATTTCCGATGCTGTTCATCAATATTGACGGCTTCCTGCAATTCCGGAGTATTGTTAATGGCGGCTTCGAGAGTAATATTAATTTGCTCCGGAACCAGCTTGGCAATTCGGTTGACTTCCGCCAGCGGCATACTGAGCACCCGTCCGACATCGCGAATCACGGCTCTAGCTTTCATTTTCCCGAAAGTAATGATCTGAGCCACGCAGTTCTCACCATATTTCTGGCGAATATAATCAATGACGGCGGCGCGTTTGGTATCACAAAAATCAATGTCAATATCCGGCATAGAGATGCGTTCCGGATTCAGGAACCGCTCGAAAATAAGTTTATATTTTAGGGGATCAATATTAGTAATGCCCAAAATATAGGCTACGATACTGCCGGCGGCTGAACCACGACCCGGTCCGACCGGAATGTTGTTATTTTTCGCATAATGCACAAAATCCTGAACAATCAGAAAATAACCGGCGAAACCCATTTGCCGGATTACGCCTAATTCGTAGTCTATTCTCTCGCGGATTTCCGGCGTAATTTCCGGATAACGACCTGGCAGACGCTCCGCTATCAATTGAGCCAGATACTCATCGGCTGTTTTGATATTGGCGGATTCCGGGATGGGAAATTCCGGCAGATAATATTGATTCATTTCCGGATTGAAATCGCACTGTTCGGCGATTTTCAGAGTATTTTCGATTATCTCAGGATCATCGGGAAAAAGAGCCGCCATCTCCTCAGCCGATTTTACCCAGTATTCATGTTGCTCGTATTTCAGCCGGTCAGGATCGCTCATTTCTTTGCCGGTGCCGATGCAAAGATGGGCGTCGTGTGCTTCCCAATGTTCCGGTAAAGTATAGTGAGTATCGTTGGTTAACAGGCGCGGCAAACCGAGTTCAGCGGACAGTTTTTTAGCCATTTCGTACCAGCGCAGTTCATTATCAATACCATGATTTTGCACTTCGAGATAAAAGCGACCATCGAAAATTTCCGCATATTCCAGCGCCAGCTGTTTGGCTTTTTCATAATCGCCTTTGATAGCCGTATCCGGAATGCGCCCTTTGATACAGGCGCTCGTAGCAATCAATCCGGCATTATACTTGCGCAGAAGTTCATTGTCCACTCGCGGCCGATAATAATATCCCTCCAGGTAGCCGAGGCTGACCAACTTAATCAGGTTCTCATATCCCTGGCGATTTTGAACTAATAGCAATAAATGATGGTAGCCGCCGCCTTGTTCGCGCGATTTCTTATCGAAACGACTGTTATCAGCCACATAAATTTCGCAACCAAGGATCGGCTTCAAGCCGCTTTTATTGGAGGCTTTAAGGAAATGAATCGCACTAAAGAGGTTGCCGTGTTCGGTCAAGCCGACCGCCGGCATGCCCAGTTCGATGGCTCGATTTACTAAAGAATCAATGGATTGAGCTCCATCCAGTAAGCTGTAATCAGAATGATTGTGCAGATGAACGAATTGTGTCATTTAAAATTTCCCTGCAAAAATAGCCAGCAGGCCAAAAAATATATCGCCTTTCAAAATCGCCGCCACCCGGCCACAATTGGTTGCGGAAGTATCACGACCAATCGAAAATATAACATAAATCAGCGGGATTTCAACCGTCAAAACCAGAATCAGCAGATAAAATTTTCCGTATATGTTCAGATAGAAAGGAACTAATGCCCCAACCATTAGAATCAGCGTAGCTACGATCACCAGGCGACGTGCGGCAGTCAATCCGTAAACCAGAGGAAAAGTCCGCGCTCCGCGAGCTTGATCGCCAGCGACATCCTGCATATCTTTAACAATTTCCCGTATGAAATTAAAACCAAAAGCCAACAGACAGGGCACAATTCCTACTCGAATATCACCAAAAACGGATGCCCCGAATAAAAACGTCATACCAAGGATCGCCGATACGATTAGATTGCCCCACAACGGCCGCGGTTTGAAAAATTTTGTATAGGTTATAAGAAAAAATAAGGCGAAAGGGATGATAATTGCGATCTGGCGATTGAAAATCGGAATAGCCGCCGCCGTTCCGAATCCGAATAAAAAATAGGCATAGAATAAAGCCGCGCGCGGCTGGATCAAGCCGGCTGGAATCGGTCGTTGGGGACGATTGATGCGATCGATTTCGACATCAAAATAGTCGTTCAAGACATTGCCGGCTCCGGTATAAGCCCAGACGATGAGCAGAGCCAGCAAGACGCTTGGCCATCCCGGCCTTGGTTCAGCTAAAGTCATACAGACTAAAATAGCAATTCCTCCCTGCAGTAAGTTCAGAGGGCGCATAATCTTAAAATAGGCCAGAAGTTTTTTCATTTCGCCAGCTCCGCTATAATTACCCGACTTTGCCCGCTATAATCTTTAACGACCGAGACCGAACCAAAGGCACTCTCGGAAAAAAGTTCAGCCACCGCTGCCGCCTGATAATCCCCGCCGATCTCAAGCACTACTGCTCCACCGGGAAGCGCAATTTCGGGCGCCAATTCCTTGATACGCCGGTAGAAAAGCAAATCATTCGCTCCGGGATTCAGGGCAATTTCCGGCTCGTTCTCCTTTACTAATTTCGATAGATTTGTATAAAAATCCCCAGCAACATAAGGCGGGTTCGAGACAACGATATCGAACAGTCCCTTCAATGAATTGTTTGAACCTAAAATATCGAGTTCTTGAAAATCAATTCGATCGGCTACATTATGAACCGCGGCATTCTCGCGGGCAATCTGCAGCGCCGGCGTACTAATATCAACAGCCACAACTTGGCATTCCGGTAAAAAATGGGCTAAGGCGATCGCAATGCAACCCGATCCGGTACCAATATCGAGAATACGGGGTGTCACGCGATTCCGACTCAATTCCAGGGTTTTTTCAACTAACAGTTCGGTTTCCGGTCGCGGAATCAGAACATCCGGCGTAACCTTAAATTTCAAGTCCATAAATTCAGCACTGCCGAGTACATACTGAATAGGTTGCCCACTCGCCCGTTTCAAAAGGAGCGCTCTGATACGCGCTAACTCAGCCGGAGAAAGCGGGCGCTCATATTGCAGATATATCTCCAGACGGCTAATGTTGAGAACTTCTCGCAAAATCCATTCAACTTCGATTTGGGGTGATTCGATCTGCTTGTCTTTCAGGTAGTCTCGCGACCACTTCAGAACATCTACTATTCGCCAGATTTGCCGTCCTGTTTCTGCCATAGTATTTCCGGAAATTTAAGATTGTTTTGGAGTCGAACAAGCAGATTTTCAGGTAATCGAAAAAATGTTTTTAGCAAATTGTCAGTTTGGATGACTCTTGTGACGGTCAGCCTTTTAAAAGCTCGGTGTTATGAGCTAATTGCAGAGCGGAGATCAATTCGTCAATTTCACCTTCCATTACTTCTGTCAAGCGATAAAGAGTTAAATTAATGCGGTGATCGGTAACGCGCCCTTGAGGGAAATTATAAGTACGAATTTTGGCACTGCGATCGCCAGTGCTGACCATACTGCGCCTTTTGGCAGCGATTTCGGCTTCTTGTTCAGCTTCTTTGAGCGCCAACAAGCGGCTTCGCAGAATTTTCATCGCTTTTTCTTTATTCTTATACTGCGATTTTTCGTCCTGGCAGGTAACCACCAAACCGGTCGGCAGGTGAGTAATTCGAATAGCGGTCTCAACTTTGTTCACATGCTGACCGCCGGCCCCGCTGGAACGATAAGTGTCAATGCGCAGATCGTTGGCATTAATTTCAATATCAACTTCTTCTGCTTCCGGCAGAACCGCTACCGTAGCCGCTGAGGTGTGAATGCGTCCTTGGGTTTCGGTGACTGGTACGCGCTGGACGCGATGCACACCTGATTCAAATTTCATCGTCCCATAGACATTTTCACCAGACAATAAAAAAATTACTTCTTTAAAGCCACCCAGACCGTTCTGAGTGCCGGAAAGTTCTTCAACTTTCCAGCCTTTGCGTTCGGCAAATTTCAGATAAAGACGGTACAAATCAGCCGCGAAAATGGCCGCTTCTTCGCCACCTGTGCCGGCTCGAATCTCAACAATTGCATTCTTGTCATCATTGGGATCTTTCGGAATTAAAAGCCTTTTTAACTCTTCCAATAAACGTGACTTTTCCTCTTCGAGAGCATCGAGTTCTTCATGCGCCAATTGCTTTAAATCTTCATCATGACTATCGAGAACCGCCTTATCTTCATCAATATTTTTCAATACCTGCAAATAACGATTACCTGTGTCCACGATCGGCGTTAAATCCTTATGCTCTTTAGCCAACTGGCGGTAATGATGTTGGTCAGCGATAACCTCCGGTCGGGACATTTCATCCGTGATGTCATTATAACGCTTGATAATGGTCTGAACCTGTTCGCGCATCTTTTAATCCACCGCTTCAGCTATGTATTCACGGCCAGCAAATTCGGCATATCGTTCACCGAATGCACCTTTTAAAGCCGCAATGGCGACCTCGATCTGATCGTCGGTCGGCGGTTTGGTGGTAATTCGCTGTAACCACAGACCAGGCGCAATCAACCATTGCGTAAAACGTTTATGCTGGAAATTGGCGGACAATTTCAAAAACTCATAGCCGATTCCGGCTACTAAAGGCAATAATGCAAGATGATAAAGCAAGCGAGCGACCAGCGAAATCGAACCGAAGCCCCAGATGACCACCGCATCTATCAAAGCAAAGAGCAAAATACCAACCAGCATTACGATAAAAATAAAACTCGTGCCACAGCGCGGATGATAGGTTTTAAACGGCCGCGCATTTTCGACTGTCACCTCACGCCCGCTTTCAAAAGTAAAAACGACTTTATGTTCGGCGCCGTGGTATTGAAACAATCGTTGAATGTCTTTCATAAGCGAAATCAGCCAGAGATATACCAGGAAAAATAGGATACGCCACGCGCCAACGACTAAGTTAAAAGATAATGCCTTGCGCTCGATATTCAGCAACTCGGTTGTCAGCCACAGTGGTAAAAATCCAAACAGCAAAAATGCTAATCCAAAGGCAAAAATTGTCGAAAGCGTAGTGGCAATTCTATCCTTAGTTTTATTCGCCGGTTTGGCGGAATTTTCCGCCTGCATAGCAATATCAGTTGAAAATTGGAGTGTTGCCAGGCCAATTTTCAGCGATTCAAACATACTAATCATTCCCCGCAGGAGCGGTTTTTTAAGAAATGGAACGCGTTCAGCGATAGAAATAAAATTTTCCCGCTTGATTTCGATTTCACCGTCAGGTCGGCGTACCGCCGTAGCATAAGCGCCCGGCACGCGCATCATTACGCCTTCAATAACCGCTTGCCCACCAACTAATATTTTCTGTGCCATATACAAACAAAAACGACCTCCCCACTTTAGTGAAGAAGTCGTTAATCCTGTTAAGAGAAGCTAACCTTTCTGGGTATCGCGCTTGTATTTGCGATTAAATTTTTCGATGCGCCCAGCGCTGTCGATTAATTTCTGCTTGCCGGTAAAAAACGGATGGCAGGCCGAGCAAATTTCTACTTTGAGATCGCCAACAGTCGAGCGCGTCACAAAAGTATTACCACAAGCGCAGGTAACGGTGCACTCTTTATATTCAGGGTGAATATTGGGTTTCATTTTTTAATTCCTTTGATTTCATTCGATAGCGTTAAAAAAGCAGGCAAATTTAAACCGCCTTGCCTTTTAATTGCAAGGCATTTTTACTGAATACTCATTAATTGATTTTTATCTTTTTATAATTTGGAATGGACTGATTTCTGGTGCTTGGTATTCTTCCTGCAATTTGACCAGATCGGCACGTTGCTGAACTAATCGAGTTTTGAACTCACTTGGTACAGTTTCATTCCGGTAAAATTCGCTAACTCGATCCAGCTTGGCTATGAATTTATCAATCCGTAAAGTGAACTGCTGTTCATAAGCCGTTCGGCTGTAGTCTTTGCCGAGTGCTGTTTTAAATAATTTTTGCAGGTCGTCATACTTCGGTAAATATCCCACCGGCGTTGCGATCGCATCATATTCGTTATGCACCCGACCTTCAGCCCATAAAATCCAGACTTTTTTATCGGTTTTTTCGTTTAAATAATTACCAGAACCATCTTTCAAGAAATAATTGGTTGCAAAAACAAGTGGCGTTTGGGATAAGCGCGCTCCGAATTTCAGATGATTTTCAATGTAAAGTCCGAGCGGCACGACTACGAAATCCAGGTTAGCCATTGGTGAAAAAGTGCGCTTTCCTTCTTGCCCTAGAGTGGCGGCGGTAGTTTCCGATTCCAGAGTAGCACCCAGCATTACACCATGAAGCCAGTCCCGCGCCTGCAGAATCGGTGGATTGGTATCTGAATCGCGTCCGCCATAAATGATCGCCGAGATTGGCACGCCGTTTGGATCATCGGCGCGCGGATCGAGATTTTCCAGCTCACTGAGGCGCATAGTATAACGCGCATTCTTATGAGCCAGCGGAATTTCCTTGCCGTTTGCATCTTTTTTGCCCTTGAACCATTCACCGGAATGATTGATGCCGCTGTCCGGCGTCTCGCAACCCATTCCCAGCCAGTAAGGCTTTCCGTCTTTTACCAGAACATTCGAGAAAATCAGCTCCCGCGGCGTCGTCAAACAACGGTAAATCAAGGCATCGTCAATAGGATTGACATCGGCAATAATCCCAAAAATACCGGATTCGATATTGACAGCCCGACAATTTTTATCATCTGAAACACGCAAATAGGCAATATCGTCGCCGACAATCGTCTGACCGGGCAACATAGCGGTACTGGTCTTGCCGCAAGCGCTCGGAAAGGCACCGGTAAAATAGGTTGTGCGTTCTTTTTGCGGCGGATGAACTCCCATAATGAACATATGTTCAGCCAGCCAATCCTCGTGATTGGCTTTATTGATCGCCAGACGCAGAGCCAGCTTTTTTAAACCAACGCTATTGCCGGCGTACTGATTGTTAATTGTGAAAACGCGGTTGCCTTCCAAGTCAATGTATATCCTGCGCTTATCAATATTTTTTGAACAGCCGCGTTCATCGAGTTCACCAGAACTATGAATAAAATGAAAAAACCGGTCGGAGCCATTTAGACGCCGGAATTCGCCATAACCTTGTCGATATAACAGGTCTTCGCTATGAGCAACATAAGACGAGTCGGTAATTTGCAAAGCCGGGATGGAAAAAATTGACCCGAGCGGACCCAGACAATAAAAACGCACCAGCATTTCTTTACCGGTCATTATGCCGTCCAGTAACTGACGAATTTCAGCCAGACCCCGGGCGCGATCGAGAGTATTGAGGCGCTCGCTCATCATCGACTCATCACTAACTAAAATACGAGTATTTTCCTTATCACGGCCCTGATCATTATAACCGTCAAAATGAACTGTGTGCCCGGCGGTTTTAAGCGGCTGTTCTTCACCACTACGAAGCGCCAATTGTCGCACATAGGCTATTTCCTCTGGAGTGTCGCTAAGGATACTAACTTTAGACGGACGACAGAGCCGAATATATTCGGTAACAATGGCTTCGACGTACCGGTTCTGAAGAGCAGTGAGTTTCTGCCAATCGGCAGTGCTGAGACAATCAGGGAATGGATTACCTTCAACTGCATTATTCTGATTTTCGCTCATAGGAATTCCTTCTTGAAATTTATACATTAACAAAAATTATTAAAATCATCTTAAAAATAATAACATTAAAATCAAAATATTTAGAAAATAATCCGAGTTATCGAATATAAGTTATAATTTGCCAATTAATAACGAGTCCAAAAATCCCTGACAGGTTATTATTTTCAATTGCTGACGTCTCTTTTTGGCATCCGGTAAAATCCGCTCGAGTTCCTGCCAGAAAAGCGGACCGTGATTCTTAACGTGCGTGTGAGTCAATTCATGTAGAATCACATAATCAATCAACTCGTCCGGCAAACGCATAAGTTGGAGATTAAGGTTAATATTATTAGCGGCGGAACAACTACCCCAGCGCGATTTGAGATTTTTAATAAAAAGTCGGTTAAAACGAAAACCGTGGCGTTCGGCAAGATCACTCACTCTTTGGGGTAAATATTGTTTAGCCTCGATACGGTAAGCGGCGGTCAGTCCCCATTTAATCGCTTCTTGAATTCGAGGATGGCTAACCTTTTGATCAGACGGATACAGAACATTAATAATTCCAGGTTGGATAGCAACTCTGATCTCACTACTGCTGACTGGTTTTAATGCCAGACGGTGAGTGCGGGTTTGGATAGGTTGTTTACCATCAATGATGAATGTCGGCGGTTTGACATTTTTCATAGCTAGGATTTTTTTCAAAGCCCACTCACGGTTGGCTTCTAAGAAGGCGAGAGCGGCTTTTTCAGTGACGAAGTATGGAATAGTAATCGTGAGCGGTTGTTCCAGTCTAACTCTAAGAGAGAGTCGTCGGGCGCGACGGTCGCGGCGCAAAACGACTGGGCCAAGGCCGTTGACCTGGATAGTTTTTGATTGAGGTCTGGAATTTTCCGATTGCACTTGCAGGACGGAATGTAAGAAATTTTTGCAGCTAAAACCACAGAATTTGATTAAAAACAAAACGGGGCAAGATTAATCCTGCCCCGTTCGATAACCTGGAAGTTTTACTCTTAGATTTTGGGCAAATCAGTGAGCTCCGCCAAGTTCTTTTGTAGTGAGGCATCCGAAAAATGGTTGTCTTCCAATCGGCCAGCAAAATAGGCATCATAAGCACTCATATCGAAGTGACCGTGACCACTTAAGTTGAACATTATCGTCTTGGAAACGCCTTCCTCATCGGCTTTCTTGGCTTCATCAATAGTGGCTTTGATAGCATGCGCTGTCTCCGGTGCCGGAATAATACCTTCACTCCGAGCGAAAGTAACTGCGGCTTGGAAAACTTCGGTTTGCTGATAGGCACGCGCTTCTACTAGTCCATTTTTAACCAACGAGCTTACAATTGGAGAAGCGCCATGGTAGCGTAGTCCGCCAGCATGAATTTTCGAAGGCATGAAATTATGACCTAGCGTGTACATCGCTAACAATGGCGTCAGCTTAGCGGTATCGCCAAAATCATAAGAATATTGACCTTTGGTCAAAGACGGACAAGCAGTCGGTTCCACGGCGATCGCGCGCAGTTTCCGTCCAGCGATTTTATCCCGGATAAACGGGAACGAAAAACCAGCAAAATTGCTGCCGCCGCCGACGCAACCGATGATAATATCAGGATAATCCCCAGTCTGAGCTATTTGCTGTTGGCATTCTTCACCAATGATGGTTTGATGGAGCATAACATGATTAAGCACCGAGCCGAGCGAGTACTTAGTATTTTTATCATTTATAGCCGATTCGACGGCTTCGGAAATTGCGATTCCCAGACTACCCGCGCAATTAGGATCATTAGCGAGAATGGCGCGTCCACTGGCAGTTTCTTTGCTCGGGCTGGGGAAAATATGTCCGCCCCAGGTTTCAATCATAGATTTGCGATAAGGTTTGGTTTCGTAACTAATGCGCACCATAAATACTACACATTCCAGACCAAAATAATTGCAAGCAAAAGCCAAGGCGCTACCCCATTGCCCAGCACCGGTTTCGGTCGTCAGGCGCCTTACTCCTTCTTTGTAATTGTAATAAGCTTGTGCGACGGCGGTATTGGGTTTGTGACTGCCGGGGGGGCTAACGCTCTCATTTTTGTAATAAATTTTCGAGCGCGTGCCAATGGCTTTTTCCAAACGATAAGCCCGCACTAATGGAGTTGGCCTCCACAGCTGGTAAATCTCGAGCACCGGCTCCGGTATCGGAATAAAACGCTCCGTACTGACTTCCTGTTCGATGAGAGCCATAGGAAAAAGTGGCGCCAGATCATCGGGCGTGATGGGTTTTTGAGTTCCGGGATGCAAAACCGCTGGTAAAGCATAGGGCAGGTCAGCCGCAATGTTATACCAGGCTTTCGGCATTTCGGATTCAGACAAGGTGAATTTGTGTTGTTTCATTTTCATTTCCTTTCTTTGTTATTTTTTTCGTTATTGTCAATAAAACAAAAAACCCGCCTTCTTTCGGGCGGGTCTATGCCAATATAGAGTTGCTTAAACGCTTATCTCAGCATCTCACCGCCCTATCATTAGTTTGCCACCACCAGTTCAGGGTGTTTTGCCGATTTTCTAATGCACTGATTCTATCCATACGGGCGAATATTTACGGATGTTTTGGAAAAAATGCAAGCATTTTTTATTTATTTAAGTGGCTTGGATACAATCCGGCTACTCAATAAATTTCCGCCCGATGACTGGTAGCCACGATCGCAAAACCGAATATCTAAAGAAAAAAGCCAGCCGAATCAGTATCCGTGAAGGCGCCGCTTATGGTTTGTTAGACGGATTTGGCTTGCGTTACATTACTCCGTATGCGCTTTTGCTCGGAATGAACAATACCCTAATCGGCATTTTGATTTCATTGCCGCAAATGCTGGGGACCCTGACCCAACTACTGACATTGAAATTTCTGGAGAAAGGTATCCGCCGTAGAACCATTGCCTGGGTGGGTACTTTTTTGCAAACGTTGATGTGGTTTCCGATCATTTTGCTGGGCTGGTTGCATTTTAATTTTAATATAGACAACACGTTGATTTCTACTGGTCTGATGGTTTTTTACAGTCTGATGGTGATTTTCGGCGGGATCGTTGGCCCAGCCTGGAGTTCCTGGATGGGCGACATCATCCCGCGCCAGATCGGCACCTATTTTGGCTTCCGCAATCGAGTCGTCGGATTAACCACAATCCTTGCGATGTTTAGTGCCGGTTTGATTCTGCAATATTTCACCGGGGTGAACCGGCCTTTTACCGGCTTTGTGATTATTTTCCTGATTGCTTTTATCGGTAGAGCAATCTCTTCAGCACTCCTAAAACGTCAATATGAACCGGACTTTCACCCTCAGAAAGAATATTACTTCACAATCTGGCAGTTCATTCGCAAGATTCCCCAGAGCAATTTCGGAAAATTCGTTACTTACGTGGCGCTAATGCAGTTTGCTGTGTATATTTCTTCACCGTTTTTCGCCGTATTTATGTTGAAAGACTTGCATTTCAATTATTTTCAGTTCACTCTGATCACTATGACTATGCCCTTCGTCAATATGCTTTTGATGCCAGCCTGGGGACGTTTTGCCGATCGCTTCGGCAATCTGCGAGTCGTGCGTATCACTGGTCTCTGCCTACCGGTCATTCCGGCGCTATGGGTTCTGGCAGTATTTTTTAGCAATAGACCCATTCTTGAAATGTTGTATTTGATTTTCGTCGAAACGCTGAGTGGTTTCGCCTGGGCTGGATTCAATCTAACCACCGCTAATTTTATTTACGACGCGGTTACGCGCCAGCGGATGGCAATTTGTGTGGCTTATTATAACATTTTCAATGGCATTGGGATGTTTCTAGGTGGTTTGATTGGTGGTTTGATAGCCGACTTACCGTTCCAATTTCATAAATTTTCCGCTCTGGCGTTGGTATTAATGCTCAGCGCCTTGATCCGCCTGCTCGTCTCAGCCGTTATGTTGCCGTTGATTCGCGAAGTGCGAGAAGTTGATCACTTCGATATTAAAGAGGCGCGCAAACGACTATCAATGTTATCGCCGGTGGATATTCTGCGAGTGCTCTCGACGAAATCGGGAAATCCACGTAACTAATTTATATTTAGCCGAATATAAAGGAATAGTCCTGATATTTAAGATTTTGTAATTATGAAAAAACGATATTTTAGAGAAATCGATTATATTCTCTTCTACTTGACAACGATTTAAGGCTATTATAAAATAAGGAGTTATCACTATGAAAGACAATCAAATCGCAATCATTGGTGCCGGAAATATCGGGGTTGCCATAGCCAACGGTTTAGCCGACTCGGGGCATTTTAAGCCTGGCGAAATTATTCTAACACGGCGGCGGATTCATTTACTGGAAGAAATGCAGAAACGGGGCTTTAGTATCGAAAAGGATAACTGTAAGGCAGTTCGCCAGGCGAAGATTATTCTCATCGCCGTCGAACCGCAACAAGTTAATGCGGTTCTCACTGAAATTGCGCCAGAATTAGAACCCAACTACCATGTCGTCATATCCGTCGTGACCGGGGTCAGTACTGCTCAAATTGTGAAAAAAGTTGGTGCGGGCATCGCGGTAGTGCGCGCCATGCCCAATACCGCAATTGCCGTGCGGGAATCAATGACCTGCCTGGCATCCGACACGGCTTCCGAATCCGACATTGCCATCGCTAAGTCCATTTTCGACACAGTTGGTAAAACGATCGTGATCGAAGAGGAGAAAATGACTGCCGCAACGGCACTGGGAGCCTGCGGAATCGCCTTTTTCCTGCGGGCAATTCGAGCGGCTTCGCAAGGAGGTATCGAGATCGGTTTTCATTCTCAGGAGGCAATTGACATTGCCGCTCAGACTGCCCGCGGGGCGGCTACCTTGATTCTGGCTCATGCCAATCATCCCGAATATGAAATTGACCGGGTCACAACTCCCCGTGGCTGTACGATTGCTGGTCTCAATCAGATGGAACATGAAGGTTTTAGCTCGGCAATGATCAAAGGCATTACCGTTTCCGCCGAGCACGCCACTCGTCTTTACAAAAATGCTAACGATTGAGTATCGAGACTAGACTCGAGACCGCGCTTTAAAATGACCCAAACTTATCACAAAACCTTTCCAGCAGGCTTGAGTTAAGTCGGGTTCTATAAATTTTCCGTCGTTGACTTTCTCATCCGAGACTCCTCAGAAGTCGCTGGAGAATTAGTGGGTTGAAAAATTAGCGGAAACCCGTTACCTATTTTCCTACTACGCTTGACTCAAGTCATCTGACTCCGACTTAAGCCATGTGCTCACCATTTCTCAGCCTTAATCTCGACCTCGACCTTTTCATTGTTAAGCTCTATGAGGGCGGACTATTTATGGAATCTTTTAATTGTAGGTCAGATAAACCGACAACTATCTATCCGAAAGTTAGATTTTATTTGTATAGTTGAAATATAAGTCCCGACGCCTACCGAAATGAATCAATGGCTTCGAGAAGAACAACCACTAGAGCAGGACTTAGCACCGCATGAAGAACATCCTGTTGAACCACCTATAGCCGGAGCCGAGATCAGTTTTTTGACGCGCTTAAAGCCGCAATGTGGACAAGTGATTTCCGTTTCGGAAACACGGATTGAGGAAACTAACTCCTCGAAAACCTTACCGCAATTTTGGCATTCAAATTCATAAAGTGGCATTGTAACTAAAAATTTTAATTATTAACGATTCGACTAATTTGGATAAAATAATTGGCCATTAGTTACGATCCGTTCTCAACTTCATTAAATTGTTCGGGATTTATTGTAATTAAGTGCAAAGATAAGCAACTAAACTTCATACATTTTTCTGAATAGACTAAGGCTTTCACTATTTTTTAGAAAAAGTAGCGATTTGAGGTTGGTTATTTCGGCTTGCCGGACTTTAATTTAGAATATATGTCTTCGGCTTTATCCGGGAAAATTATGGCAAAAAGGCCAACTAGCAAACCGATAATACCGATGACATCAACCAAGTTCAAGTGCTCCAGCACTAACAAAATTAAGCTAATGGCAACGAGAACCGCACCAAAACCTTTCATAAGAATGCCCCTTCCTGCCAGGCGTTAAATTTCATAATTTTAAGATTGGATTTGAGCTTTTGCCCATGATATTTTGACCTAAAAAACAAGATACTGAGTGACATTTCTACCTTAAAAGGAACAATAAAACTTTCCTGATTGGCAAGATTTTCCTGAGCTAATTTCTGTTTGCTTTCCGATTTTTTCGTTATAAACTGCATATTTTTCTCAAAACATTTAAATCTAAAAAGTTTAGCTCAAACTGCCAAATGCAAACTTAAATAATTTGATACACATCAATTTTCTGAGTTTTATTGACGAGGCTGTAAATCTCATTTGATTTTAAGTCTTTCTGAATGTATATTCAGCGAAAAATGAGAGTTGGCTATGAGTAGAAAGCACTTTTTCCCACTTGTCTTTTTAATGGCGCTGGCTGGCAGTTTATTGGCTCAAGGAGACTTGGGAATTTATCAGCCGGTTAATCTGGTTACCATACCGACAGCTGGTATATTACCACGCGGGGCTTATGCGGTTGATTGTCGTCTTTTCCCGGGCGGTGGATTAGCGGGCCAAATCAGTGTAGGGGTTTTCGATAGGTTTATGTTCGGGGTATCTTACGGCGGTGGTGGTATTATCGGCAATCAGAAAATTAACTGGTACAATCAGCCCGGCGTCGAGATCAAATATCGCTTTATCGAAGAAAGCGTTAAATTTCCAGCTTTGCTGGTCGGTTTTTCGTCCCAAGGTCATGGAAATTATATTGATTCGCTCAAGCGCTATGAAACTAAAGCCAGCGGATTCTATGTCGTCGTCAGTAAAAATTTCAATTTTCTGGGCAATTTAGGTCTTCATGGCGGGATCAACTACAACCCGATCGAGAAAACAGATGGTGATGCCGACCCCAATTTTTTCCTAGGAATAGATAAAGACCTGAACTCTGAAATTGCCTTATTAGTCGAATATGATGCGGCTTTGAACGATAATCATACGGAATTGCCCATGCTCGGTAAAGGGTGGGGCTATTTGAATGCCGGCCTTCGCTGGCGATTGGTGGATAAATTCACCGTTGAAATTGACTTCAATAATATCCTGTTGAATCGTAAAGATGTTGACTTTATGAACCGCGAGCTGAAATTCACCTTTTCGGAAATATTTTAAGTTTCTAGATAAATCGTTTTGTCTTGCTGGTTTGGGCAAATGATACGTTTTTCTCATAATTAAAATAAATAGAGGTTCGTATGCAAAAATCATTTTTCCCGAATTCAACCAAAGTATTTTTAATCATTATGGGATTGTGCGCTCTGCCAGTTTATCTGACACCCCAATCGGCTAAAGTCAAAACCATTCTCGCCCAAGCTGATAAATTGAACGATGCTAAAGATTACCAGGGCACGATGACCAAATTGCGCGAAGCCGAGAAAATTGAGCCTGACAACCCGGAAGTATTATGGAGAATTGCCAGAGCTTACTTCGATTTTGCCGATCAACAACCGGGAAATGTCGAGGTGCAAAAAGCTAATCTCTATCCCGGCTTCGAGTATGCTAAAAAATGCGTCGAAATGGCACCGGAATTAGCGGGCGGACACCAATATTACGCTATTTTAATTGGACAAATCGGGGAACTGGAAGGCACTAAACAGAAGATTACCAACTCCTACGCCGTGCGGGAACATACCGAAAAAGCCATTGCGCTCGATCCCAAAGAGGATTCGAATTACCATGTAATGGGACGCTGGCATTATGAATTAGCTGATTTAAGTTGGGCGGAGCGCCAGGTTGCCAGCCTGATTTATGCTACGCCGCCGAAAGCCACTTTTGAGGAAGCCGAGCAATTTTTTCAGAAAGCGCATGAACTCAAACCGCAGGAAATTCGCCATCTCCTCTGGCTCGGTAAGACGCAACTCAAGCTCAAGAAAAAAGATCAGGCTAAAAAGAATCTCCAATTGGCTTTGGGGATTCAGCCGCAATCCGATTCCGATCGGGTTATGCAGAAGGAAGCGGCAGATCTACTTAAAAAATTATAATTCTATAGGCGTTCTATGAAATATTTAAAACTTATTTTCAAAATCCTGGGCATTGTAACAATTATAGGTCTGCTATTCCTGGCTATTCTACTCATTATCCAGAAAAAAAGTAAAGCAGAACCTAGCGTCGAAGAACCGGCAACCGAATAATTATTCCTCGAGAATTTCCAGATATTGTCAGGTAAATTTACCTGGATGATGGTCAGTTACTTATGAATTGTATTTCTAATCATTGAACAATTTCAACTCAAAATAGGAAATATTTCAACGCGCTAACTTAGAGTATCCACTTTAAGCCGAGTGTCGGTAATATAAATATTACATCCTCTGAAAATACTTGAGCCGTGGTCCAGGCACCTGAAAAATTGAAGCTGATTTCGACTTCGCCGCCAAGAGAAAGTGCTGGAGTAATTCTGTACCAGAATTATGGTTCAGAAAGAATTACAATTTTGCGAGGCGGGTAACCGTTTGCTCCGGTATTCCAGAGGTCTATGAATCCACCGAGTTCCAGTTTGCGCCAGTTATAACTCCAGATGTAAGTCAACTGAAAGGTTAACCCACCGGTATTTACTTCTTTAAGCAGAAGGAAGTCAATGGGAAAAGTGTGTTGCCCAATCTGAAAAATGTATTGGACACCGCCGAGCCAAACTGCATTAAGAGAACCGCTATTTGTCAAGCCATCATTATATTGTAAGGTGGCCGAAAGGTTTTTGACTTTCGGCAGTTGGAAATAGCGGGCAATTTCGCCATAAGCTAGAGAAGCATTTCTAAAACCGGATGAGCCTTCATTATTGTAATCGAAATCAACGAAGGCAAAGGTTGAACCCAATCGGTCGGTTTTATATATTTCGAGAGTCGAGGTCAAATGTTGACGGCCAAAATCGTAATGAAGTTGTAGGTTCTACGCCAGCGCCAAACCAGGCAGAATAATTATCAGGATTATGGACGCTTTTTATTCGTTATCTTCTTTCATATATAATTTGTATAATTTTTTCAGTTCTTTATTGAAAAAAGCCAATTTTTTCTCAAGGTTAGCCAGCCCAAGAAAACCCAATCCGATGGCAACAAAAATCAGCAACACAACCAGAGCCATAACGACTCCTTCGATATGCAACACGTGCCCGCCAAAAACATTCGGGCGCATTCCCATCCGAATAAATACGATCAATCCACCGATGAATCCAGCAGTGATCATAACCACGCCGATCTGGCTATTCTGCCCCTCAGTATTGCTGGCAATTGTCACGAAAAGCCAGATAATCATTCCTACCAGCAAGCAAATTAAGCCAATATTAAAATTGTCGAATATAGTGGCTGTAACGAAAGCCAATAGGGCTATTCCCAGAATTAGGTAACTATACAGAGTCCGATCACTAAACGTCATATTCACCTCTTGTTTTTAGTTGCTAAATCAATAATCCGTCCTTCCTGGTGACTATCAATTACCCGTTGGGCTTTGACCGCCTCAATCAAAACGTCGCGACCAATAATATCGGTAGGGGTTATTTTTACCGCGGAAGGCGCCAGGCCGAAGAAACGCTCGAACTGGCTAATCACAAAATTATTAGTGGCGAAAGTATAAATTTTTTGATCGTCAATCAGTTCGCCCGCTACGGTCAATTTTATTAACTTTTTTTGACTACTATTATATTCATAAGAAAGTCCGGAGACCTGTAAAAGGTCACGGGGGTTTTCGACGTGATACTGCATGATGAATTTTAGCTGTTCTCCAGTTAATTCGACTATCTCGATCGTATTATCAAATGGTGAGATTTCCCAGAGGTCACGCACGCGAATTGGCCCGGCTTTCAGGTCTTTACGGATGCCGCCACTATTCATAAAAGCTATGTCGGTCTTAAAATACTCACGAATTACATCACAAATCCAGTTGCCGAGATTCGATTCGCCGTGGCTATTTCGCCGCCAGTCAGTTGCCAATTGTCCAATGATTATATTCATTTCATCTGCAATAGAAGCTTCGAGCGAATCCACAACCTCGGCGACGGCGAGTGATGGTTTTACTTTCCCGAGTCGAGTTTCAATTAACTCATAGCTATAGGAAGTAATGTTTTTCTGATTCTCATTTACATTTGCTTTCAAATAACCCAGAAATTGACCATTTGCACCAGCTTGACAGATCAAAATATTGTTGACTTTTTTAGGCTGGCGCAAATAGGAATGGGAATGTCCGCCGATAATAACATCTACCTCGTTGAGTTGCATTGCCAGGAGCGAGTCCTCTTCAAAACCGCAATGGCTCAGCAGGACAATTAAATCCGTTTGGGGTTTGACTACGCTCACATATTGGCGGATTTGGGTTAATGGGTCAAGGATGCCAATGCCCATGAGATTTTGCGGCAAAGCCAGAGTGGACATATCACCGGTTAGAACACCAATAATGGCAACATTTAGATTTCCAGATTGAATGATTACGTAGGGTTGAGCCAGCAAATCGTTTTTCGTGGAGTCATGCAAATTAGAATTTAGTATTGGAAAATTAGCATAAGCCATAACATTTCGAAGATTATCAATGCCATAATCGAATTCATGATTACCAAGCGTGAAAGCCGTCGGTTGGATTTTATTCAAGATCAAAATTTGCGATAAACCGCGGGTTAAATTCGAAATCGGTGAACCCTGGAAATCATCGCCAGCATTCAGAATGATTGCTTGGGGATAAAGGTGACACAGTGAGTCGAGGTATCCGGCTAAATTGGCATAGCCGCCTACCCAATAGTCGATCCGACCGGGTTTGTAGGGAAGGTTAGTGCTGTGCATATCATTCCAATGGAGAATCACAACTTGAGGAAAATTAGCGCTCGGCTCTGCCCCTAAATTGACTACAATAATTAGAGCCGATAGAAAAACACCAATTGTTTGATTTTTAGTTAGCCGGTTCTTGTGAATGAAGTATACCTTTTTCATAAGCGAGAATTTCATTATATTGACAGGCAAAATCAAGTTTTTTAAAATTTGTTTGATGCAGATAAACTCAGGAGAATGACTTTTTATTATGCTTAAAATCGGAGTAGTAGGTGCTGGCAACTTCGGACGCTGGCATATTAAAAATTTAAAAAATTTGCCGACTGCCGAATTAGTCGGCTTCTTTGATATAGATCCCGAGCGGGCATCCTCCATTTCAACAGAATTTCAGGTTCGGGCTTATCCCTCATTGGAACAATTGCTGGATGATTGCGAGGCGGTTTCGATCGTAGTCCCGACTCATTCTCATTATAGTGTGGCGAAAGCAGCTTTAGACCATGGACGGCATCTGCTCTGCGAAAAACCTTTTATGGAGACCATTGCTGAAGCTGAAGAAATAACCCGGCTGGCTCGTGCGAAAAATCTTGTCCTGCAGGTTGGGCACGTTGAGCGCTTCAATCCGGCTCTGGGTGCTTTGAAACAATACCAAATAGATCCACTATTTATCGAATCCCACCGGATTGCACCTTTTCGTGGACGCGGTACGGACGTCGCCGTTGTTCTGGAACTTATGATTCACGATATTGACTTAGTGCTGGATTTAGTCACGGCACCGATAGTGCAGGTGGAAGCCTCCGGCGCACCGGTTCTGACCGATAATATTGATATTGCCAATGCTCGTTTGGGTTTTGCCAACGGTTGTGTAGCCAATGTTACCGCCAGCCGCATTTCGAATAAGCAAATGCGCAAGTTGCGTATTTTCCAGCGGGATGCGTATTTTTCGATTGATATGTTGACTGGCACCACCGAAATCTATTCTTTGTCTCAGAATACCAGCCCGGTGCCAAATAATACCACCCAAATTATGGAAATGCCGGATGCAAATGGCACTTCCAGGCGGATTCTCTATTGTATTCATAAAACCGAACAGGGCAACGCGCTCTATAATGAATTGGAGTCTTTCGTCAATTCAATTCAAACCGGTCAGCCGCCGCGCGTCAGCGGCGAAGATGGGATACGCGCTCTGGAAGTTGCCACGCGAATTATAAACTCTATTCAAGATAATTTGAGGAAAGTCAATTAATGGATATTCGTCGTCAATTTTTCAAAATGCGCGGCTATACTCCTCTTCCGCTTGTACTAGTTCTGATTTATCAGTCCGATATGAATTTTAAATTAGCTATAATCGGAGCTGTTCTAGCTCTGATTGGCGAAGGTATCCGATTAAATGGTGTGCGAGCGGCTGGTGGTCGAACCCGCACTCGTAATGTCGGTGCCAAAGAGCTGTGCACCTGGGGAATTTTTGCCCATATGCGTAACCCGCTTTATATCGGCAATGCCTTGATTTACTTCGGAATGGTACTTTTTGCCGGTGGGCGCTGGCTTCTGCCATTAATGCTGATATTATTCGTTTATGTATTAATCCAGTATGGTCTGATTATCTCTCTCGAAGAGGAAACGCTGATGAATATTTTCGGGTCGGAATATGAAAAATATAAAGCCAATGTTCCGCGCTTATGGCCACATCTGAAGCCTTGGAATAGCGGAGCAGAGCCAAAATTTTTGAGCAATCGGAAATTATTACGCACCGAGAGATCAACTCTGTTAGTTTTCGTTATTTTCGCCTTAGCTGTAATTCTCAAAGAGTGGCTAAATGTCCACTGGTAAAATTTTTATCTCAGCTGGAGAATTGTCCGGCGATATTCATGCTGGTAAATTAATTTCTGCCCTGAAAGAATTAAATCCGGCGATCGAAATCAGTGCCATCGGCGGCGATAATATGACTGCGGCCGGGGCTCGGCTGCTTTTCCACATTCGCGAAACGTCTTTTATGGGTTTTGTTGAGGTTATCAAACATTTACCGTTTATTTTTAGTATGTATCGCAAGACGTTGCAGTTTATTGACCAATTTAAACCCGACGCCGTGGTTTTGATTGACTATCCCGGTTTTAATTTGCGCTTAGCCAAAGCGCTCGACCGGCGTGATATTCCGGTGATTTATTACATCACGCCTCAGGTTTGGGCCTGGCATCAATCGCGGGTTAAAAAGATTCGCCGTTATGTGCGAGAAGTTCTCTGTATTTTGCCATTTGAAGCCACCTGGTTCAACGAACGAGGGGTGCGAGCCACTTTTGTCGGGCATCCTTTGCTGGACAGGAATGAAATTTCTACATCGGAACCAGTCTGTAAAATTTTTAAAGATGGTGAGCCACTGATCGGTTTATTTCCAGGCAGTCGTCAACAAGAGGTGGACAAGCACTTACCGCTAATGATTGAATCAGTCAAGGCTCTGCGCCAGGAATTTCCGAATTTACAGGCGGCTGTGGCGGTTGCCTCCGGTGTCAATCTGGAAAAATACCAAAAATGCTATCAGTTCGATTGGCTGAGCTGGCATTTCAATAGCACTCGAGCCGTGATTCAGTCTGCCGACGTGTTAATTGTAGCTTCTGGAACGGTTACCCTCGAAGCCACACTTTGCCACAAGCCTTTCGTCGTAATTTATCGCGTCGCGCCATTGTCATATTGGTTGGGGAAAAAACTGATCAAAGTGCCCTTTATTTCGATTGCCAATTTAATAGCGGAGAAAAAGGGAGTAACGGAATTGATTCAGCACGATGCCAATGTGGAAAATATCAAGCGTGAAGTGACGAGGATTCTGCGCGACCAATCTTATGCGAACCAAATCCGCGATTTCTTGCAATATGTCTGTCGCCAGCTAGGTGAACCGGGAGCTTCGCGGCGCGCGGCTCAAGTTATCCTGAATTACTTAAAGTCCTAAATTCATTATTATAAATGCAATCAAGCGCCTTAAGATGGCTTTTATATCCAGCGGCTCTGCTTTATGGTCTAATTACAAAATTGAGGAATCTATTTTACGATTGGCATATTTTCAAAACTGCCCCAATGCCCGTTCCGGTTATCGCCGTGGGCAACATTACTGCTGGCGGAACTGGCAAAACGCCGTTTGTAATTGCGCTGTCAAAATTTCTAAGTGGAGAAGGTTACCGAATTGCTATCGTTACTCGGGGATACCGCCGTCAATCTAAAGGATCAGTGGTGGTGTCCGATGGCAGGCAAATTTTAGCCACTCCCCAGCAGGCTGGCGATGAACCTTTTCTAATGGCTGGTAAATTGCCAGGAGTCGTCATAATTGCCGATGCCGATCGGGTAGCCGCCGCCCGTATCGCGATCGAAAAATTCGCCTGCAATCTGATTATTGCTGACGACGCTTTTCAGCATCGGCGTCTCGCGCGAGACATTAATATTGTGCTTTGGGATCCGACAACACACTCATGGCAAGGACATCTCTTGCCGGTCGGGCGGCTAAGAGAAGCCTGGCGTGGCTTGAAGCGCGCCGATTATTTAGTTTTTTCCAAGACGGATAAAATTAGTCCCGAACAACAAACATTCTTTGAAAAATATAATCCAGGTATGATGTTTTTTACGGCGCCTTTAAAAATCGTCGGTCTGCGCACCCTTTCCGCAGAAAACGTCTCGATAAGTACAGTCACCGGTAAAAATTTGCTGGCGTTTTGCGGGCTCGGGAATCACGCTCAGTTCGAGGCGACTGTCCAGCAGTTGAACTGTAATCAGGTGATTTTTCAGCATTTTCCTGATCATCATCATTATACCGCAGACGACTTGCAGAGGCTAATTATCAAAGCCAAGCAGATGAACTGTGACTATCTGGTTACAACTGAAAAAGACGCCGTCAATTTACCACCGAATGCTAGAACAATTACTATTCCGCTTTTGATTATCGAAATTGAATTAGAATTATCTAATGAAATAAAGGCGGCAATTTTGCAAAAACTACCGCCTTTATCTAATTCCGTTGCAGGCTCACAAGTAAATGATAACTAAGTAGATCACTCCCGCGATTGCCACAAGTGATGCTGTAAATTTTAGAAATGAATGTCGTTGCGCTGGATTAGCAAAGACATGGACTTGAAATTTTTGAAGTGTACTTCCGCCGTGGGAGTCCGTGACTTTCAATACGATGTCATTAGCCCCTATTTGGTCTTTGCGAGGTGTCCAGACAATCATACCGGTGGCGGGATCGAAACCGGCATTTTTAGGCAATTGAACTGCCTTATAAGTCAGTTTATCATTATTGGCATCCTCAGCCTTGAGCTGGTACTCGTATTTTAAATTGGTTAGTGCTACAGGTTCCGGTACCGAGGTGATTTTCGGTTTAGCATTGACGAATAGACGTACTTTTTGAATGTCCTGAGCAAATCCGTCGCTGACTTTGACCGTGAAATTTTGGGCATTGATTTGTAAATCAGTAGGCTGCCACGAAATTACACCTTGAGGAGAGATTACCATACCTTCGGGGGCGTTCAATAATTCATAAGTCAACTTACAGTCGGTGTTTAGGTCTGTGACTTTAACTTCATATTGCCATAGGGCATTGGCGTGAGCGATGGTAGGAGGTTTGGATGTAATTTTCGGCGGATAGTTTACATAGACCTGAGCATGCTCTTCTGCCGAGAAAAAGCCGTCGCTTACCGTATAAGAAATTGACTGATAATCAAATTGGTTATCTGCGGGGGTCCAGGTGATTAATCCCTCACCCGTCATCGTAAGCCCGGCGATCGGCTCATTAAGATTAAAAATATAAAGATAGCGTCGAACCGGTGTGGAATATTTTGGAACACTCATATTCAGATTGCTGAAAAAGGTCTCGATTATTTGATTTGGTTCCATACCTGTGGCAGTCTGAAGATTATAAACAAACACAACTTTGTCACTATCTACAAAGACATCCTGGAAAAGACTTTTGGGAACGTCACTTATTTTGGCCGGCGTTATTGATAATGGAAAAGATTTTCGGTAACGTTCAATATATTTAGTGAGATTATTACGAATATTTTGGTCCAGGATTCGGGTTTCGAGTACACCAGTGTGACTCCAGTTTTCTATCCGCGGTGAAAGCGAGTAACCGGTCAAATAGGCTCCTTTGTTATTATCGCAAATAATCGGTTGATAGGTAAATTCCTTGCCGATAGTCGTTATCTTAGGCGCTGTGGACTGGATACTAACCGGATGATTGACAAATAAGGCAAAAGTTTTTTGTTCGGAATCGTAACCGTCGCTAATTTCAACTATAAAATCATACCAGTCAGCTTGATCGAAAGAGGGTTTCCACAATAACTCTCCATTTTGATTGATAGTGGCCCCAGCCGGACTTTCAAGCAATTTATAGAGAATGATAGCATCCTGGTTTTCATCAATTACGTCAATTTGCATACCAAAAGTTTCTCCAATCTGGACAATGTCACGAGCCGGAATTTCGGTAACGATTTTAGGAAGACTGTTGACGTACACCGTAAAGGAGCGCAGTTCTTTTTTGCCACTCCATGAAATCGTAGCGGTGACCTTATGAAGTCCTAATTGGGAATCAGCCGGTACCCAGGTAAACAATTTATTGGTGAGGTCAAATTTCATCCCTGGTGGCGTCTCGATGTTTACACTTAAATTTTTAGTGTCATCCAGATTCAAGTCCGGAATATTTAGATTGTAACGCATTGATTCACCTGGATGCAATAGAATATCCGGGTGATAAATTTTCCGACTAGCTGAAGCAATGGCTGATTCTCCTTTACCTTTCGGCAATGGAGACAGTCCAATTTCTTCACCAGTAAGTTTGCCTAATTGTTTTTTCAACAAATCCATTTCTGACAATAAAGATTCATCATATAATTTCTCTTGTTGCCCTGCTCCTTTATTAGCCAGCACCGAATCAACCGATTCTAGAACTGTTTTCACTAAGCTTTCTTCAAATAGCGGACTTATCTCTTCCAGAGGCCAATAGCACAATCCATGCTGTTCAAAGTTTTGATGCAGGAAAGGCACAATTATCGCTCCCGTGTTTTTACCTCCGTAGGAAACCACCGGAGCAATGGATAAAAATTGGACATTAGCTAAAACCGGATTAGAGTATTGGTATGAAATATAGGTACTGAGATCAAATATGTTCTTACTCGGGCTGTACTCGTAGCGATAAATATCGGCGCTATTGGTGCAGGCGTAGAGTATTTCGTCAAGACCATTATCGTTAATATCAATCAAATTTAGGGCCGACAACTTGTTCTTTTTGGGTATTAAAAGCCCTGACTTGAAGCTTTTCCCTTCTTTTATTAAAAGTTGGGCACCGCCATTGCGCAGAGGCAGGACAAACTCAGCCAAACCATCACCGTCAAGATCTCCAGCCATAATCCGGTCGAGATCAAAATCATTACGATTCATTCCGGTAAAGGTATAGGTATATGTGGGACTTTTCAAATCCGAAAAATAAACCTCGACTTCTAATTTCTGCTGGCCACCGAAAATAACAATTTCGTCACCCGGTTTACCATCAACATTCGCCGCCAATGCCCTAAAAGGTTGAAGCCCGAGTAAAACATGTAAGTCACTAGAATAATTTTTTAACTTGAGAGTGGAAAAACCACTATCTGCAGCTTGAGTAACAATGCTGACACTTCGATCAGGGCTGGACGATGAAATTACCAGATCAGGTCGGTTGTCATCATCGAGATCGCCGACACTCAGGTAGCTGGGACGTGGCCTAACAGGAAAAACGGCATTAGTGGTCATCCGAATTGTAGGTTCCTTGCTGAATCCATCGGAATACTCAAAGAGCATCAACCAGGCTGGATCGGGATCCGCGCCGGCTTCGGTAATACTCAGCGCCGCAATGATAGCCGGCACACCATTCCAATTAATCACGGCTATATCACTAAAATCACCTTTAATACCGTCAGGCAGATTAAACCGCCACTGAACCGTAAAATCACTATTCGCCGATTCCTCCAGATGAACTAGATAGGTACTGCGCGGCACTAATTGGCCGCGACCATCTACCAGACCCGCAATTCCAATCACGTCGAGGTTTTCATCATTATCACAATTCAAGCCGCCAACCGTTTTAAGCAAAACTGTATGACTCTGATTAAAAGGAAAAATTACCGGTTGACCAGGTTGCCCCAAACCGGAATTGGTTATTCCCACAATCATCAAACCTATCACGAAAATGAAAGTAATTTTAGATTTCATCTTTCCTTCCCATATACTTCATTAAATAAAATATTTAATCACCATTGGAATATATTTGTCAATAGAGAAAAAATCAAGCTAAAAAGCACCTCAGAAATAACTACCTAAAATATCTCTCAAGAAAAATTATACAATCAATCTATCCAATTCTTTTAACCTAAATCTCTAAATTCCAGATGTCCTTTCGAAATTTGGATTTGCGTTAGATCATATATCATGTTTCATTCTCTAAAAATAGTTTGAAAATAGAAGAAGAATTACTAATATTTACCATAAATTGCGAAGTTGATGTGGCACTACTAAGAACTTTATCCTCTATCCACGGACAATCTTTAACTCAACCTAATGGAAAAATATAAAATATGAAAGTTTTGACGCTGAATTCGGGCAGTTCGTCTGTCAAGTACCAGTTTATTGATACCACCGCTCGAACCGCACTCTGTAAAGGATTAGTTGACCGCATCGGCATAAGCGGCACCAGCCTTACCCATAAGCGCCAGGATGGTCACCAGGTCGTCATCACCGATAATATCGTTGATCATCAAACTGCTATCAATTGCATTATGGACATTTTGATAGATCCCACGCATGGTGTTGCCCAGAGTCTTAAAGAAATTGAAGCGGTTGGTCATCGTTTGGTACACGCCGGTGCCAGCTTTAAACAATCAGTTTTGATTAATGAGGATGTCCGCGCCAAGCTATATGAATGTATCGAATTTGCCCCTCTGCATAATCCGCATAATATTAAAGGTATCGAAGCCAGTTTGAAAAAATTACCAGATACTCCCAATGTAGGAGTCTTTGACACCACCTTCCACGTCAATATGCCGGATTATGCTTATATGTATGCCATTCCTTATAGTTATTACGAAAAATATGGTATGCGGCGCTATGGCTTCCATGGGACATCCCATTACTACGTTGCTAACCGAGCGGCTGAAATCGTCGGCAAACCTATTGGAAAATTAAACATTATCACCTGCCATCTGGGCAACGGCTGCAGTATTGCAGCAGTCAGAGGCGGGATTTCAGTTGACACCTCGATGGGCTTTACTCCGTTGGAAGGTCTAGTAATGGGCACACGTTGTGGTGACATTGATCCCGGTTTGATTTTAACCATTACCGATCGTGAAAATTTCTCTTTAGACGAAGCCAATACTTTTTTCAATAAACAGTGTGGTATGAAAGGACTTTCTGAGCTTTCCAGCGATATGCGGGAAATAGAAAACGCCGCGGCCGCCGGGCATCAACGCGCTCGCCTGGCACTGGATGTTTTTTGCTACCGTGTCAAAAAATATATTGCATCCTACATCGGCGTTTTAAATGGGGCCGATCTGATAGTCTTTACTGGCGGAATAGGCGAAAATTCCGCCCTTGTGCGAGAAAAATCTCTATCTAATCTGGAAAATCTTGGCATCCAGATCGATCCGGAACGAAATAAGAAAGCCCGTGGCGTAGAAGACATTATCAGTTGCGCGAATTCAGAAATAAAAGTTCTGGCAATCCCTACCAATGAGGAGCTGGTGATTGCCCTTGAGACTGAAAAAGTCATTACTAATAGCCGTTGAAGCCGATTTTTTCACATTTTTTTGTAATAAATAGCGAAAAAAATGCTTTTAGACGGAAGATTTCCTTGACATTTTAGTTTTTGTCTCTTAACATTTACCTACAAATGTCGTAAACAAACTTTAGGAGGAAATTACTATGGCAGAAAAAGTCATGAAATGTGGTGTGAAGAAAGAAAAGGGGTATCTGTATTACCTCGATAAGAACGGCAATATTGCTCGTTCCAAGATGGCCCGCGGCGGAAATAAAGGCGGCGGCGCCCAGGTTCTTCAGAAATGCGGTATCAAAAGGCAAGAAGGCTATCTCTATTTCATTGATAAAGATGGAGATGTCTCACGCGCCAAAATGGCTCGGGGTAGAAAGTAAACCAGCCGCAATTCTGCTGTTATTGACAATCAAAGACTCCGTTTAACCACGGAGTCTTTTGTTTTATATAAAAATGGGATTATTTTAAAGCCAGTTTTTTGGATCATTATGAACGAAAATAAACTGACGCGTAGAAATTGGAACTTGTTGGCGATTTGTGGGATATTGCTATTGATTTCAATTATTTATCTCAGCCGCAATTATCGCAAAGCTTTCCCGGCTTATGACCTTAAATTCGATATAACGCGGGCCGAGTCGCGCGATTTAGCTGAAAAATTCCTTAGTTGCCAACATATTGAACTGAATGGTTATCGCCATGCTGTGGTTTTCGATTATGATGAATTGCCCAAAACTTTTATCGAAAAAGAAGTTGGTTTTGAAAAAGCCACGCGCCTGTTATGTCAGGACTTCCCCATCTGGCACTGGTCAAATCGCTGGTTTAAGCCCCTTTCGCAGGAAGAAATCAAGGTCAGCTTAGCACTGAACGGTAGGGTAACTTACTTTGAGCATTTTTTACCGGAAGAAGCGGCGGCTGAGCGCATTTCGGTTGAAGGGGCACGCCAGATTTGCCATGATTTTCTGGTAAAAACAATGCAATTGAACCTGGACGATTGGGAATTCGTCGAAGATAAAACCGACATCAAACCCAATCGCGTGGATCATTTTTTCACTTACCAAAAGAAGGGATTTGAAATTTCCAATGCGACTTACCGGCTGGAGATCGGCGTGCTGGGTGATCAGGTCGGCAAGTATCACGAATACTGGAAGTTACCCGAACAATGGTTGAGAGATTATAAGCACCTGCGCTCGCTGAACTCGACTACGGCTTTGGCCGCCGATGTTTTATTCTTATTGATTCTGATAGCGGCATTGATTGTTTTTATAGTTCAACTTAACCGAAAAAACGTACATCTCAAAACAGCACTCTGGTTTGGTCTGATTACTTTTATTCTGCAATTTGCCGGTCAAATCAATGAACTGCCGATCACAATTTATGCTTTCGATACCAACCAGTCATTTGGGAATTATTACGGGAATTACTTCATCCAGACTTTTGTAATTGCCCTACTTTATGCCTTGCTGGTGATAGTGATCACCGGGGCCGGTGAGGCGCTTTATCGTCGCGCTTATCCTCATCATCTCTCGATGAGTAAGATATTTAGCCCAGCCGGTTTGCGCACCAAATCATTTTTAATCAATTCTATTCTGGGAATGACCCTAGCGGTAGTTTTCATTGGTTTTCAAACCGGATTCTATATTATTGCCAATCACTTCGGGGCTTGGGCGCCAGTCGAGGTGAATTATTCCGATGCTATTAATACCTATTTTCCATGGATTTTCGTACTGCTGATGGGATTTATTCCTGCGGTAACGGAAGAATTTTCCTTCCGTCTTTTTGCTATTCCTTTTTTTAGTAAAATTTTTCGCTCTAAGCCGCTGGCGATTCTGATTCCCGCGCTTATCTGGGGATTTGCGCATGCCAATTATCCCAACCAGCCATTCTGGATTCGAGGTGCTGAGGTTAGCCTGTTCGGTATTTTCGTCGGGGTTTTATTTTTGCGATATGGAATTTTGACCGTTTTGGTCTGGCACTATACGGTTGATGCCATTTACACCGCCGTATTTTTAGTTAAAACCGGCCAGCCGTACCTGATCGTGACCGCTATTTTGGCAGCTGGTGTGATAGTTCTACCTATTCTTTATAACATTTTTTGCTACCGGCGTAATCGAAGTTTCGCTGATTCGTCCGGCTTGCTTAACAGCGAAATGGCTTTTACGACTAAGCCGAAAACGGCCACTAGTGACGAAATACCCAAATTTTCGGAAATAGTAGAATACAGAAGTTACTCGCCGCATAAAATCCTCACTGGTTTAATACTGAGCGCTATTTTTCTAGTTATTCTGTTAATACCCGACCATCAAGTGGGTGATTTTTATCGCTACCCGATATCGAAAAATGAAATTAAACATGCCGCTCAAGAATTTCTGGCTGAAAAAGAAATAGATTCGGGCAATTTTAGAATCGCTATGGGGCTGAATAATAACTATGATCCGCTGATGGGTCAATATGTAATCCAGCATTCTTCGCTGAATCAGCTTGATTCTATAATGACCCAATATTTACCTGATCTAATTGCCTGGCAGGTGCGTTTTTTCCAGCCCGGCCAACGAGAGGAATATCGCGTTTACATTGATCCGATGAAGAATACGGTGGTGGCATTCAGTCATATCTTGGATGAGACCGCCTCCGGAGCGCGATTGTCAAAAGCAAGTGCTCAGCGCAAAACCGAAGAATTTTTATCCCTCAAAAAATACGACCTGAGTAATTTTTCACTAATTGAATCGAATGCGGATGTTTTGCCCAACCGCACCGATTACCATTTTATCTGGGAGAGTCGGGGTGAACATCCGGCGAGTGTCGCTGACGCCCGTTTACGCCTGATAGTTACCATTAAAGGTGACGAAATTGCGGCTTTTGCAACTGATTATAAAATTCCCGAGGACTGGCTTTTGGCTCAAACGCGCCGGACGACTTTGCAATCCATAATGACCGGCGTGCAAATTGCTCTGATTATCCTGATACTTTATCGAATGATCAAATTCCTATTGAAAAGACCTAAAAAGGTTTTCAGCGGCTGGCGGACTACCATTCGGTTTGCACTTTGCCTCGCCGGATTAGCAATTATTGTCAGCGGATTAAACCATTCGGCAGCTTTATTAAATTACGATACTAGCTGGACGTTGACCAATTGGACTTTTCTGTGGATTTTATCAATTTTTCTAAAAGCGGTAGGAATTGGCTTATTGACCGTCCTCATTTTTGCAACCGTCGGGCTTTTATATCCAGACGCCATTCAGACTTTACAGAAACCACATCGGCCGCAATATACGCGCGATGCTCTGATTGCTTCTATTTTGATCATTTGTGGACTTTTGGCCTGTAATCGCCTCTCAAACTACATTGTATTAATGATAAAGCCTGAACTTCTCGCCAGTCATCAAATTACATCCGGCTTAGAAGAATCGCTCTTCCCATTTTTTGATGCTTTACAGAGAATAATAATCATGTCGCTCCTGTCAGCCGCCATCATTGCCTTTATCGGTTTCATATTACAAAACCTGATCGGCAGGAACTTTCGGCAAGTTATAACTCTCATTATTCTGACGGCTGTCTTCCTACCGGATAATTACCTTACTTTTTCCGGTTATTTTGCAGTTTATGTACAATTCCTTTTGCCGATCCTCTGGCTTTATTTCTGTCTGAAGTATTTCGTTGGCGCGAATCCACCGGCTTACCTCTATTCGGCGGTAGGTTATTTTATGGTTGATCAAATTTCCAGCTTATTGAGGACAGGTTCGCCCCAGAGTCGCATGGCGGCAATTTTGTTAATCTTGCTGGGATTGGTTTTGATTTTGTGGCTAATTATTGAAAAACGAGTCGTAAATTCTAACTCGAAAATAATTAATTGAATATCACGTGCATTAAAAATATTAAAAGGATAAAAAATGGATACTAAATCCGCTGATTCTACATTTTCCGGCAATTTTACCGATGACCAGGCTCTGGCAGATGAGATCAGCATCGCCTCACCGGCAATCCAACATTTTATCGCCGATTTGTGTGATAAAATTGATAATTTGTCAAAAATCGGCGCGGCGCTATCTGCTGAACATAATCTTCCGGTTCTGCTCCAGATGATTCTGGAAGAGGCACGCCATTTTACCAATGCCGACGGCGGCACGCTTTATTTAATGAGTGATGACGGTAAATGGCTAAATTTTGCGATTGTGCAGACCGGTTCGCTTAACATCAGAATGGGCGGTACTTCCGGCAATCCGATCAATTGGGAGCCGGTGCCTCTTTATCTGCCGAATGGTTTACCCAACCACGCTATGGTTTCGGCGTACGTTGCACTGACCGGAGAAATTATCAATATCCCGGACGTTTACGACGTTAAAGGTTTTGACTTTACCGGGACGCGCGCTTTTGACAAAAATACCGGTTACCGCTCAAAATCAATGCTGGTCGTACCCTTGCGCAATTACGAAGATGAAATCATCGGCGTTCTGCAAATTCTCAACGCTCAGGATCGGCATACCGGCGAAGTTGGTCCTTTCTCATCTACTGATCAGAAGCTGATAGTTTCGCTGGCTTCCCAAGCCGCCGTTGCCATTACAAACGCCCGCCTAATCCATGACCTCGAGAACTTATTCGAATCTTTCATCCAGGTCATTGCCTCAGCAATTGATGAAAAATCGCCCTACACCGGCGGTCATATCGAGCGCGTCGCCGAACTGACCATGCTCATTGCCCATAAAGTCAACGACATTAATTATGGTAAATATGCCGATTTCTTTATGGACGAAGATAATTTGAAGGAATTGCGCATCGCGGCCTGGATGCACGATATTGGCAAAATTACCACTCCTGAATACGTCGTTGATAAAGCAACCAAATTGGAGACTATTTACGATCGTATAAACACCATTCAAGCCCGCTTTGAAATCCTGAAACGTGATATCAAAATCGAACTGCTCGAAAAATATCACTCATTTAAAAGCGAAGCGACTGAGCACAAAGATAGCTTCCTCGCAGAATATGCTAAAAATATCCAGAACCTAAATGAGCAGTTCGACTTCCTTCGTACCGCAAATATTGGCAGTGAATATATGGCTCCCGAAAAACAAGAACGCATTCGTCAACTTGGCAAATACGAAATAGAAATAAACGGCGCGAAACAGCCAATTTTGACTGCCGATGAAGTTGCCAATCTATGTATTCCGCGCGGTACTCTTACTGACGACGAACGCCAAATTATCAATAACCATGTCAACGTTACGATCAAAATGCTGGAAAAGTTGCCCTACCCGAAAAAATTGCGCCGCGTGCCGGAATTTGCCGGCGGTCATCATGAAAGACTGGACGGTTCCGGCTATCCTAAACATATCAAAGATGAAAATCTTTCCGTTCAAGCCAAGATTATGGCGCTGGCTGATATTTTCGAAGCGTTAACCGCCCGCGACCGACCCTATAAAAAAGGCAAAACTCTATCCGAGGCGATGCAAATAATGAACTTTATGGCCCGCGATCGTCACATTGACCCGGAACTTTTTCAAATATTCGTCAAGGAAAAAATATATCTCGAGTATGCCAAAAAATTTATGGATCCTTCGCAAATTGATGAGGTAAACCTCGACTTTTCAGTAATGAAATAAAAACAGGATTTTCACTTTTGAGTGCTCCATTTAAACGCAATCAGGTGCTGGAATTGACAGTCGAAGACCTGGCTTTCGGCGGTCAGGGGATTGCCAGACTAAACGATTTCGTCATTTTTTTCCCGCGTAGTGGCACGCCGGGGCAACGCGTGAAGGTTCGCATCAAACGAGTCAAGGAAAATTATGCCGAAGCCCAAATCGAATCGGTTCTGGAAAAAAGTCCTCTCGAAATCACAGCGCCCTGTCCCTATTTTAATTACTGCGGCGGGTGTCGTTTTCAAAACTTGCCTTATGAACAGCAGATAAAATTTCTGGAACGCCAGGTCGTCGAACTTTATCGTCATCTCGGCGGCTATCGGGACGTCCGGATCGAACCGATTATTCCGGCTGACGAAATTTTTCGCTATCGCAATAAAATGGAATTTGCCTTTTCTGATAAACGCTGGTTAGTTGAAAACGATGACTTGAGTCGTCCGATTGATTTTGCTCTTGGCCTTCGCACTCCAGATAATTATTACAAAGCCATTGACATTGACGATTGCCTCATTGCACCGCCCGAAACCGCCGAGATCATTCGAATAGTTCGCGAGTATGCCCGCTATAATAATTTAACGCCCTATAATCACCGGAATCACTCCGGCTACTTACGACATTTAGTATTACGTAAAGGCATTTTCACCGATCAGATTATGGTAAATTTGGTAACTTCTGCCGATACGCCGGAAGTTCTTGAACCACTCGCACACAATCTAACCCAAAATCTTCAAAATATTACCTCGGTCGTCAATACTGTTACCGATAATGTTTGTGGTACCACCACCGGTAAAGTCATCCGCTTATTGGCCGGTCAGGCCTTCATAACCGATCGAATCGGTGACCTCACTATGAAAATTTCGCCGGCTTCCTTCTTTCAGACTAATACCCGAATGGCAATAAAACTTTATAGCGTTATTAAGCAATTTGCTCGACCAGAACCTCACCATATAATCTGGGATTTATTTTGTGGTACGGGTAGTATAGCTCTTTTTTTGGCAAACGATTGCCGCCAGGTGGTTGGTTTTGAGGTCGTTGCGGACGCAGTTGCTGATGCTCAAGAAAATGCCCAGCTCAATGCGATTGAAAACGCCTCGTTTATTGGCGCAAACCTCGAAAGAGACTTTTTTGCTATGCCAAATTCAGAACTAAATTCGCTGATGCCGGACATTATCATTGTCGATCCGCCTAGAACTGGATTGACACCGCAACTTATTACAACGATGCTTCAAATCTTGCCGAGTAGAATAATATATGTGTCCTGTAACCCAGCAACGCAGGTGCGTGACTTACAAAAATTTACAGCTGACAATTTGTATCAAATTATTAAAGTTCAACCGATAGATTTATTTCCACACACCCCGCATATCGAAACTGTGGCTTTGTTAGAGCGAAATAGCACCTTTAATTGTACCTAAATTTTTGGAAATAATCCGTAACGTTGGACAACTACTTTTCCACCTTAATCTAAGCCTTTACCTTAACCTTAAATTTCTCTGTGGGATTCCCTGCCTGACCAACCTAAGTTGGGCAGGCCCGCCTGACCGACCTAAGTTGGGCAGGCCCGCCTCTGAAATAGTCGGGCAGGGAACCTACGACCCCCGTCCCGCCCAGGCGGGAGCGATGCTCTAACCAGCTGAGCTAAGCATTCAGCCCTATTAATCTTTCCATTGGATTTGTGGACGCTGTGGGATTCCCCGCCTGACCGATTGACATCAGTCAGTCGGGCAGGGAACCTACGACCCCCGTCCCGCCCAGGCGGGAGCGATGCTCTAACCAGCTGAGATAAGCATTCAATAGAATTAAACTTTTCCCTCGATTTGTGGACGCTGTGGGATTCGAACCTACGACCCCCGCCTTGTAAGGGCGATGCTCTAACCAGCTGAGCTAAGCGTCCGATTTACTTAAAAGCGGGCAAATTTAAGCAATAAAATTTAAACGGGCATTTATTTTCTAATGGCGAGGTTCAGAACTTCTGCCATTTCCTTCACAAAATCGAATCGCATTTCATTTTTAATCTGCTTTGGGATTTCGATTAAATCCTTGCGATTCTGTGCTGGTAAAATTACCCGGCGTAACCCAGCCCGGTGTGCGGCCAGAACTTTCTCTTTCACGCCGCCAATTGGCAGAACCGCCCCGCGTAAAGTAATTTCGCCGGTCATAGCGAGATTGTCTTTGACCTTACGCTTTTTTAACAGTGAGTAAACTGCTGTCAAAATCGTTACCCCGGCCGACGGGCCATCTTTCGGAATTGCACCAGCTGGTACGTGAATATGGATGTCAATTTTTGAAAAAGCCTCCTCATCGAGTCCCAATAAAGTCGCATTGGAACGTATATAACTGAGTGCGGCTTCAGCGGATTCCTTCATTACGTCACCGAGTTGCCCGGTGAGGTTCAACTTACCGGTACCTCGCATGCTGGTTGCTTCTACAAAAAGAATATCGCCACCAACCGAGGTCCAGGCTAATCCGATTGCAACGCCTGGCTTTGAAAGTCTCTCGGCTATATCCACAAAATAGCGTTGTGGCCCAAGAATATTTCCAACGGCTTTTTCATCAATTAAAAATCTTTTTTTACGTTTATTGGTAGCAACTTCGTAGGCTACCTTACGACAAACGTTGGCAATTTCCCGTTCGAGATTGCGTACTCCCGCTTCGCGCGTATAGCTATTGATGATAAAGCGAATAGCATTATCAGTAAACTCAACCTTGATATTATTTAAACCATGTTCCTTAATTTGCTTCGGAATCAGGAAAGTCTTGGCAATGTTCAGTTTTTCTTCTTCAATATAGCCGCTGAATTCCAGAATTTCCATCCGATCCCGCAAAGCCGGTAAAATGGTGTCCACCATATTGGCCGTTGCAATGAACATAGTCTTGGAGAGATCGTAATTAACTTCGAGATAATGGTCACTGAAGGACGAATTTTGCTCGGGGTCAAGAACTTCCAGCAAAGCGGAACTCGGATCGCCGCGGAAATCTGTACCGATCTTATCAATTTCATCTAGCATAAAGATCGGATTGCTCGATTCCGCTTTGCGAATACTTTGCAAAATGCGGCCGGGCAAAGCGCCGATATAAGTGCGCCGATGGCCGCGAATTTCGGCTTCATCGCGCACACCTCCGAGCGAAATGCGGACAAATTTGCGGCCCATAGCACGGGCAATTGATTTGCCCATCGAAGTTTTACCGACGCCAGGGGGACCAACAAAGCAAAGGATTGGACCTTTGATACTGGCATCGGGATTCTGCTCCTGCTTCAGTTTGCGGACAGCCAGATATTCTACAATTCGGTCTTTGACTTTTTCCAGGCCATAGTGATCTTCATCGAGTATTTTCTGGGCATTTTTGATATCAACATTATCAGTCGTGTAAACGCCCCAGGGCATATCTACTAGCCAGTCCAAATAGGTGCGTGAAACTGTATATTCTGGCGAAGCCGGTGGAATTTTCCTGAGCCGATCAAGCTCTTTCTCAGCAACCTGGCGAGCTTCATCACTCATCTTGGACAGTGTAATTTTCTCTTCTAGTTCTTTTAATTCTAAAGTGCCTTCATCTTCACCCAGTTCCTTGCGAATGGCTTTCAGTTGCTCCCGCAAGAAATATTCGCGCTGGGTCTTGGAAATTTCATCTTGAACCTCGGACTGAATTTGGTCGCCAAGCTGAATGCGCTGGATTTCACGATTGAGGATTACCGTAGCTTTTTCCAGGCGTTTACGGACATCCAATTCTTCCAGAACCTCCTGCTTTTCACTCACCGGGACATTGAGCAAGTGAATGACGCGATCAATCAGACGGCCGGGATGCTGAACCGAGGAAAAGACCGAAGCCTGTTCTTCACTTAAATAGGGGGCAATTTTGATCAATTTTTGATACAACTGCCGGAGGTTAGCCAGCATTGCGTCTATTTCAATTCCCGGCTGATAAATTTCTTGTGCTTTGAGTATGGCTCCTTTGAAATAAGGATCTACCTGAATAAATGATTGAATTTTAGCGCGTTCCAGTCCCTGGACAATTGCACTCTTACTACCATCTGGCATATTGAAGATTTTTAAAACTTGGGCAATTGTTCCCCATTCATACAGATCATCTTTCTCGGGATTTTCTAAAGAACCTTCTTTTTGAGCCACCACGACGATCCGCTTCTTGGTTTCGGGCAATTCCTCTATTAACCGCAGTGATCGTTCGCGTCCGATATAAATCGGAATAACTTGTTGGGGGAAAAGCACGGTATTACGCAGAGCCATTATCGGCAATATTTCCGGTACACCATGCCCTATGTCCATTTTTTCATTATCATTTTTTACTGTTTCAGCCATATTTAATACCTTTCAAATAAACACCTTAGGTCATTACATTAGTCGGTCTATTTCACTTAGAACCATCATAACTCTAAAAGTTACAGCATAATCGCCCTCCTTGGAGCGACCGGCAATCGCTGGCCAGAGACCAGAAGGTAGTTGCTGACCAATAAGCCAGTCCAAAGCCTTTTTAAAATTAGGATGGATATAACAATCAGGCAAAGGGGCTAGAGTTTCCAGAAATCGCAGAGTGCCACCGCGGAATAAACCATTTTCAGAGTAATCAATATATAAATGGTCCCAGGCATCCGGTTCGGGAAAGAGACTAGTATGATTTGGCTTAAGATACACATTCAACAGAAAATTTGCGGCCCGTTGGCAGGTCTCAGTGTTACGTAAGCGGGAATGAGCGCTGAAAGCCTGAGTAATTATCAAAGTAGTCCAGATTCCACTGCGAGCAGTTTTAGCCGATTCGCCTGCGGGTAACATCGTTGGCGAGAGCCAGCCCCCATCTTCTCTTTGACGCTTTGTCAACCAGCGGAAACCCTTTTCGACAAATGGATTTCCAGCCAAACCGTACCTAACCAATAACCATAGAGTCAGTCCTTGATGATGCTGAAGTAGCGGGAATTTCCCATCCGGTTTCTGATTTTTCAAAATGGCGATTAAGCCTCTCTGAATAGCAGGCATATCTTTGGTGCAACCATAATCTAATAACTGCATCATATTCTGTAACTGCAGAAGGAATTGCATCGTTTTCTGCTGTTCTTCGATTTTGTAATTTTTGTTCAGCATCCAGAGACCATCATCCTGCTGAGTGGTCAGCAGGCGCTCACGCGGCTTGAAGAATTGCAAATCCCATTTGAGTCGCTCGACCAATTCGTTATCATGAGATAAAAAACGTTCAGCTGTGAAATATCGGATCGGAAGGGGGGCTTTCTCCATAAGAATGGGGATGGGATCAATTTTTACTAATTTGGTCAAATGTTTTTTCATTTAAGTTTCATTGCCTTCATTAATTTAAAAAATAGTAATTATTAAACGTCCGGGCTACCATTTTGTCACGGATACATAAGGATATTAATTTGATGGACTTAATTGATGGGGCAATTTCGTAAAAATTGCCCGTTGATAAACGGATTCTGTATAACAGATGAGTCTTATTCTCATTTTAAATATCGAAAATAAACAAAAAGCGCCTTAATATCCTCTTAATCGGCTTGAAATGCAAGAATTTTTTATGTTCGTCTTTTCCCGATGATTCAATTTATCGCGGATTTAGTTACTCCCATTACAAGACTTCTCTAATGGGAAAAAACGAATTATCCGATCCTGGCAAGAATACCGGTAACTTCCGCGTAATTATCAGCGTGAAAATGAATGTTCGGCAAATCGCAATCTTGCCGGTCGCACCGAAATCCGATAGTCACTGCGCCCGAAGTAATTGCGGCTTGAATGCCATTCAGCGAATCCTCAATTATTACGCTTTCCTCCGGTCGAACTCGCAGACCCGCGAACGCTTTTAAATACGGTTCTGGATGAGGTTTAGCCTGGCGCACATCATCTGCCGTAATCGTTAGATCAAAATTATTGCGCACCGGTGTATTACGAAATATCCATTCTAAAAAACTAGCTGAAGTAGAGGTCACCAGCCCGGTGCGATAGCGACCGTTAATACTTTGCCAGAAGTCGCGGAAGCCGGGAAAATAGTCAATTCCCTTGCTGAATTCTTCTTTTATTAAACGCCGTCCATCTTCTATCAATTCTTGAACATCGGTTTTTACCTGATACCTGGTCATTACCAATTGATAAAAATCATGCTCGGTCGTTCCTCTAAAATATTTCCAGTCCTCGTCGGGAACTTTTATCCCATATTGTTTAAATAATCGGCGTTGGGCGGCCAAATATAAAGGTTCAGTATCCACAACGACTCCATCAAAATCGAAAATTATTGCCCTTATTGCCATTTCTTTTCAGTCCTGTTTAAAAATTATTATGCGGTCTATATTCTGCACTGCGAAAATCGCAAATATTAACTTAAAATTCAAAGCATAATTTTTGGCCAACTCGCCCGGTTTCAATATAATTATTTGTAACTGTTTCCAAAAATTAATTATTTTTTTCAATCGGAAGTTCTATCCGTATCGTAGAACCGCTCTCCGGATTATTGAAAGCCGAAAATTTTGCTCCATAACCGCTTAATAGTATATAAGCATTGTATAAATTGTATTTGATGAGAGCCGTCAGGTCGGAGGATTCCTCGGTTTCGGGAATCTCACGGTAAAAGCTAGGCGTAAAGAGCTTATCGGCATTATCCGGAATAATCGGTCGTCCGGTAGTTGCAATTTCTACATAAATATTATCCTGACAGACTCCGGTCTCGATTTTCAGGATTTTTTGAGGAGAATCGCGCATTGATTCCACACAGCAATGAATGATGTTCATCAGACTCTGCGAAAAATCGCTATAATAACCGGCGATTGTCGGCAAATCGCGCCTTAGGATAATTTCTTTTTCAATCTGAGCTTTGAAGAAGGATTCGGTCTCCAGAAATAACAATTCGTTTTTAAGCAATTCGCTCAAGTTGATAGCAATTTTCTTATTCTCCAGCTCGAGGTTCATTTTATCAATGAAACTAGTCAGGAGAGATTCTATTTTTCGGACATTTTCCACGATAATATCCGGCTCTTTTAATTCCGGCAAACGGGTCTTGAGCATTTGTGCCCGTCCCATAACGACCGTGAGCGTATTTTTAATGTAATGGATTATGCCGCCGATCATTAAGGTCAGCGACATCAGTCGCTGTTGCTTCAGCCATTTTACTTCCATCGCCTGTTTAGCCAGACTAAGGCGTTTATATTCTGAAATGTCGCTGATTACGGCAAAAGTTGCCAATTCACCTCGATAATCGGTTTCGACCGGGCTGACCTCCACTTCGATCGTGCGGCCATCTTTACATTTAAAGGAAGTCTCGTAGCGTCTGGGAACGGTTTTACCGATTTTCCTGCGGCTTTGACGCTCATGGAATAATTCAATCCCGCGGTTAGTCAAGATTTTATGAAACTCCTCACCGGTCAATTCTTCAACCGTGTAGCCAAGCATTTCGGCCAGTTTATTATTGACAAATATAAAACGATCGTTATGGCAAATGGCAATGCCTTCATTGATTTTATCTATAATCAAATGATAGAGAGACTCGGCATCAGCCAGTTTTTCTTCGGTTTTTTTTCGGTAAAGAGCAGAGGTAATGATATCAGCGACTATTTTTAGCAATTCAATTTCATCATCCAGCCAACGCCGGGCGGTTCTCGTCACCGCAACTACTAAAAATCCAAAACTGGTATCATTACAAAACAGTGGTGCAACCATTAAGGATTTGATTTTTAATTTATGTAATTCCTGTTTTTCTACCATAGCTTTAGCCGGCAAGTCATTAACATCGTTTAATATGATAGTGTTTTTTAAACTCAATTGGTCTATCAGCCAGAAATAGTTTGCCAGATAAATGTTTTTTAAAAGATTAACGGAATCCTCGGTCTTTTCTCCAATTCCCCCATAAATTTTCGATATTTCTTTTGTATCGGGTGACAAAAGCAAAACCAAACAATGATCAGCCTGATAGAATTCGCCCAGATCCCGCAAGGATTCATCTATTCTGGCGTCTATTTCACCTCTGGATACGTTGATAAATCGGAATGCTATCTTAATGATCAAATCTTGCTTACTAATCATATTCTGCTCGCTATTCATTTACAAAGAAAGGTATTAGATTTTATTAAAACCTGCAAATATTAATTAAAATTTTAACGTATTGTATTTTAATACTGTTGATGTTACCGGATAAAGCAATATTGACTTAAGAATTTTTCAAGATTACTCGCAGAAGTAAATTGATGGGCTATGATACCGAGTCGTGCGGCACCGTTAACATTTTCTATAATGTCATCAATGAATAGGGCTTGTTCCGGAGCTACACCGGCTTTATGCAGGGCATATTGATAAATAGCCGAATCCGGTTTGGTAGCCCCGACTTCAAATGATAAAATTAGTCCATCCAGATTATTCAGAATATTAAATTTTCGGCGGATTGCCCGAATATGCAGGGCATTGGTGTTAGATAAAAGAAAGAGAGGGACTTTTTCCCGAAGATTTACAGCAATTTGCCAAACGTCCGTATTTAACTCGAAGGGAATTTGCCAGATCTGCTCGAGTTCATCAATGCCGATGTTGTCGTCGTAATGATAGATTTTTTTTACTTCTGCCAGATATTTTTCGATAGTCAACTGGCCTCGTTCAAATTTTTTTTCGATTGCCAGAATAGGCGCTTGCATTACTGCTTTTTCCGGAATATGGAACAATTCGGCGATCTTGGGAATGGCAGACTCGAGATTGACTTTGACTAGAACATTGCCGAGATCAAAAAAAACCACTTTTACTAGGTTATTTTTCCGTGACATTGGTTAGATAATCGTCGTCTTGAATAGTTTTCGGCTACTCGACGACTACTTCCGTTAAGAATTTGCCGATTTCGGAGTCGGTATAACTTTTTACGACGGGACTTAAATACGTTTCGAGTTTTTTAGCAATTTCATCGTCTATCAAGCGCATATGTTTCAGCACTGCAACCGCCATAGAGTCGCACGCTTCCCAATTGCCACTTAGCACCTTTATAGCGACACCTACTGGATTATTTTCGCTATTCCGCAGACCAATTCCACGCACACCTTCCATTCCAAACTTAGAAATTCCGCGTCCACCCATCAGGGCGCCGAAGTCGGTATCAAATTGAGCGCGACCGCCGATCAGTTTCGGGTGGAGCGAGATGCTATGGAAGACACGTCGTAAATAATCGTCGCTACCTTCGACTAACTTTTTATACATAATTGCCAGATTATAAATTGGCATAAGATAGGTCGGCGCATTACTGTTATCGGTTGCAACCGGAATACGCTCCTTGCCGGAATATAGTTTTATTTTCTCGAATATTTTCTGCTGAGCGGGGTGATTGATTTCGGTATAATTGGATAATTCCGATTTTAAAGCCTTAGCGATGGCGAGCATTCCGGCATGCGCCCCCGAATTGGGGTTATGAAGGGCAGTTGGCCTTCGGCCTTGAATGGCTAATTGTTCATAAGTCTGGCGGTCCAGAGGCGGGTGCACTCCACATAGTAAATTGTCTATACTAAGGTCCATTTTTTTCAATATGGAATTGATAACGTCGAGATGATAATGCTCGCCGGTGTGAGTTCCGCACATCAAAGCCAGCTCCTCATCGCTAAAATTAAATTGCTCCATCGCTCCGGATTCCAGCATAGCAACCGCCTGAAATGGATTTGCGGCCGCCCCTATAAAAATCGGATATTCAGGGTCTCCAGCCGAAAATAAAACCTCACCATTTTCATCTACAATGACGGCATAGCCGATATGAAAACTGTCAACCGCGTTTCCTTTTATTAACTTACTTACCAGCAACATACAAAAATTTCTCCTTTATCTATTTACAATTTCAAGTAATTCTCTTAAAGCCATATCCAGTCCGGTAATCAATGCCTGACCCAGCAATGCCCGACCGACCGAAATAAATTCCACGTCTATTAATTCCAAGAGAGTCAAAATGAGACGTTTATGTAATCGCCCACCAAGGGATATTCTCATATGATTGTGACTTGCCAGGCGAGACGCTAAAACTATTTTATTCAGCTCGGCAAGGTAAGATGTCTGTAATTCCTGGGCGGCTAGGGAATCCGTGGCCAATTCTACTTCGTCAACTTTTAGCCGATAGGCGGCTTTCAAATCGCGTATTTCCGGTTTCAATCGTAGAATCAAGTTAAAATCTTCGGCGCTCTGAACCGTTTCCACGAGATTGTGTACTATTTGAGAGTGTGGATCAACGGTCAAGTCCGATTCATCTAAATTTATAAGCGTGATGAAATCCGGGTTGACAGACATAGCTCGTTGAAGCGCTTGATTTTCAATATTCGTACGGATATTCAGCCGACAGCGACTCATTGTGCGCATTGCCGCGATATTGATCAATCCTTCACGTTCAGGTAGATTGGTAAAACTAATCCCAGCCACACCAACCGCTTCGATAAAGCTCAATAAATTTAGCGGATTACAAAGGGGGGTATCTACAATTTGGCCAAGTGTTAAGAAGGGATCAAGATTTATTTCTAAATAACGCATATTACTACTCTAAAGGGTTACCTCAGAAGCAAATGTCAGTTCAACTTCGGCGCCAAGGCCCGATGCGAGAATATCGGTCAAGACAGCTAGGGTTTCGGGACATACATGCCCGATCGCCACGGCGCAACCCGCGCGGCGGGCAATTTGAATTGCTTTTTTCAATTGCGCTTGAATTTCGCCTTTATCTCTAATATTATCAAGGAATACTGACCGGAGTGCAGTCGGCACCTGGCTCTGAATAGCGACTTCATAAGCGACACTCTTTGCCGAAGTCATACTATCAATAAAGTACAGTCCCTTGCGCTTCAGGCTATTGATCACGGTTTGCATCAATTCCGGATCACTTGTGAACAGTGAGCCCATATGATTGTTCATCCCAACCGCTTCCGGTAATTCGGAATAGGCCAGGTCAATGCGGCGAGCAATCTCATTCGGATTCATACCGGTCAATAACATATATTCGTCTTCGCCCCGACTATTCGAAATGTTCTCCGGCTCCATCGGCATATGAATTATTACTTCCTTACCAGCCAGCTTGGCGTTTCGAGCTACCCATTTAGAATAAGGATGACCGGGAATGACAGAAACAGTCAACTTAGTCGGTAACCTTAAGAAATTATTCACTATTTCTTGATCAGTGTAGCCGAAATCGTCAATAATAATCGCCAATTTTGGTTTAGCTTCCGAGACAGGGGGCTTTGTCCCAAAGAATCGCTCTGTTTTGATAAATGCCAGAGTTCCGATCGGGATATTTTGAAAGTCAACGAAAAGTGTAAAACCAGTGTCCTCGACGAGATTATCCATTTTTTTGACTGTAAAATCGTGTTTATTGAGATAATCACTAACTTGTTTTGCAAGCAGTTCACGATCACTACCGGCTGACATTTCATAGACGAGCGACACTCGATCCGACGTAACGGAAGAGCTTTTGATTTCCCGATAACCTCGTTCCTGCAGATAGGGACGGGCAACTTCCGCCAGCCGATTCTTACCATCATTAAAAAGGAGATTTCGAGAAGGCGCGGTCTTCGGTAAAAAATAGATGAGCAAAATCATCTGCATACCGATGACAGCCGAAAACAGCGCGCTCAGTCTCTTTTCCTCCTGATGACGTTTTTCGACTATTTTCGCTGGTTTTCTTAAATAATTGCTTGTCTTGGTCATTGTATTTTAATTGCGCAAAACTACAAAATTTCGACTGATTCTCAAAATTACACTACTGGAAAAATTATACATTTCCAATAGAAAGTGACAATCAAAACCATCAAGGTCTTCAAATCGGTTCCTCGAGACTTTTCCGATAGGTTGATTTTTCATATTTCCCTAGCAGGAAAGCAAACAGCAATCCGCAAAATCCAAGGATCGAGAAAATCCACATACCCAGATTGTAGCCACTCGGATTATCGGCACTGGCACCAGCGAAATCATTAGCCAAGCCGATGATAATATTGAAACTGAACAGGCCGATATTCTGAATCATTGTCATCAGACCATAAGCGGTACCCAGCCGGCTATTATCAACGATTAGGGCTACCGTTGGCCACATCACGGCCGGAACCAGCGAAAAGGCAATTCCCATCATTGCCATTGGAATTATCAAATAAGCCGGAATGCTTGAATTTATGCCGAAGAAACTAAGTTTTAAATTTATGACACCATGAATTCCCAGAGGAGTCGCCAGGTCTATATGGTAAGCCATTATCAGGTAAACGGGAATGATCAAAAGCGAACCCAGCGCCATTAGCCCGGCTTTGCGACGAGTGCGGTCTGCTATCAATCCGAACAACGGTGTAAAAATCATCGCGGCTAAAGTCAGCATGCTGGATAAATTGCCACCGACCTCGCGAGTGGTGCCATGCGCTTCTTGAAAATATTTAATAGCAAAAGTCTGGAAAGGAAACATCGCCGAGTAAAACGTTACACATAAAGCAGTTATGTACCAGAAACCGGCTCCGAATCGAAAAATCTCGCGCAATTCGATTTTTTCCTGCTTACTTTCCTGAGGTAGGACAAACCGGCGGGATGCCAACAAATCCAACAAACAATAAATGCCGATAAAAACCAATGCCACGATCCCGGCAACCGCCGTCACTAGAAGTGGTTTCTGCCAGCTGGAATAAAGACTGCGGCCCCAAGTTGGCGAATTGAGTGCCAGAAACGAACCCAAACGGGCAAAGGTCAGATTCAGCCCAAAAGCAAATGACAATTCCTTACCTTTGAACCAGCGGGCTAGAATCGTGGTAATGGCCACAATCATTGATTCAGCGCCTAAGCCGAAAATCAATCGCCCAGTCGCCATTAATAGTAAATTGCCGCGCAATACAGTAATAACTGCACCCAGCATAACCAAGATTGTGAAAATCAGCACCGATTTACGAGTTCCGATCCGATCAATAATCAATCCACCAATTAAAACCATGATAATGTTAGGAAAGCTATAAATAGCATTTAGCAGGCCGATATTGGCATCGCTATAACCCAGCTGAGCCTTTAGCAGATCAGCCAGCGGGCTAATACTGTCATAGATATAATAATTCCCAAACATTGCCATACTGATAAAAAAGAAAACTACCCAACGATACCAGGCGCTAGGCGGTTTCAGTTCAGAATTAGCGACCGTTTTCTCCATCTTCAACCCTTACCAAAAATTCAAACACCATCACAATATTTAAACGGCAGTTAATCTAAGCATACCCTTTTTTAATACAAAGAAATCTGTCGGGATATTGTCCGAATTGCCGGCTTTACTTAAATTCCGTCTGATTTCTGAAATAATAACGAGGAGTTTTAATAATGGCTTATGTAATTAACGAAGATTGCACTGCCTGTGGTACTTGCATTGACGAATGCCCGGTCGAAGCAATTAGTGAGGGTGATATTTATAAAATAGATCCCGATTTGTGCAACGACTGTGGGGCTTGCGCCGAGGTTTGCCCTTCTGAAGCAATTCATCCAGAATAAATGTCTTACCGGTGTGGTTTGGGCCGGATTAAGACTACTTGAATGCGAACGTTACGGTTATCTTATTTAATTTTGGGCAGTATTCCGGCGAGAGATTTTTTCACTGATAGCTGAGTCAGCCTACCTACGAAATATTACTGATACTTGTTAAACAACAAGCAGGTAAAAAACAAATCACTATCACCCCAACTTATTTTTTTATAAATGCAATCTGCGCCTATTTCACTGTTTGAAAAAATTCCCGAGATAACTCAAGCACTTACCAGTGGCCGGTCTCTGGTCTTGGTATTTAATCTCGAATGCCTCACGAGTTCCCGTCGCTGGCAGGCTGGCTCAGATCTCACCGGTATCCAGCGTCATATTCATTGGATTGCCGATTTGCCGGATATTATAACCGTAATTTTAAGCGATGGTCCGCTTAATGAACTCGAAACCCTCTTTGATAACCACAAGATAATTCTGGCTCCGAATAACGGCACCGAAATCTATGCGGCGGATTTTTCCTGGAATCTACCTGATCTTAATCAAATCCGCCAGGAATTGACCGATATTTATTCGGATGTTCGAGAATCTTTGGGTGCTAAACTCCAGCCGGAATACCTAGGTTTTTCGCAAAGTGAACTCTGGTTGAAAGTTTCGCCAGGCGCTGAGACAGTTCGAGAATCTCTGATTGAACAGTTCAAACTGCAGAAGCCGGCGCATCTACGGCTCACCATCCAAAACAATCAAACTACTATTATTCCCCTTATACAATGGGATCGTGGTCAAGCCGTCCAGAGGATAATGGACCTTGTTCCCCATCCGACTAATCAAGCGCCTCTTGTTATCTATTTTGGAGTGGAAGAGAATGACGAAGCGGCTTTTCGCTATGTCAATCAAGTCGGTTTATCGGTAATTATTCACAGTCGTGTCCCCCGCTCTACCGAAGCTCGCTATTTTCTGCGGAACACCGCTGAACTAAGTAAATTCTTATTCTGGGTTCATTCCCGCTAGTTTTGGTATAGAAAATAAAAATCCTCCACTCGGGAGGATTTAGGGACATATTACGATTTTATGCTCAGACTAAAACACTGACGATTTTCTGATCGCGTCCTTTGCGAGAAAATTTCACTTTGCCATCTATTAGAGCGAAAAGAGTATTGTCACGCCCGATTCCAACATTCTCGCCCGGATGAATTTTTGTGCCGTGTTGACGGACAATGATTGTGCCTGCTAAAACCTGTTCGCCGCCAAAACGCTTGACACCTAGCCTTTGACCGCGACTGTCTCGTCCGTTGCGTGAACTCCCGACACCTTTTTTATGAGCCATTTTAATTACTCCTTTTTCTCTTGTTCGGCAGGTTCAGCCGGTTCAGTTACGGTTTTGGCTTTCGCCCGACTTTTTTTAACTGGCGCAGCTTCCGCCGGTTTGGCAAATTCGCTTACTTGCAGGACGGTATATGGTTGGCGATGACCCTTTTTTACGCGATAACCCTTGCGTCTTTTCTTCTTAAAAACTACTACTTTGCTGGTACGTTTATGTTCGAGAACAGTGGTTTCGATGGCAACATCCTCGAGGTAAGGTTTGCCAACTTTTATTTCATTGCCGGTATGTAAAAATAAAACTTTATTCGCCAGAAATTTGTCGCCGACAGCTAATTCTATTTTAGGAACGGCGATATTTTTCCCCGGCTCCAGAATCACCTGATCACCGGCGATTTCCGCAATTGCATAATTTTGACTATTCATAATTCTCTCGTTGATTACTATCAAAAAAGGCGGGCAAATTTAGACATAAGAACTGAATAATGCAAGACACTGGCCGGTTATTTTTATCTGATATAGGATAAAATATCTATCGTTATTGACTGCTTTTTTATTCATTAATGCGTCTGTGTTGAGTATTCGTTTAGTCGCTGGTAATTGGGAAAAATCGCCATTCGATGAATTAAGCGAATCACTCTTCATCAGGCTAAGAGTGACAGACTTCGTCACGCTGAGTTCATCGAAGCGTGAGTTCATCGAAGCGTGAGTTCATCGAGACTTGACTTAGGACTGCGCTAAAAAATAGCATGAACCAATCTTAATACTTTTCCAGCAGGTTTGTGAGTCAAGTCGGTCGCTACGAAATTGCCCAGGGCGGGATAGGTTGAAACGGTTTCTCATTATTACCTCCAATAACATATCCCACGAATGCTCCGAAGGAGTCCCGCAGCGGCAGGAAATTCGTGGGCTATTCTAAACCGGTATCCGATAACCTATTAGCTATAATCTCAGCCTCAACCTGTTCTTGCCCTCGCGCTTAATTCAGGTCGTCTGACGCCGGCTGAAGTCAAGGGCGTTTAGCGCCTTGGAGCCTTCGTGGTTAAATGGCTTTGCTTACTTCAAAGAGGGATTGAAATAGCCGTGGCGTAAACGGGGAAATTTGGCTTTATAGTATTCGATTAATTGCCGAATACCGATGCCATCTTCCTCCGGCGGATTAAGTTCCTCCCAATACCATTCCGGGTCAATGTTCAAGTTGCGCCATTGAATCAAATCTATCTCATAATCAGACAGTATTTTTTCAAAAGCTTCGATTTCCGACGGCTGGTCACTAAAACCAGGAAAAGTAAAATAATTGATCGAGACAAAGCGATTAGCGTTTTTCATTACGCGAATTGATTCCAGCACGTTATCGAAAGTATAATTCCTGGGACGAAAATAGCGAGTATAGAATTCTGGCCGAGCTGAATTCAGCGAAACCCGCAATGAATCCAGACCGGCTTCAATTAATTTTTTAATAACATCGGGGCGACTGGCATTGCTATTGAGATTGATAGTGCCTCTGGCAGTCTTTTGACGAATGCCTTCGATAGCCCGGTATAGCAATTGTGGATTCATTAGCGGTTCGCCCTCGCAACCTTGTCCAAAGCTGGCCACCGGTTCGGGTGCAGTCTCAAGATGCGGCACGGCAGTTTCGATGATTTCCTCCGCAGTTGGAGTAAAAGTGAGGCGATGCTGAGCACTGCAAACGTCGGAATTCTGTTGTAGGGAGAGACATCCCAGGCAAGCTGAATTGCAGGTGCGCGCCGTTGGTAGCGGCATTTCCCAGCGATGCAATAAGTAATTCAAAGCCGCTGGACAGCCGTAAGTTAGAGCACAATTATTAACCAGATGCGCCACTAATCGGTTATGAGGATAACGTTTTAACTGAAGTTGAGCGGATTTAGAAATTTCGGCGCGATTGAAATTTGGCGGATCCTGGCGGATGTCCGGGTCAATGCGCACCGCCGGGACATAAAAACGTCCGTCAAACCAGCCAACGGCCGAATAAGCAAAAAGTGGGAGGCGCCGGGCACGTGGCATTTTTTCCCAGGCGGCGTGATAGAAAATAGTATAAGCCGGAGCCACGAAAGCCGCAACCGCCAGTAATTTTTGATCGTCGTTTTCAGTCAGCGTTACCACTGCGCCGCTCTGGCGGTCTTTGCCAACCGGCAGACGACTGGGCAATTCCATTAATTGACTGCCTTCCAGGAGTAGTATCCATTCATCGGATGGAATTTCGACGACGTTTTCGCCGGAGATACCCAGCGCTTGATATTGCTTGAGTTCGAAAACTCGTCCTCGACCGTCGGATACTACCAGTGAAGGAGAAATTTCAGGCAATTACTTAACCACTATTAATTTATTAGGCAAAGACTTAATTCCGGCAACTGGCGACTTACCGAGAATGATCAATGTTTATTCGATTTCCCGTACGATCGGATTCAATTGCGGCTTCTATAACCTGCTGGACTTTATATCCATCGAAAAAATTGGGACTGGCCGGGCGATTTTCCAATATGGCATCAATGAACAAACGACAACCTACCGCTTGCCGGGTAAAAATTCCAAAAGGTTCCGTCGGACTAACCTCACCCCAATATGAGGCCGGTACCTCTAATTTCCGGAATTTTTTGTCAGGATTATGCGCGCCGAAAATGCTTGCCGCTGGATTGCTACCCGCACTCGGGAAATTAATTTCAAGGCTACCATTGGAGCCATATAATTTGACATAAATTTGCATATCGCGATCCGCCAGATAAGTCATAAAACTGGTATTAATTACTCCCTGCGCACCATTACAAAATTTGAGCAATAAAACCGCCGAATCATTAGCAGGAACTATAGGTTCGCCGTCTGGACCCAACCGTTTAGCGAAGGAAGCCAGTTGCGCATCAACCTGCGCAATTTCACCGACCAGCCAGCGCGCCAAGTAGATCAAATGTGATCCCAGATCACCGAGAACGCCATTGGAACGCTGAGAATCCAGTCGCCATTGATATTCCGGTTGGCGGCCGTGACCAACTAGAAAGCTTAATTCTACCTGGTAACATTGCCCAATATATCCCTGGCTAATCAAATCGCGCACATATTGAAAAAACGGTATCCAGCGGTAGGTAAACAAAACCATATTTTGGACGTGCGCCGCTTCCGCTTTACGCCACATTTCATAGGCCTGTTGCTCCCTCAGTGCCAGCGGTTTGTCACACAGAACCTTCAAACCGGCCTCGAGACTGCGCATGGCAATATCATAGTGCAAATCGTCGGGAGTACCGATTATTATAGCCTCCAGACCACCTTGCTCGATCATTGCCCGGTAATCGGTGTAAATTTTTGCAATGTCGTATTTCTCCGCCATTTCAGCCGCGCGCTGGCGATTCCGGCCACAAATGGCAACAATTTCCGCCTGCGGATGGCTTTTCAAAGCCGGTAGGTACATCCCATCTGCCCACCAGCTGGTGCCAACTACTCCAACTTTGACTTTATCCATAACTATTTACCATATAAAATCTTATGTGAATTAATTCGGACGTGTTTGTCGCGCTGGAAAAGAGCCACCGCTTTAATCATAAACCATTCTAATGAAAAAATGAAATCAACTTTCTCCCATAGTTTAACAATTAGCCCCCAAATCAGACAAATGACAGTTATAAAAACCAGGATTTGAGCAAAATTCCAGATAAAAATCGGGACTTCGTTCACAAGGGACACGGCATTATCCCAGAATTGGGCAAAAACCCAGTAAACGCCCTCAGCCAGAAAAAATTCCATAACGTAAATCGTCAACGACACAATGCTAAACCGTCGAATCCACAGAGTACGTTCAATCCGACGTCGGCGTATTTCCGGTTTACAATAATCTAAATAGCCCAGCACCAGAACCATCGCAAATGTCATCGCTCCCAAATTCAACACCTGCATCATAATCGGGATGTCGTCCGAAGCTATATTGACCATAGGATTTCCCGAAATCAAAATCCATATCAAAAACCCAACTAACGTTGCTGAAAAGAATATCCCGGCATATTTACGAATATTCTGATAACGACTTTTGGCATGAATTGCCGCGCCGATTACCGCACCGGCATATCCAAAACCCAGAATGGGAAAAAAGCGAAACCGCCCCGCCGTTAGTTTACTCCAGATCAACATCAGTAATCTCAAATGGTGTTTGGAAGCAAAATCCTTTACATACGGTGTCAAAGCATGCACCACCGGTGTAAAAACGAACCAAATCACGGTAATTATCGTCATACCGATATAAATACGTTTGACGTCCTTTTTGCTGATGGCTTTGTTGGTTTCATTCTTTTGCTGCATTGACTTTGATTTATCCAGAAAAAGTAAAATGAATACCGGCACGATAATTCCAGTCAGGGCAATCGAGTCCAGCGTATCGGCGTAATAGCGAATCTTGTAATTGAAAATATTGAAAAAACCGTTCGTGAACAAACCACCCTTAAAAATAAATACAGCCGCCCGACTGACGAAAATTAACATAATGGCTGAAATAATTCGCCGCAAAATATAAGCCGAACTATCATCCGGATTACGATCATATACTCGCAAATAACCGTAGGCTATGTTAGCGCCGGTTATCAACGTAAAAATCGGGCCCCACATTGATAAAATCATCGCCGGTATCAAAAGGTAAATTACATTCTCGGGTATCGCCGTTATTAATGGCTGAAAAAAAGCCGGGTCATTTTTGCCGATTTGACATATCAAGGCGTGCAACGGAATGATCAGCAGAATGGCTATGCCCTTAGCAAAATCGAAGGAATATATTCTTTCTCGATCCATTGTTTATAATATACAATCACTAATCATTTTATTAAATATACTACCAAGCTGGCCATGAATCAAGAAAATCACTGGCAAATTAATTTTCCCAGCTGGCTCAATTTACTTTCTGGAGAATAATTAGTTGAAGTGTAAGCCCTTTGGATTGTTGATAATGCTCAGAATTCGCTTTTTTTGATTGTTTTAAAAACGATTTAAACAATCATTAAATAGTCGCGTTATACATTCCCCTTCCATTCCAGCATAGTCAGTAAAAAAAAGTAAACTATTTTATAGAAATCGTTTCATTTCGTAAATTGCCACGCAATTTTGAAAATGGGCATTTCGAAAAAACTAAATAGCATTCTTGATAATCTGTTAATCGCTGTCGTTTTATTTTTTCTAACAAATAGACTATCTGGTGATTCTACTTCGATCAATCTCACTTATCTAAAAGTAATCAAAGATAGTTTTATCCGCGAAGGTCCAGCGTCCTACTATAAAGTTGCCGAAAATTTGGCAACCGGCACGATTATTCAGGCTATTGAAAAACATAACGACTGGTATTTGGTAAAAACTCACTCCGGACAAATCGGCTGGATTAGCGCCGATGACGTAACTCCACAGGTTAAATTCCCAGCCCAGACAGCCGAAACCAAATCGCAAATTTCTAGCGATCAGAACCTTGACCAAAAGCTGTCGTTCTTATTTACTGAGGAACTGGATTTTTTCGGCAGTGGGTTTCTTTGGACCGAACCAGGCAATTCGGGGAAAATAGTCACCTATTTGACTCCAGGGCTCCAAGTAAAGAAACTGGAAACCAATGGTATTTTTTTCAAAGTACAATTACCAAACGGATTGATTGGCTGGGTGGATCAATCCCATTTTTCTAGCACTAAACAAAAGCTATCTTACCCGACTTCTGAACCGGTTACTATTCGATTGAACCTGGCTAAGCACGGCAATCTAAGACAAGAACCAAGCCTGACTGACCCGGTTATTGAAAAAATCCCCGGAGATAAAGTCGTTTGGATCATAGATACTACTAACGTCTGGCATCAAATCAAGACCACAAACAACCAGACCGGTGGGCTTTATCAAAGTTCATTAAATCAAAAAACCACATCGCCAAACGGTGGCAAACCATCCGTGAAAATTCTGCAACGAAACGGCAACTTACGTCTGTCACCAAGCTTGACCAGCGAAGTTATCCAAGTCATTCCGTCTCAAACGGCAATAACGGTGCTGGACAGCCTGTCCGATTGGTATCAGGTGCGGCTGTCCGACGAGACCGTCGGCTGGATTAATAAAATAATATTTGAGAAATAGTAACGTAGGACAGGCATTCTGGCCTGTCTATTTTTGACAGCCGGGAAAGGCTGCCTCCAATACAATTCCGAAAAATGGTTAAATAGCCTTAAACTCAAAATGACAGCCTGGAAAGGCTGTCCTACTAGTTTATGATTATTGAAGTTAATGCAATCCGCTTAAAGCAAGTTAGCTACATACTCGGCAATGGCCGGCGCCGAAGTCAATCCCGGCGAATCAATGCCAATTAAATTAACAAAACCCGGCAATCCTTTATCACGTTCTTCACTAATCACGAAATCGCGAAACTTTTCGCCAGGTCCTTGTAACTTCGGTCGAATGCCAGCCATTTCGGGCGTAAGGTCTGCATATTGGATATAAGGCAAGAAATCTTTCACGCTATCGTAAAATTCCACCTGATGTCCGGGATCAACCTCATAATTAATCTCATCAACGTAATAAGCATTTGGTCCGAGTGATAGTGTCCCATCCAATCGCAGGCGCGTGTGGATGCCCAGACTGTAAGCCGTCGGCACTGGATAAATCAGATGCTGGATTTTCCCAATGTGGCGATTGGCAACGTTGAAATATTCACCTTTGCAGTAATGCAAACGATAGTGATACTCGTCAATATCGATACCGACTAAAGCCGCGATTTTATCCGCATTCAGCCCGGCGGAATTGATTACAACCTGACTTAAAATATCAAAGTTGGCGCCGGTTTCATCGGCCACACTAATCTTGTATCCATTCGCCAGTTTCTCGATTCCGGTAACAGTATTCTGGTAGGCGATCAAGACGCCGTTAGTAAGGGCTTGTGTCTCATAAAATTGCATCAGACGATGAACATCAATCGAGCCGGTTTCCGGACTAAGCAGAGCGTTTCTCGCCCTTACCTCCGGTTCCAGCGCCTCGATTTGTTTGGCGTTTAGCATCACTAAATTAGGGACGCCATTCAGATTGCCTTGCCGGTAGAGCGCTTCGACTTCGACCAATTCTTCATCGCTGGAAGCGACAATCAGTTTGCCAGATTTGCGATAGGGGATTCGATATTTCTCACATATTTCATAGAGCTGGCGATTACCGCGCACGCAAAATTTGGCTTTCAAGCTGTCTGCTGGATAATACATTCCAGCATGAATGACCTCGCTATTGCGCGAAGAGGTTTCAGCCCCGAAATAAGGATGTTTTTCCAGCAATACAATTTCCGCACGATGTTTCGAAGAAAGCTCGCGGGCGATTGCCAAACCAACCACACCAGCTCCGATAATTACAATGTCCACCTTTTCCATTTTAGCCTACTATTTATTGAGCCAACGACTCCAGAAATAAAAAATTCCGATTGCCAGCGCAAAGGTTGAAATTAAAAGAACTACCACAGTCAAATTGGAAGTCATTCCCGCACTTATGTAAGTAATCGCAATCAATCCGGGATGAATATATAGCCAGTGAAAGCTCATTTCCAGCAAAATGATAATAAATAGAACCGAGAAAAGAGAAAAGGCCCCGGCGATAATCGCAATCCTAAAACGGCCCGCCACCGAGTCATTCTTGATTGGTAATTTGGTGACAATATCAGCCGCATGTTGGTAATGCCGATCGCAGTACCAGATGTCAACGGATTTCATATAGGGCAAAACCTCAACGCGGTATTGATAGAGCGTTTTAACCGGGCGCGTTTTGACCCGCCCACAAACGTAGCAAGGCGGCTGTTTCATATACGGGCGGAGTGAAAACCAAGCGATGACGTTTATGATAATAAATAGCAAAACTATAATGACAATAGTTTGCCGGTTTCCCGGTTGGCGCAAAGCATTTTTAATTTTAGTTAGCATTTAGTCTGAGATTCCAAATTGTTGCATTTAGCATTAAATTTAAAAAAATTTGTACTGGTGGTTAAGATTTATTTGCACATTTTTCATAAATAGACGATTTTAAATTTTAAAAATGCTTGGATTTCTGATCAGTGTTTGTAATTTACCCCGCCTTAAGGAATGTCAATTTATATGGATTTATTAATCGTCGAATCGCCCTCTAAAGCCAAGACTATCAAGAAATATCTGGGCCACAATTTCAAAGTCATGGCTTCGGTTGGTCACATCAAAGACTTACCCGAGAAAGAACTCGGCATAGACCTCCAGCACGATTTCAAGCCGAAATACGTTACAATCAAAGGCAAATCCAAAATTATCAATAATCTTAAAGAGTCCGCCCAATCCGCTCAGCGCGTCTATCTGGCGCCTGACCCGGATCGCGAAGGCGAAGCCATCGCCTGGCATATCGCTAATGCTATTGACGTTCCAACCGACCGCATTCAACGCGTTTTGTTCAATGAAATTACCGAAAGCGGTATTCGTTACGGACTCAGCCATCCGCGCCAGATAGATATGAGTCTAGTGAATGCTCAGCAAGCCCGGCGTGTCCTCGATCGGCTGGTCGGTTATCAGGTCAGCCCATTCCTATGGCGCACGCTTTACAGTGGACTGAGCGCTGGTCGAGTGCAATCGGTTGCTGTGCGTATTATTTGTGAACGTGAAGCCGAGATCGAGCAGTTCATTCCGCTTGAGTACTGGGAAATAACGGCTCTCCTCCAAACGCCTCTTGACGAAAAATTTTCCGCTAAGCTCATAAAAATTGACAATAAAAAAGCCGCTCTCTCTAATGAAGCCGAAGCCAACAAACATTTAGCAATTCTGAAAAACGCTAACTATCAAGTCAGCGCGATCGAAGAGAAAGAAATCACCAAATCGCCGTCGCCGCCTTTCACGACCAGCACTCTGCAACAGGAAGCCACGCGCCGTTTTCACTTCTCACCGGAGAAGACGATGCGCATCGCTCAGAATCTTTACGAAGGCGTTGAAATTGGCGGTGAGCCGGTCGGCTTGATAACCTACATGCGAACCGATTCCGTGCGCATTTCCAAAGAAGCCATCACCGGCGTCCGAGATTATATCGAGAAACAATATAGCGCCAAATTTCTCCCGCCCAATCCGCGGCATTTCAAAACCACTAAAATCAACGTGCAGGATGCTCACGAAGGCATTCGCCCAACGCATTTTGAATACACACCGGAAGCCATCGCTTCCTACCTCTCGCCTGAGCAGAAAAAGCTTTATACTTTAATTTGGAATCGCTTTGCTGCCTGCCAGATGGCCGCCGCCGTTTACAAACAAAAAACGATTGACATTGCGGCTGACAATTACATTTTTCGCGCTACCGGCCGCGATCTCATTTTCGACGGCTACCTGCGTGCCTGGCGCGAGGAAAAAGCCGAAGACGAAAAAAAAATCGCTCTACCAGTCAATATTCACAAGAGCGACCAACTTACCCTGCTGGAACTCCAACCGGAACAGAAATTTACCGAGCCGCCTCCGCGCTTTACCGAGGGCACGCTGATCAAGGAATTGGATAATCTCGGTATCGGCCGACCAAGCACCTACGCGACCATCGTTTCGACTATCATTACCCGCAAATATGTCGAGCGCAAAGGCGGTTATCTCGTGCCGACCGACCTCGGCAAAACCGTCAATAAATTGCTCGTGGAAGGTATGCCCGATATTTTCAACGTCAAATTCACCGCTCGTATGGAAGCTGAACTGGATGACGTCGAAGGCAATCGTAAAGAATGGCAAAAGGTCATAGGCGAATTCTACCAACCTTTTCATAAGTCACTTGAGGAACTCCAGGCTCAGCGGCGCGAAATCAAAACCGGCCTCCAGGAAAAAACTAATGAAAAATGCGAAATCTGTGGCGCTCCAATGGTCATCAAATGGAGTCGCAACGGCCGCTTTCTGGCCTGCTCGGCCTTTCCGGAATGTAAAAATACCCGTCCGCTAAATACTGAGCCGGTGACGCAAACCGCACCAAAAACCTGCCCCAATTGCGGCAGTCCAATGACGGTTAAAGAAGGGCGTTTCGGCAAATTTTGGGCTTGCACTAAATATCCGAAATGTAAAACAACCGAACCGTTCACTTTGAATATCAATTGTCCGGAACCCGATTGCGACGGGCAAATCGTTCAAAAGCGCACCAAAAAAGGCAAAATATTTTACGGATGCAATCGCTACCCGAATTGTAAATTCGCTACTTGGAATGAACCGGTCGCTCGCCCCTGCCAGAATTGTGATAGTAAATTTCTAGAACGCAAGAATAAACGCGATGGCAGTGTTGTTCTGATTTGCCCAAAATGCAAAACCGAAGCGACGGACGAGTAAAAACTGTAATTTTATTATTTAGGGAAAAAATGGGAAAGCAAGTTAGTAACGAACAAATGGATAAATTGGTCTCGCTATGTAAACGGCGTGGAATCATCTTTCAATCCAGTGATATTTACGGAGGGCTAAGCAGTACCTGGGATTATGGCCCACTCGGTGTAGAAATCAAGCGCCATGTCAAAGATTTGTGGTGGCATGATATGGTCACCAGTCGGGAAAATGTCGTCGGTATGGACGCTGCTATTTTGATGCACCCCAAAGTCTGGGAAGCCTCCGGACACGTCGCCAATTTTCACGACCCATTGATTGATTGCAAGAAATGTCAGGCGCGCTTCCGTGAGGATAAAGCCCCGACCTATTTTAAGTGCTCCAATTGTAATTTCAACTTTTGTGTCAACGACGGTTTAATTGAAGTCAAAAAGGAATTCGCGGTGCATTTTCCGGATTTATACGCTCGGGAAGTAGCGCATTATCGTGATTCCGACTGTCCATATTGCGGCGGCCAGAAAACCGTCAAATTGGAAAAAATCGCCTGCCCGAATTGCGGCAGTTCGGAACTTTCACCTGCTCGCCAATTCAATTTAATGTTCAAAACTCACTTCGGGCCATCGGAAGATTCTACTTCCGAAGTTTATCTACGTCCGGAAACTGCTCAGGGTATTTTTGTCAATTTCGATAACGTCATTTCTACTACGCGCGTCAAACTACCGTTTGGTATCGGTCAGATCGGAAAGGCTTTTCGCAATGAAATTACGACTGGCAATTTCATTTTTCGTTCACGCGAATTCGAACAAATGGAAATGGAATTTTTCGTAAAACCGGAAGAGAGCGAAAAATGGTACGAGTATTGGGTCAACGAACGCTTCAACTGGTATAAAACACTCGGCGTCCGCGCGGAAAATTTGCGCCTGCGTCCGCACGAAAAAGAAGAACTGGCACATTACGCCAAAGCCTGCACCGATGTCGAATATAAATTCCCATTCGGGTGGTCGGAACTGGAGGGTATTGCCGATCGGCAAACTTTCGATCTTGAACAACACATTAAAGCCAGCGGCAAGAATTTGACCTACTTTGACAGCGAAACGAACACACATATCGTTCCCGCTGTCGTCGAAAGTTCCGCCGGAGTGGATCGCACCATTCTAACGGTTTTGTGTGACGCTTACTGGGAAGATGCCGAGCATGACCGCATCGTCCTGCGTCTCGATCCGAAATTAGCTCCGACCAAAGTTGCGATCCTGCCACTCGTCAATCGCGACGGAATGCCGGAAATCGCGGAAGCCATTTTTAACGATGTCAAGAAACAGTTCGCGGCTTTTTATGATCAAGCCGGTTCCATCGGACGACGCTATCGGCGCCAGGATGAAGCCGGTACGCCGTTTGGAATTACCGTGGATTCGCAGACTTTGCAAGATGGTAGTGTGACATTGCGCGACCGCGATACACTAGCCCAAATTCGCATTCCCAAAGAGAATATCATTGAGGTACTGCGAGAAAAATTGGCGTTGTAATAGACTGTCGAGCTTTTAGACAAGATTAACAAGACTTTATACTTTTCTATACTCTAAAATCTATGGTCTAATTTGGAAAGGATAGTTTTTTAGCTAGGCTCCACTGGGTAGCGGTAAAGTTATAGTTGAGCTGTTGATTTTTTTAGATAAGATTAACTCCGAAGGAGTCCCGCTCGGCGGGACAAGATTTTTCCCTTTTTTCTAGTACTGAGTAGCGCCAAGGGTATTGTTGGTTTTATTTATTGCTATATTACCCACATTATCAATAGGTTAGTAGATAAACTATTGATATATTGGGGAAAGTCTGGTGATAAAGTTACCCTTGATTTAATAAAAAAATTTTTATATTTGAGTTGTCTTTTTAGAAAACAAATGAATCACTAAAGAATATGAAAAAGCAGGTGATAATAATTCTAATACTGGTCGGTTTGAGCGTTCCGGTATTTGCATCAACTATTACCGGAAAAGTTACCTCCCAGATGGAGAGAAAACCGATTCGTGATGCGTTAGTGATCCTGCAAAAACGTTCCGATCCTAATTTATTGCGGACAACGGTTTCCGATAACACTGGTCAATTTACACTAACAAATATTGAGCCGGGAATTTATAATATCGAAGCCGTTTGTGAGGGATTTTTCATAAATGTATTATTCGATTTAAAAATCGAAGCCGACCGGATTTATGAGATTAATATCAAACTACTCAAGCAGGAGGGTAAATCATCCAGCGATTATTGCTTTATGCTGGGCGGTATCGAAGTCTATTCGGTTCAAAAAGAATTGATCCCTGAATCGCCGGTTACTACCCGCATTATTAATACCGGTGAAATTGAACATATGCAAGCCACCAGCCTCGGCGATATTCTCTCGCTTGTCCCCGGCGTGGACAAATCGCAGAATCCGGGTCTCTCAGGCCGCAGTGAAATCGGCTTACGTTCAGTGACCGCTGCCGGCGTATCGATGAGTGCCGTCGAATCTTTTGGATCAACAATAATTATTAACGATAATCAAATCTCGACCGACGCTAATACTTCCGGAAATGTCTATTACGGGAGTGCCACTAGAGGCCTGGATTTACGCATTATTCCAGCCGATAACATTAAATCGGTTGAAGTAATTACGGGCATTCCGTCAGTTGAGTATGGCAATTTTGCCAGCGGCGTCATTAAAGTCGAAACCAAGATCGGTCGAATTGCTCCTAAACTTAATGCCAAAATCAATCCGGATACCAAGAACGCCAGCTTCTCCCATGGCATTAATCTCGGTCGCTCCGTTCTGGATTATCACCTCAATTACGGCTATAGCGAACGTGATCTGCGCAAAGTCGGCGATGAATTTCAGCGCCTGCACGCCAGCGGCAATTTGTCCGGTGAATATTTAAATAAAAAACTGGAAACGTATATTGGAGGTAGTTTTACCAAATTGCTTGATAATGAAAAACCTACTGATGTCTATCAGATGGCTTCTTATGACAAGGGATTTCTGGCTACCACCAATTTCAATTTTATTTACAGAGATAGTGAGGATAAAAGTTGGAAAGGCACCTTTTCAGTCAATCTCAATAATAAAAGAAACTATAAATCCAAATGGGTGGCAGAAAATTATAATCTTAAATATGATACAACTATTGTTGACCCAATTACGGGAATCGCAATTGATACAACCTTTATCAAAATCTTACCAGGATTTGTCGGCAAGATGAAAGAAATCGGCGAAGAATGGAAAATCGCTGGAAAAATTCAACGCAAAATCACCTTGGCAACGACGCATACAAAGCATAACCTTTTATTCGGCAGCGAAGTCAGCTATGAAAAAAACACTGGCGACGGCGTCGTAATTGACGAAAATTTTCCGTATTATGGGCAATATTCTTCGCATCGCTCCTATGCTTTCGATGATTATCCAGATCTTACGTCACTTAGTTTCTATGCTGAGGACGTTCTCAATGGCAAAATTCTAGCACGGCGCTATAAACTGATGGTTGGTTTACGCTATGACGTTTACTCCCCGATTGGATTCAATTTTCAGAACATGTTCAAGGATAAAGCATTTCTAAAATCTGAGCATGGTGATTTTTTGAGTCCCCGTTTTAATTGGCAGTATTCAATTACTGAAAATTGGCAAATGCGGTTAGGCGCCGGCCGGAGCGTTAAGGATATTTCTTTGGGACACATTTTTAAAGCTCCAGATTATTTCAAATATGCCTCAGGCGATACGATCATTGAAGAAATGCACCTGCAGTATAATCCGGATTTACAGGCTTATTCAATTGATAAATATGAGGCTTCTCTAGACTGGAAATTCAGCGACAAGATAGGTTTCTCATTAACCAGCTATTATCAGACTTCGGACAATATGCCGGTTACAGTCAGTTATCCTTATGGCTATGAAATCAATCCGGATACAATTACCGCCGCGGCATGGGAGCGTTTCGAAAATCGGGGTTGGAGTCGTTCTAATGGTATCGAATTTACGATGCGAACCCAGCGCATTCACAATTTCCAATATCGGCTGAATGTCACCTACCGCTTCAATAAAAACGGCAAAACCGGCTTAGTCTATGACGCCAGTCCGGAAAATTGGGAAGCCATCTGGTACAAACCGGAATCATACTGGAGTGAAAAGATCATTATAGACTATCAGTTCAATTATATCAGTAACTGGCTCGGCGTCTGGGTTACTCTCGACGCCCAACAGGTACCTTTAGAACATTTCAAGCGTATTTATCGAAGCAATTCGACTTACAAAACCGAAAATGGCGCGACCTACTTGTGGTACCAGGGGATGAACTATTATTACGAGCGTTATATGCGGGATTCCGGCGGACGCTGGCTCTTTAATTTCCGAATTACCAAGTCAGTTTCCCAAAGTATGGAAGTCTCCTTGTTCGTGAATAATTTACTGGATGACCGGGCGGTATGGAAAAATTTCGATGGTTCATTAAGCGAATTTAATCCGCCGATTTTTTACGGATTGGAAGTGAGCGCTCAATGGTAAAAAAAGTCCCAATTTTCATCATTATTGTTCTCCTAACTTTATCGAATTGTTTTCACCAGAAACCGACGGAATTCGACAGCACCTATACTTTAAAACTGGTATTGGTATTTCGAGACCCTATTCTTGGTTACAATGATAGATTGCCAAATATCAACGTCAAAATCCGCATTAATGACTATCACCTCGATGATTATTACGGTACTACTGACGATTCAGGGGTAGTGGTTTTTGAAAATTTGCCCTGGGCGGCTTTCGACCCGCAGGTGAAAGCCAAGGTCGAGTTGCCATTCATTGATAGTTTTGGAGTTAAGCGGCCTGATTCGCTCATAAGTTTCACTCTTATAGACACGATTCTGGCGATTACTCCATCTGAAACCGGGATGAGTACCGATACAATTTACACTGTTACTGCTAACCTCCTGCCTGGTTTGAAAATCAATGAAATTTATTATACCGGCCCGGAAAACCGGAATAATTGGTTTTACGATCAATTTGTCGAACTGTATAATTCCTCTGATGAGGTTCAATACTTGGACGGTATAATCGTCTGCCGAGTTTATCATATGCTCGATCGAGTAACTTACGCTTTCCGCTTTCCCGGCCAACCGCTGACCGGCCGGGAATATCCGGTTCAACCTGGTGAATTTGTCGTACTAGCCCAGGATGCCACTAATTGGCTTACATTATACAGTACCAGCGTTGACCTTTCTGGAGCTGACTGGGAATTTGTCAATGACATGGATTTCGGCGACACCGATAATCCCAATGTTCCCAATCTATATAATATCATGCCGGGCAAGACCATTGATTTTATGATCAATCTATCAACGAACGTTATCGCGCTCGCCGATGGTAGTGATTCGGTTATGACCGACGGTCTGGACATCGGCACCGTAGTGGATTGTGTGGAATACAGCAGTGCCAGCATTAGTGAACGGACGACCAAAGACATTGATAAAATTTTAGATGCCGGTTGGGCTGGCGTTGGCAATCAGAGGTATAGCGGCCAGTCAGTCGAACGCATTTTACCTGGTTTCGATACCAACAATTCTTTTAACGACTTCTTAATTATTAAACCGCCTACTCCGGGGTATCAACACCAATCACCATGAGAAAGTATGAATATTGATTTTATAAAAAAACGGGTGTCTGTGGGGGTAGCAATTGGATTAGTCTTTATTACCAGGTTAGCGGCGATTGATAATCCGCTTGTGCGTGAGATTCAGCCACGCAATTTATTGAATCAGTATAATCTGACTCTCTATGACTTATCCGGAAATCCGGCCTTCTATGGTATTTCCTATCCTGATAATCTCGATTTCTACCTGGTACAAGCCACCAATGATAATAACGTTTTCCGGCGATTGTATGACCCGCGTCGTCAGGAAGATTATGCCTTGCGATTTCATTCTGCCAAACATCTCAGCGAGCGCAACACTCTGGTTACCGGGATTAGATTTAATCGGACCATTCAGCGTGATCTCTACCAATCTCTGGAGAAAAATATTTATGATGAATATATTGCTTTTCTCGATACGACCACCGGCACAACCACCTACAATAGTCCGCAACTTAATTTCCTGTATGATTACGCCCTAACCGGGCGCTTGCATCTCGGGTTCGAGATCAACTACGGAGTCGAACAAAGTTTGAAGGATGTTTATACTCAATGCGAGATTATCGCCCGGAATACTGAATTACACGGAGGCTTGAGTTATATTTCAAAGAATCAGAAAACAATCTGGGGGCTTATGGGGACTTACTATAATGCTCACCGCAAGTACGAAGCCGTTAAATACTACCAGGATGCTTTCGTGCGCACCCTGTTTGGTTATCATATTTATAAGGACGAAACTCCTAAATCAACTAATCGGAAAAATGATGAACGGGCGGGTGGCGGACTGGCTTTACAACTCGGTCAACGTGATTTTATACTTCCCGGGCTGGCTTTAGTAATTACCGGAGAATATAAAGGACGTTCGGACAATGTCACTGCTGGAAGCCCTCAGAAACCCACGCCACGCGGTTATTGGATACGAGAAATCCGGCGCGGGATCCTCGATCTGAATTATTCACCTGAAAAATCTAAAAATTCTTTAGAATTCATTTATGAAATTCGCTCTACTGACGACTGGGTGAAATCCGGCAATTACGAGGTCATTATTCTGGATAATGCCGAATTGCTCAATGCTCTTTCTTTGCACTGGCAGACTCGGTTTTCTAAGCGTCTGATAATGAATATCGGTGCAGATTTCGCAAGCCAGGCTTGCGACTATCAAGAATACATCGTTCCCTTTCAATATCACGAGACCAACTATCATTCATCGGCTTTTCTGGATTTGAACTATGCCGTCAATCAGATTTTGTCGGTCTATTGTCTGGGAAATCTGGCAATTGATGAGCTGTATTTTTATTGGAATGCTGATCAGGCAACGCGCTATGGGTTAGAAATTGGAATGGAGCGATTGACAACTTTCGGCCGGTTTGGAGCCGGACTGGAATATTTTCAAACCGTCTTCGACAATCCGGATCAATATAATCAAACCATTAGTCTAAAAATTTCCTATTGGAAGTAATAATTTTTGAGCTATGTAATTTTATTTATTGCTTATATTTTCAATTGTGGGCATGGCATAATGAATTAAGATTCTAAAGAAGGAAAAGGAAATGAAGACGACGTTAAAAATTACGGTTCTTATATTTGGTATTGCGAACTTACTCATAGGTTCCTGGCAGACCGTAAAAGTTGCTTCGACCGATATGTCCGTTGACAAGGCATCTTTTATTGATGCCAATACAGGTTGGATCGTATATAGTACGACCTCTCCAACCAAACAAATGGGTAAGGTACAAAAAACTACCGATGGTGGTTCTAACTGGATGACTGTACGCGAGCCGGATGTATCCACCAACTCCTGGAATGATCTGGAGTTTATAGACGCTAATGTCGGCTATGCCTGCGGCAATGGTGGCATAATCTACAAGACTACCAATGGAGGCTTGGATTGGACTATGATTGGCGATACGAATACTTATAAATTCGATCTGTATAATCTCGATGTAATCAATGCTGATGTAGTCTATTGCGCTGGCAGAAGCAGTACGGTATTAAAAACTACCGACGGTTCCACTTTCACTAAAATCCCCTACAATTTCGACGCTGATATGACTGTCGATGATGATACCCGTGATGATTTCGATGGCGGAATAGCCTTTTTCGATGAAAACCGCGGGGTAGTAGCCGTGGATTTTACTAAAGAACCTACTATTTGGTGGACCGAAGACGGCGGCACAACCTGGAACCCGGTGAAAATTATTGGAGCTTTCCCCTCTGGTTCGACTTCATATCGGGTTTATGATGTAGCTGTCGGCGGCGACTCGACTGTGGCTCTAGCTTGTTATCATCGAGTATGCTTGATATCAACTAACGGCGGCCGGACTTTTGAAAACAAAGGTGTTGCTGATTTTGCCAATGTTTACGCCAGCTATGCTGAAGTTTTAGATAATAACACTATTATTTATGGCGGTGGCTCTGATAATTTTGGTGCTATAACGACCAACGGCGGAACGGACTGGACGAATTTTAGTATCGGGACAGGTCAAAGGCTTCTCTCGGCTGATTTTATTGACGCTAATACCGGTTACTGGTTTTGCGAAAATCAACAATGGTTCAAGACTATTGACGGAGCCGCAAATTGGACGCCTATTAATAGTTGGCCGGGAATCAGCTGGCTGGGATTGGCTTTCCCGGAAAAGAAAAAAATCGTATTAACCGCATTTGGTGGCGGTGAAATGACCGTGAGCACCGACGGCGGAAAAACCTGGTCCTATCCGAGCAATCTACAGACTGGTCTCGAAGGTAATATTTCTGTATGTGAATTCATTGATGCCGATAATGGTCTTATAGGTGGCAGTAGCGGTTACATTTTGAAAACCACGGACGGCGGCGCTACTTTTACCCAGATTGTTAATCCGATGTATGCCGCCAACAAAGCCATTAATGCTCTGCATTACCTGAATTCCGATACGGTTTTTGTCGGGGGTGGAAGCGGCTATATTTGTTATAGCTTCGATGGTGGAGACACCTGGACCAAAACTACCGCCGGCTCTAAAGCGATTTACGATATTTGGCCACTTTCCAGTAATGCAGTCGTAGCAGTCTGTGCTAGTGGAGAATATTACACTTCGACCGATTTGACGACCTTTACCAAACTCGGGACGACCAGCGAAGCTAAAAACTTGCGGGCTGTCGAATTTCACAACGGTATCGGTATAATTTCAGGAGCTTCCGGTTATATTTATCGCACTACCGCCTGGAATGCTATGCCTACTCTGGTTTATACCGCCAGTAACGGCGCTGAACTATATGACGTGGAGTTTATTGATGACACTACCGTCTTTGTCGTCGGTCAATATGGAACGATTCTAAAGTCGGAAGATGCCGGTCTGAATTGGACGGTAGAAACCAGTCCGACTAATGAGGTTTTGCAGAAAGTCCGCTACAGTGACAATGGGGATGAAGGTATTCTATGGGCAGTTGGCCAAAATGGAACTATCCTAAAGAACATTATCTATTCTAATATTCTTGCCGGTGATTACTACATCCCTCAGGGCGATCACGAACAGGGTTTCGCGACTCTCGGGGCGGCGATCACGGCCCTGAATTCTTATGGCGCCACAGAGTCGGTTAACTTTTATATTGACGGCAATTTGAACGAGCTTGGCACTGAATTAATTATCAATCGTGACGATCTCACGGCTGAAACGGCGGTGACGATTAAACCAGCCGCTGGCAAAATGCCTTCGATTACAATCACTAACTTCCCAAGTACCGGCAATCACTCCGGGCAAGGTTTCAGTGTCGAAAATACTCCTTATGTCACCGTTGATGGCAGTAATACCGCCGGTGGAACCTCTCGCGATTTGACAATTATTGGCAACGATGCCAATGGCCGGTATGTGGTAGGCGTGATTGATAATTCCGATTTTATCACTGTCAAGAACGTCAATATCACCTTTGAAAATCTGCTGGCAAGCGGTTCGATCTTCGGCGCAGATGGTTATACTGGTGTTCCTAATAATCTTTTAATTAAAAATTGCAAGATCGGAACCCCTGAAAAAACCGTCGCAAACGGTGTGGCACTTAAGGGCAATTCACCTGAAACTCCCTGCGGCGCGGTCATTATGAATTGTGAAATCTATGCCGCTTGCAGTGGTATAATAACTAACTCCAACACAAAAAATGCCTATATCAACAATGATATTTCCATTGTCAATCCGGTGACTGATCAAACATTTTACAGCGGAATATATCTCAGCGGAATTTCTACTGGTGATACCTGCGTGGTTTTCAATAACCGTATAGTTAATATTGCTATGAGCACAACTTCATCCCAATTTGCCGGTGGCATAGTCATTGGTGAAAGCGGAGGTGTCATAGACATTTTCAATAATTTTATTGCTACAAATACTACAAACGGCGGTTCTGCAACCGATAATCGGGTTTATGGAATTGGATTTTGTTCGGCAAATTGGAGTGGCGAAGCTAATATTTATCACAATACGATTGATATTGCGCCTACCAATCAGACCGGAGTTCACGCCGCAATTGGAACTGAAATTCCCTTTTCGGCTAAGTTACATATCTATAACAATATTCTTTCCAACCGCCACGATGCCGCCAATTCATTCGGCATTCACTGGCATAATACGGCTTCGCCCAATAGTATTTTGGCTTCTGACTATAACGACATCTATATTGCCAGCTCCAGTGCTTCGGTAGGACTCTATGGTTCGATACCACGTGCCGATCTGGCCACATGGAGAGCCGCTTCCGATCAGGATGCTAATTCCATAAATAAACCTGTCAACTTCGTATCGGCAACTGATCTGCACGTCGCCGGCAGTTCTATCGGTGACAACGATTTAGCCTGTCATCGTACCGATTGGTTATTAGCCGACATTGACGGCGATCCACGACCCGATGTCACCTATATGGGCGCGGATGAAGGGGCAACAGCTCTATCGTTTGTCGGCATTGTGAACGGCCCTTCCGGTTTACCAGCTGAATTCAGCCTCCAACAGAACTATCCAAACCCGTTTAATCCGACTACAGTGATCTCCTTCGCACTACCAAAGAGTGCTCAGGTTACGCTGGTTGTTTACAATATGCTGGGACAGCCGGTTGCCGTTTTGCAAAATGGTTTTCTGGAAGCCGGTTACTATCACTTAAACTTTGATGCCAGCAACTTGCCGAGTGGTCTGTATTTTTATCGGATTCAGGCTGGAGATTTCAGAAATGTCAAGAAGATGACCATTGTAAAGTAGAGCATTTCTATTTATTTTATAATGGGCTTTATGGGATCTAGTATGAAATATAAAAAACGGCACAGGGTAAAACACCACTCCGATCATCGGGATAACCGGGAAAAGTTACAAAGGACTCTGAAAAACGGTTCAATTAATTTTTTCGTACCACTCGTTTTAATATTTATTATTTCATTGGCTAATAAAGTATTAATCGAAAATTTTAGCCTCTGGGTTGTGCGAGGTTTAGCGCTGATCGTGATTCTCTGGTGTATAGTCGGGTTTTTCATGCTGATGAATGGACTTTTGCTCTGGTTAAGGGTCAAGGCCGGCTGATGATTTTCAAGCTGTCTTAATTCACTAAAATTTTTTCATTGTTTGCCCTTTAATTTTTCCTTAAAATAAAGCGAATTTGGCTTATTTACCGGTTGGTAAAATTTTTTAGTGGAGGAATGGATGATGAAAATTTTACCCAGGCGGTTTCAACGCAAGTCGCGTGTTTTAATCGTGGGAGGATTAATTTTACTTACAGTATCTCTGATTTGTCTTTATTTGTTAGTCCAGCAGGTCAATGGTGGCAGTAAAAATTTTCCAACTATTTACCTCCGAATATTATGTGTTCTCGACTTGATTATTATTCTTGCCGGTGGAATTATCCTTTTCTGGGGAATATCAATTTGGTTTCGCAATCAAATATTCAAAGGCTAATTCTGACTTTTTGATTTATTGTTAAAACCCTCGGCAATTCAACAAGTCCAAAATCACCAACCAATTTTTGAATGTTATTCAGAGTCATTCTGCTGATTTGGGAGAAATTTGGTAGAACTTAATTCAATTGATTTCCCGCCATTACTCCAGGATTTGCTGTAATCAATTTTTTACCTTCTAGTTTCAGTAAAAAGCGATTTATCCCTTCTTGCGATTGCAAACCAGCATTTTCAATATACTCCGTTATATCGGCCAATTCTTTTTCCATCCGCAATGACTTGTAATTTTTACCCTTCTTTTTCGTTTGATAACCTATTCTAAAATCCAACAGTAACTTAATCGAAGACTTCTATTTTGACAACAGGCTCTTTCAAGCGAAATATTATCAATGGATTTACTACTCAAAGCCTTCGGATTTTTACATTAACGCCTTAGTGCCTTCGTGCCTTTGTGGTAAATTTCTCCCACTCCCCAAATCCGTGATTGACTTTAAGGCATATTTTAAGTAAAATTTCTCGATGAAAAATTTGATTATGGGTTATTGTGAATTATTTGAATTTCATTAAGTTCGTTATTAAGCCGATTCAAGAAAATAGGCTTATGGTGTTTAGTTATTAGAGGTTTTTTGTGGCTATTCAGCTCGATAAAGTTTACGATCCGCGCCAGGTAGAAACTAAGTGGTATGACTACTGGCTCGCGAAAAATTACTTTCACGCCAATGCCGACTCGCCTAAAAAGCCGTTCGTAATCGTCATTCCGCCGCCGAATGTCACCGGTATATTGACGATTGGGCACGTGTTGAATAATACTATGCAGGATATTTTGATCCGGCATGCCCGGATGCAGGGTTTTGAAACTCTATGGTTACCGGGTACCGATCACGCCGGTATCGCTACTCAGAATGTTGTCGAAAAAAACCTGCGCAAAGAAGGCAAGACCCGGTACGATTACGGTCGCGAAGAATTCACCAAACTCGTCTGGGACTGGGCACTCAAGCATAAAGACATTATCCTCACGCAGTTGCGCAAAATCGGTTGTTCGCTGGACTGGGAGCGGGAGCGTTTTACGCTCGACGAAGGGCTCAGTCGAGCGGTGCGCCAGGTTTTCGTCGAACTTTATCACAAAGGTTTAATCTATCGGGGTCGGCGCATTATCAACTGGTGTCCGGCTTCGCAGACGGCGCTTTCCGACGAAGAGGTGGTGCATCGCGATACCAAAGGTCATCTCTGGTATTTCCGCTATCCACTGGCAGATAATTCCGGCTTTATCACTGTTGCGACCACTCGCCCAGAAACTATGCTGGGCGACACGGCGGTGGCGGTCAATCCCGCTGATTCTCGTTATCAAAAATTAGTCGGTAGAAATGTCAAACTGCCGATTATCGGTCGGATAATACCGATTATCGCTGACGAATTCGTTGATCGAGAATTCGGCACCGGCGCTGTCAAAGTCACCCCGGCTCATGATCCAAGTGATTTCGAAATTGCCGAACGCCACAATTTGCCCAAAATTAATATCCTGAATCCGGACGCCACGATGAACGAAGCCGCTGGACCACTGGTTGTCGGTAAAGACCGCTTCGAAGCCCGCCAACTGGTTGTAGCTGAAATGGAACGCCTCGGTTTGCTGGAAAAAGTCGAGGAGTATTCGCATTCGGTCGGATACAGCGAGCGCGCCGGAGTAATGATCGAACCCTATCTCTCGGAGCAATGGTTCGTGCGGATGAAACCGCTGGCCGAGCCGGCGCTAAAGGTGGTCGAGGAAAAGAAAATTCGTTTTTATCCCGAAAAATGGGTCAAGGTTTATCAACATTGGATGACCAATATTCGCGATTGGTGCATCTCACGCCAGCTCTGGTGGGGCCATCGTATTCCGGTTTTTTACTGCGACGCCTGTGGCTGGAGCGATGCTTTGATGGAAGACCCGTCCGCTTGTCCTGAATGCGGCGGCGCCGTGCGTCAGGATGAGGATGTGCTCGACACCTGGTTCAGTTCATGGCTGTGGCCATTCTCGACGTTGGGCTGGCCAGATGATACCTCCGATTTGCGCAAATTTTACCCAACCGACGACCTTGTCACCGGCCCGGACATTATTTTCTTCTGGGTGGCGCGGATGATTATGGCCGGTCTCGAATTCTGTCATGAAATTCCTTTCCACAATGTTTATTTCACCGGCATAATTCGCGACGCTCAGCGCCGCAAAATGAGCAAATCGCTCGGCAATTCACCTGACCCTCTGGTGTTAGTCGAAAAGTATGGCGCGGACGCCCTGCGTTTCGGCATTATGCTGATTGCCCCGCAAGGTCAGGATATTTTATTCAGTGAGGAACGGCTGGAAGTCGGTCGCAATTTTATGAACAAGGTCTGGAACGCCGCCCGCTTTGTCCTGATGAATCTGGATGAAAATACGCTAACCGGCGAACCCTTTGATCCGACGCGTATGCAACTGGAATTAGCTGACGAGTGGATTCTCAGCCGCTTGAATGATACCATTCGCTCCGTTGAGAAAAATCTTAAAAAGTACCGATTCGATACCGTTGCGCGCACGATCTATGATTTCGTCTGGAGCGACTACTGCGACTGGTATATTGAACTCATCAAGGATCGGTTATACAAAAAATCGCCGACAGAAAAACAAACCGCCTTGCAGGTGGCGGTCTATGTTCTGAAAAATTTCCTCAAACTGCTCCATCCTTATGCGCCATTTATTACCGAAGAAATCTACCAGCACATCAAATTGCCTGACGAGCCGGACCTCATCGTCTCAGCCTGGCCAAAAGTCGAATATCATCCTAAAGATAAAACCCTGACCGAGCGTTTCGAACTCCTCCAAGAAATCGTCACCGCTCTGCGCACCGCCCGCAGTGAAATGAACATTTCACCGGCCGTGCCGATCGATTTGATAGTTCGGGTTTCCAACAGCTCGCCGGTCGCCGAACTACTGAACAATCCCGAAATTCAAAACTACATTAAAAATCTGGTAAAGGTTACCCAAATAACGGTCGCTGCCGAAAACGTCAAACCGGCTCATTCTTCGACAGTCGTTGTCCGCGGCACTGAGTTTTTCATTCCACTGGAAGGTGTAATTGATATTACCACCGAAACTGCTCGCCTCACCAAAGAAATCAACCGTCTCACCGATCTATTAAAAGGCGCTACCTCCAAATTGTCCAATCCTGACTTCATCAATCGCGCACCTCGTGAAATTATTAACAAAGAACGCGAAAAAGAGCAGATTCTGAAGGAGCAATTAGATAAATTCAAAGCGAATCTTAAAGTGCTGAGCGACTAAGCCTTATTCGCTGATTATTTTTAAATCAAATAGAGGAGAGTCGTATGAAAAAGTTAAAATATAGGATACTTTTAACGATTGCTATTTTGGGGCTCGTTACGATACTTTTAGCCGATACGCCCATCAAGTACACTCAAATTACCGTTTATAATAACAACCTTGGTTTGGTGCTCCAGACCCGCACGCTCAATGTCGCCAAAGGCGAGTCGGAAATTCGCATCGAAGGCGTCCCGGCCAAAGTTGATCCGACTTCGGTGCGCATTACTTTTCCCGGGAAAGCCAACGCTATCGAAGTTCTCGAGCAGAATTTTATGTACGATTTAGTCAATTCGACCAAAATTTTCGAAAAATATATTGGCGAGTCAATTTCCTATAAAACCAAATCCGGCGAACAGACCACTGGAAAATTGCTTCAGTTCGATGGAAGTAATCTTATATTGCAACTTCCAGACGGCGGCATCCAGATCGCTTCAGCTGAAAATATCTCCGAATACGACTTCCCGTCCCTGCCTTCCGGATTGATTTTGAAACCGACTTTACAATGGCTTCTGTCGTCGAGAATCAGTGCCGCAGTCGAATCCGAAATCAGCTACTTGACCGCCGGAATGAGCTGGCACGCCGAATATTTGATGGTGCTGGATAAAAATGACCGGGACTTTACGCTCAATTCCTGGGTGTCGCTAGATAATCAATCCGGCGCCACTTACGAAAACGCCAAAATGAAGCTGGTTGCCGGAGATATTCACCGCGCTCCCCAACCGGCGCCAGTTCGCAGAGAAAAAGCCTTTGCTGCCGATGTCCTTACGTCAGTCGCGCCTTTCGAAGAACGCGGCTTGTTCGATTATCATCTATATGAGCTTCGGCGCCCGGTAACCATTAAAGATCGGGAAATAAAACAAATCACCTTATTCGATGAAGTCACTGCCAGCGCGGAAAAATTTTATCTATTCAAAAATTCGGCTTTTAGTGAAACGGAAGGGCCGCTCGAAGTCCATTTGAAATTCGCTAATTCCACCGCCAATCACCTCGGAATTCCACTTCCTGAAGGCGTTTTCCGCATTTTCAAAAAAGACGTTGACAATACTCTGCAATTAGTTGGCGAAGATCGGATTGCGCATACTGCCAAAGACGACACCCTCGACTTGATCGTCGGCAAAGCTTTCGATGTCAAAGGTCAGAAGACGATTACCGATCGACAGAAAATCAGCGACCGCTCGGAAATAATTTCCGTAAAATTGGCAATAACTAATAAGCGCACTGAGCCGGTTAACGTCGAGATTCAGGAAATAATGAGCGGCGATTGGTTTGTGAAAAACGCTTCGCAGGCTTATCAGAAGAAAAGCAATAGCCTGCTGGTTTTTCCGTTGACCATTCCCGCCGATAAAAATATCATAATCAAGTATTCCTTCCAGAGAAGTTGGTAAGCGAACGAACGCCCGGTAAGAAAAACGTTGATCTGCGGCCGGAAACGCCGATTACCTATGTCAAAGGCGTCGGCCCGAAACGCGCCGAAGTGCTGACGAAAGTCGGTATTAACACTTTAAAAGATTTACTATATTATTTTCCCCGCCGCTATCTCGACCGCAGTACGATTACGGAAATTGCCCATTTAAAAGTCGGTATGGATACCACCGTTGTCGGAAAAATCATTTCCCAGAATTTGGTTCGGCGCTATCGCCGACCGTTTTTCCAGGTCGAGATTAGCGACGGTAGCGGTATTATGACGGCGGTCTGGTTCAACGGCATTAATTACATCAAAAATGCTTTTAAGGTCGGTGAAACGGTCGCAATGAGCGGCAAGGTCGAGTTTTTCAATGGTTTGCGCTTCATTCATCCCGATTATGATAAACTCGAAACCGACGAGTGGGAACTGACTCTTCACACGGCGCGCATCATTGCGCTGTATCCCTCTACGGCTGAACTGAAAGCAGTCGGACTCGATAGTCGCGGTTTCCGGCGTCTATTGCGCCCGATTTTTGAAAAATTCAAACCTTATTTCGATGAAATTTTACCACAAAATATTCTGGAAGAGCTAAAACTCCTACCGATCAACACCGCTTTTCAGCAAATTCATTTTCCGGATAATGCGGAAAGCCTCCTCGCTGCCCAAACCCGCTTCAAATTTGAAGAACTTTTTTTCTTGCAACTTTTACTGGCGGTGCGCCGCGCCGGAATCAAAGCCATTCAAAAACCTCTGCGCTATAAGTCCGCCGGACCGCTCTTAAAGCAAATCTATGAGAAATTACCTTTCGAATTAACCAAAGCCCAGAAAAAAGTCATTCATGAAATCTGGAATGATATGCGTTCTTCAACCTTGATGAACCGCCTTCTTCAAGGCGATGTAGGCAGTGGTAAAACCGTCGTAGCTCTGCTATGTGCCAGCATTGCGATCGGAAATGGCTTTCAGGCGGCTGTAATGGCTCCGACTGAAATTTTAGCCGAACAGCATTACCGGGTCCTGAAACAGCTCGGCGAAGTGGCGGGCATCAAGGTCCGCCTGCTGATCGGTGGTCAAAAAAAGCAGGAACGCCAGACGATTCTGGAAGAAATTCAGGTCGGTCAGGCGGAGCTAATCGTTGGAACGCACGCTCTCATTCAAGAAAATGTGTCCTTCAAAAATCTGGCGCTGGTCATTATAGACGAACAGCATCGCTTCGGTGTCGTTCAGCGGAGCAACTTGATCAGCAAAGGCTACAATCCGGATGTGCTGGTGATGACCGCGACGCCGATTCCGCGCACACTTAGTATGACACTTTACGGCGATATGGACATTTCCGTATTAAATGAAATGCCTACCGGCAGGGGGCGGATTATCACTCGCGCCGTAACGGCCGACCAGATCGGAATAGTTTATGATTATATCGCCAAACAATTACAGAAAGGCAATCAGGCTTACGTCGTCTATCCTTTGATTGAAGAATCAGCCAAGACCGATTTGCAAGCCGCCATTCAGGGCTATGAATATCTCAGTGAAAAAGTTTTCCCGCAATTTCGGCTGGCGCTGTTACACGGCGGAATGTCAATCGCTGAAAAAGACCGCGTTATGCAGGATTTCATTCAGGGAAAAATTGACCTGTTGGTAAGCACGACCGTTATTGAAGTTGGAGTTGACAATCCCAATGCCACTATTATGCTGGTGGAAAATGCCGAGCGATTCGGTTTGACTCAGATGCACCAGCTACGCGGTCGAATCGGTCGCGGTCGCAAGAATGGTGTTTGTATTCTGGTCGAGCGCAAGGTTACTGAGCTAGGGCGCCAGAGGATTAAAACAATTCTCTCGACGATTGATGGCTTTGAAATCTCCGAGGCCGACCTTAAATTACGTGGCCCAGGTGAATTTTATGGCACACGACAGCATGGATATTTAAAAATGAAAATCGCCGATCCGTTGACTGACACTGAGTTATTGAAGACTGCCCGCGGGCAAGCTTTTGCGCTTTTAAAAAGCGATCCCCATTTGCGCCGCGGTGAGAATATAGCTACCCGCAATCATTTACTACAACAATATGCCAATCAAATTGATTTCAGTAATATATTATAGGTGATTCAATGTCCGAAAAACAACCTGATCGCCAGCAAATCCTTTTCCTTAGTTTAGTGCAATCGCTGGTCAGTAACGCCTGGATTCATCTCGGTAAAATGAAGAATCCAGTAACGGGAACCGTTAGTGTAGAACTGGAAGAGGCTTCCGTGAGCATTGATATGCTGGAAATGCTTCACAACAAAACTCAAGGTAACCTTTCCGACGATGAAAAGCGTTTTCTAGAAAATGCTCTCAGTGACCTAAAGATGAATTTTGTCGAGGCTAAATTACACAAAAGCACCGCTTCGGAAAAACCGAGCGAAGAATCTCATTCACAAGATAATAAGTCTATAAAGGAAACAACATGAACTGGTTTAAAAAAGACATCGAAAAGAAAGTTCTTGCCTTACTCGCCTTTCTGCTTAGTTTCATTGTCTATCTCGATACAATTTCACCGACTGTGCCCTTCTGGGATTGTGGCGAATTTATTGCTACTGCCTATACCCTGGGAGTTCCGCATCCTCCAGGTAGTCCCCTGTATCTACTGATTGGTCGCATTTTTTCAATGATTCCTTTTAGTCAGGATATTGCTTACCGGGTGAACTTGATTTCAACAATCGTCAGTGCATTGGCGGTAATGTTTCTTTTTTTAATCACCGTCCAACTTCTACAATTCCGCGGGAAACCCGAGACCAAATTACAAAAATTGATTGTCTATGGTGGCGCTTTCATTGGTGCTATGACTTTTGCTTTCACTGATAGCCATTGGTTCAACGCGGTGGAAGCCGAAGTCTATGCTTTTTCTACTTTTTTAACTGCTATTGTGGTTTGGTTGACTTTAGTATGGGAAGAAAAAGCCGGCCAGCCCGGACACGAGCGTTACCTATTAATCATCGCCTATATCGTAGGTCTTGCGATTGGTGTCCATCTATTGAATCTGCTGGCGATTTTCTTTATTGCCTTGATAATTTATTTCAAACAAAAGAAAGTGTCGTCGGTCTGGTGGTTAATTCTGGATATAATTATCGGCGTAGCGGCTGCCGGTTTACTTTTCCTGATTGCCTTACAATTTAGAGTATCAGCATTTGTCCAGGCAATAATAACATTAGGTATCCTGGTTCTGGGTTATTACCAGCTTTATCGGAAAGCTCGGAAACCGCGCCTTAAAGAACATGCTCAGAATGTCCTGATGGCTTTCGCAGCCTCAGCCGCCTTTTTGATAATTTATGTCGGCATTATGAAGGGTTTGCCACTTCTGGCTGATAAAGTCGGACTCTGGGCAACGGTTCTGGCAATTGTTCTCCTATTTGCGGTAACAATCTGGGCAATTAGTAAGAAGCGCAATATTTTAGCCTTGATAATGATGGCGCTGGTTCTAATCGTGGTCGGATATTCTACTTATGTGACCATTTTTATCCGCAGTGCCCAGGATCCGAATATTGACGAAAATGATCCCGAAACCACGCATCAGGCGGTGGCTTACTTAGAGCGTGAACAGTACGGTCAGCGCAGTTTTAGCGATATATTCGATCGCGCAAAATGGAAGCCAGAAGCCGCTCATAAATATTCCGGTGCTCTGGACTATTTTTGGAATTACCAGATCAAGCAGATGTATATCCGCTATTTCAACTGGCAATTCATCGGGCGTAAAGATGCTAATGTGGATTTCTTTCAATTTCTTTTGCCATTCCCGTTTATTATAGGGCTTTTCGGCCTCTTTGTACATTTCAATGAAGACAAGCACAAAGCCGTAGCAATCCTGGCGCTTTTCCTATTTACTGGATTGATGATAGTCTTATATCTAAATCAGGATGATCCCCAGCCGCGTGAGCGGGACTATTCCTACGTCGGGTCATTCTTTGCCTTTTCGATCTGGATTGGAATTGGCGCCGCGGCTTTGCTCGAGCGACTGTCCAAATTGAAAAATCAAAAGTTGAGTCGCCCGCTTACCTACATAGCGGCTGGTTTATTATTATTGGCCCTGCCAATCAACGTTCTGTTAGCCAATTACCATGAACACGATCGCAGCGGAAATTACGTTGCCTCGGATTATGCCTACAATATCCTGCAATCCTGTGAGCCGAATGGTGTGCTTTTTACCAATGGTGATAACGATACATTTCCTCTCTGGTATATGCAGGAAGTCGAACGTTTGCGGCGCGATGTCAAAGTCGTCAATCTTAGCCTGCTGAATACTCCCTGGTACATAAAGCAACTACGCGATATCGAACCGAAAATAAATATCGGAAATATCTCCGATGCGACAATTGACAATATTAGCCCGGTTCCCTGGAAAAAACAGAAAGTTAGAATTAGTCCGCCACCGGAAAGTTTGCTCACCTCGGGAAAACATCCTGAATTCCAACAGTTCGGATACAATCCTAAAGAATTCCCGCCACTGGAGTGGGAAGTTGAACCAACTTTGAAATATGGAAATCAGGGTTTTCTACGAGTGCAAGATATTATGATCTTACAAATTCTAGAGGCGAATCGCTGGGAGCGGCCACTTTACTTTGCCACTACGGTTTCGCCGGATAATAAGCTCGGCATGGAAGATTTTATGACAATGGAGGGATTGGTATTTCACATTTATCCGCATAAAGTAAAACGGATAGACGCCGATAAAATGCGCCATAACCTATTTAATGTTTTTCGCTATCGTAATTTGAATAATCCCAAGGTTTACTACGATGATAACGTCATGCGCTTAATCGGCAACTATCGGTCAGCTTTTCTACAACTTGCCATTGAAGAACTTTACAGCGGAAATAAAGAACGAATGCTGGCGACTCTGGACACTATGGCATTTCTTATACCGGAGGAAATTTTCCCGATCGAATACAACGAAATTTACCTCCAGATTGGGATGCTTTATTATGAAGGCGGCCGACGCGGCGCTCCGGGTCAACCCAGTGATCTCGAAAGACGCTTGGAAACTTTATTGAAAAAACCCGACCTGAACTACCGCGACAAATTGAGATATGCCAGCATCTACGCCTATTTGCTGGAAGATTATCCTAAAGCCATCCAAATTCTAGAAGAATTGAATGCTCAGAGACCGAATGATCCGGAAATTTCCGGCTACTTGGTGAAAGTCTATGAAGAAGCTCAGCAATTGGATAAAGCCGTAAGAATTCTGGATAACTGGCTGGCACTTTATCCTAACGATACCGGCGCCGCCGAGATGCGCCAGTTCTATCTCAGCAAAATGACTCCGGCTCAAAAAGCGCGGTACGATTCATTAGCCAAAGTCTTTCGCTGATAAAATAACCCGGTATGTCGTCCATTCCGGAAATTGCGGTCATTATTCCTCATTATAACGGAGTGGAAATTTTACGAGATTGTCTGAACTCGTTGTTCTCCTCAACCGGCTTACCGCTCGAGGTCATTCTAGTTGATAACGCCTCGACCGATGAGAGCGTTAAAATGGTTAGAACTGAATTTCCGACTGTCCGCATCCTTGCTCAATCTCATAATCTTGGTTTTGCCGGCGGCTGTAACGCCGGTATTCGCGCTACAGAAGCGCCTTTCGTTCTAATCCTAAATAACGATACCGTTCATCAAACAGGTTGGTTGGAATTATTACTGGAAAAGATACAGTCACATCCCGAATTGGTTGCCGTTCAACCCAAGATTCTTTCCTGGCAAAATCGGGGGCAATTTGATTATTCCGGTGCGGCGGGTGGTGAAATGGACATTTTCGGTTTTCCGTTTGCTCGCGGCCGAATTTTCGAGACCATTGAGATTGACGGGGGACAGTATGACCGTTTGTCTAATAGAATTTTTTGGGCTTCGGGGACGGCTTTTTTAGCCAGACGCGAATTATTAACCGCGGCGGGGCTTTTCGATGAAATATTTTTCGCTCATATGGAAGAAATTGATCTCCAGTGGCGACTGCAACTTATGGGTTACGCTATCGGCGTCGAACCCCGCGCGGTCATCTGGCATCGCAGTGGTTCTACCCTCGGGGCTGAGGCGCCGCTCAAAAAATACCTGAACCATCGAAATAGCCTGCTGATGTTCCTGGCGAATTATAAACCATTGGTGACCGCTTACCTTTTGCCGATTCGGATTCTCCTGGATTGGATGGCACTGGCGTTTTCTCTATTGAAATTAGATTTTGGTCGCGCCGTCGCAATCTTGAAAGCTCACGGCTGGATTATCATTCATCCGGCTGTCACTTTTAGACGCCGCTGTCAGGTGAAAGCTCTACGTCGAGTTGCCGATTCCGAAATAATGGGAAAACTATACCGCGGTTCGGTTGCTCTGAGCTATTACTTACTGAATAAAAAATCTTATTTTGATCTGATAAAGTAAAATTATTCTGAATAAATAATTTTTTCGTAAACTGACTTATTGTCAGGATCGAGTTCCATCAGTTTTTGTGCTTGTTCTACTGTTCCAAATTCCTTGATGATGGTCATTATATCGCGGGAATGGGCGTCGAGAAAAATGTGCGAATATCGTTCGCGAGCGTTTTCGGCAAACATAGCCTCGAGAGCTTGCAAGGCTTTGTCAATTTCGGGTGCAACAGCTTCTTTTTTCCCCTGATCGGCAAAGTCCATCGCTGCCCAGAAATGGTATTTCATCATGCGGTAATTGCGCAGTCGGAGAATTTCGTCCAGTTCTTTCAGGCGGTCTTTCCAACCGGCAGGTCGTTCGGACATCTGACCACGGGTAGCCACGTCTCGGGCTTTTTCATAATAGGCATTGCCGCCCAGCGGTTCATAGGTATCCATTTCGCTGGCAATCATCATCCATGCATAAAAGTCCAGGGTGCCGGTCAAAGTTTGAATCATTTCGGAATGGACTATGGGATCGTTAGTATTATAGACGAACTTGAAATTTTTCTCGAAAAAACGCATATCGGCGGATTCGTTGGTAATGAATATTTGCGCGGTGAAAATCCTTTCGGAACCGGTTGTATTGACACTTTGCGGGTAAATATTGATATTCAGGGGAATCTGAATGCCATAAGTGTTTTCAATCCATGCATAATTTTCAAAATAGGCTGGAATCGCCATCTCGAGGACTTTTAAATCCGCGCGTTCCAATTCCGGCATACGATCTACTGATATTTCGACTTTGACGTCAACAAACTGAGCAAATATTTGACTTAGAAAAAGCAACAATACCATAGCCAGCTGGATAGGTTTGCGTTTTTTCATTAGAATTTCCCCTTATGCTTGTTTTTAAATCTACTTAAATAACGTTTGGTATTTTCGTCTCTCATTGCTCTACACCTTTAATATAATACATTCTCGGCAAAGTTAAAACTGACGAGGCGCCTGGCAAGTTCTGTTTGAAATTATTAATCATTATTGGTAGATTTAATCGAGAAAATTGACTATGGGAGATTGAGATGTCAAATCGCAGAAGCAAATTAACCTGGAGTATGTTTTTCCTTTTGGTAGGTTGGCTGAATCCGCTTTTGGCTCAGACGCGACTAACCGAGGGAAAACGTCCCAGCTGGATTGATCAACCGGCGCCCGGCTATTACGTCGGCATTTCACATCGTTTCGAAGAAGAAGCCGACAGCCGCGCCGACGCTTTGAACAACGCCAAACGTCAAATTATCGAATCTCTGGGAGGCATCATTGAAAGCGAGTTCATTGATCGTATCATCGAAACCGACGGTCAGGTGGAAGCGGTGGACGCCTTTACCGATTCGCGCATCAAAGTCGTATCGAAAAATATTATAAACGTCAAGCCGGAAAAAATCTTTACTGAACAATGGCAGGAAGGCAAAGGTCGTAATAAGAAAATCCTGTACCAGACTTACGTGGCAGTTTACTTCGACGAAAATGCACACCGCACTTTTATGAAACAATTATTGAATGAAACCTGCCAGCTGGGTGAAACGCAACTAAATTCGGCAGTCGCCTTAGCCAAACAGGGCAATGTTTTCCTGGCGGTTGACCAGATAAAAGCCGCTACTCAACATTTGCAACCGCTGACCGAAATTACTGGAATAGCGCCGACTGATCTGGCAACAATAAAGTTATTGAACGAACGAATGTTGAACTGGGTTAATGTTTTGCAAAACGGTATCCGCATCGAAAAACGGGGTGATAAACAAACCACCAAATGGGGTGCCGGATTACCCGAACCATTGCAGGTGAGTGTTTTTTGGCAGGAAAATGGCCAGAGCTACCCGATTCCCGGATTGCCGGTCGAGTTTAAATTGCTGGCTGGCAAAGCCTCATTTGATCCTCACCGTCAAACCGATGCCAACGGTTGTGCCTTTTGCAATGTCAGGGAAATCAACACCGCCGGCAAAGTTGAACTCGAAGCGTTGGTAAAATTTCCCGAAGGCTATCAGATCGCGCCAACCAGCGCTCGCTTTACTCTTCTGCCGGACAACAGAGTGATTATGGTTGTCAATGAAACCAACCTCGGCAGCCCGGTTAATATGCCCATTCTCGGCAATCTTCTTCTACAGACATTGACCGAGACCGGCTTTTATATTCTCGAAACGAATCCTTTTGGTAAGCTAACCGGCTCGCAAATCGAGCAGATTAGCCCGACTGAAATTCAGCAAGCCGCCGCCAATAGCGGTGCCGATTTGATTCTGCTGGCTGGTGTTTCTTCTGATCAACCGAACCGAGTTCAGGACGGCTTTTACTTCGCCCGCGCTCGCGGTGTTCTGAAAGTGTATAACATTTCCCAACAAACTATAGTCGGCAATTATCTGGTTGAAGATAAAAATGCCGGCAATTCGCCGGAAAATGCCGGGGCAAAAGCCATTAAAAAGGTTAGCGATGCTCTTATCCAAAAATTCACCGACGAGTTTGGACTTTGAATAAAATTTACCCAATGGTATGATTCGGGTGGTATTTTTAATTGGTAGTTTATGAAAGAGATAACAATATTCCGCTCGGTTAATTTTTTAATCCGTCGTTTATATGATAATGGTTACCAACACTATTGCAATTGTCTATTATCATAAAAACGGTTCTAATTAACGAAGGTGATTTATGATAACTTTCAATAAAAAAACTGTTCTATCAGGGATAGTGCTCATATTGCTACCGCTAACGGTTTTTGCTACGAACTATTATGTCAGGAAGAGCGGCAATGACAGCAATAACGGTTTGACCCCGGCTACCGCCTGGAAAACTGTCTCCAAAGCCGCTAATTATAACTTGCAACCTGGCGATACGGTCTTCATCGGAACTGGCATTTATAACGAGCAATTAATTCCTTCACGTTCCGGCTCGTCAACTGCTTATATTGTTTACTATGGTGATTATCGCGGATTAAAAACTCAGGATCCGGCCGGGCGGGTAACAATCGGGGGCCTGGCCGCTGGCAATCCAGTATTCGTACCCCAGTCGGCCACTCAGAATAAATTCACCTTCACTCTGGCAAACATCATCAATAATGGCGACGGAACCAGCACGATTAAAGTCGGGATTAAAAATGGCAATAGCAGTAATTTGTCTTATGTCGCTATTAGTTTACCCTCGGGAGTCACCGCGCTATCTCCTGCCAACGGTTCCACCTGGACCAGCCCTAAAGGGAATAAGTATACCATCAATAATCCAACCAGTAACCCATTCTACTGTATTAAATTTAATCGCTCGAGCGGGAACATCTATAATGGCGGTTCCGATACATTAATCTACAAACTTACCACTCAGCAAGCCGAGGCGCTTACTTCGGTTAGGATTAGGGCAACAGCTGTTAATGGCACGACTGGAGACGTAACTCTCAGTGTAGTTTACCAAAATCCATCGGGCACTTCCTATGATATTGCTTGTAAGGTAAACGATAAAGATAACCTGGTATTTCAGGGTATTACCTTTGGTTATGTCAGCAATAAAGCTATAGACCTCTACAATACCACTAATATCGTGATCAGGGACTGTGATACCAAAAATGCTACCAACTATGGTATTTATGCCTCAAGCTGGGATCTGCATGGAATCCTGACTATCGAAGGCGACTCAATTCTAAGCGGCAACAGCACTGGAATTTCGGTACAATCAAACACTGCGCATACCGACTTTATCATTAATATCAATAATAACTATATATCTGATTGCGGTAAGGGCATTGAGGTGTACCGAGCGCATTTCAATAATGGTAATATCAACAATAATATTATCCGTAATAGTTCCAGCCATGCCATTTATATTTACCAACCTGCAGGAAAGGCGCTTTCGGTTTCGCACAATCAGATTATCAATGTGACTAACGGTAGTGGACTTTACCTCTATCAATGTGGCATCCAGAACCTCGACTATAACAAAGTTAGCAGTACCGGCTCGCACGGGATGTATATTTCCGATGCCACTTCCCAGGATGTTCCTAAAATAAATACCATCTGTAATAATGAGGTTAGCAATGTAAGCAACAATTGTCACGGGATTTACCTCGATAGAGTATATGTTGAACGAATAGCTAACAATCTCATATTTAACATAACCAGCCATGGTATTTATGCTAATCAGGTGGGACAGTTTGCGATTTTGGCACTTGATTCAAACCTGGTTTACAATTGCACCGGTTCGGGTATTAATACTATGCAAACGATGTCATTTAATTCTATCAAGGGCAATACCATTTACCTGGTTCAGAATGGACTGTATCTTTATGCCAATAATTATTTTCACGTAGATAATTTCAGTGATAATCGCATTTTTTCTTATTCATCAGTAGGTATTTTTTGTAAGTATCTCCAAAATACTACTATGGAAAATAATCTCGTTTATGGATGTACCGCCAGCGGTTCGAGTACTTACGGTATTCAGATTTACAATGACAACTTATATTCCAATACCATTAAAAATAACACTGTTTATAACGGTGGTTACTATGGCATTTTCGGCAATCGTACAACCGGCAGTTGGCGCAATAATATTGTCACCGGTTCGACTTATGGCTTTAGAGATAATACCAATTCAAATATTACCGCCACTTATAATTGTGCCTATAACAATACTTACAATTATTCCAATATTACGCCGGGAACTGGTTCGATTACCCAGAATCCATTGTTTGTTGATCCGGATGGAGCCGATAATATTTTAGGCGGAAACAACTGGCTGGATGATGACCTGCACATCAAAAGCACCGGCGGTTCCTATCACTTCGGCGACTGGCTCTTTGATGATCAAGATTCACCCTGCCTGGATGCCGGTGATCCCAACGATGATTATAGTCGGGAGCCGGAGGATAATGGCGACCGCATTAATATCGGTTGTTATGGCAATACTCGTCAGGCGTCCAAGAAAAAAAGCAACTGCCCAATGACGGTAGTCTATAGAAATTTTCCCAACAATAAATGGGTTATGATTGGAATTCCGGTCGCACCTAGAGAAGGTGATCCACTCGGCGATCCCCTCGCCATTTTCGGCGATGATTTCGGCGGCCAAATGCCAGATGGCACCAATTGGACTTGTATTCACTGGGTAACGGAAGACTCCGTAATGGAGTATTACGAATATGGTGACGGCACGATTTATCAACCACCTACCCCTTATCCTGGACTTGGCTATTTCGTCTGGCAAAATACCGGCGGTGCGCGCGATGTAGATGTCAGAGGGTGTCCGGTTGATCGTTGTCTATTAGATGTTGCTCAGGCGCCTAATGTTGATTGGAAGTCCGAATATGGAATCGCTCTCGGCTTTAATCAATTCGCCAATCCCTATTATTTCACGATTGATTGGTCGAACAGCGAGGTTTTCAAATACACCTCAGCCGCTAAAACCGGCACCCCGGTCAAATACACTCTCTCAGAAGCTGCCGCTCAGGGCTGGATCAGTCAGTATGCCTATACCTGGGATCACAATCTCTCCCAATACAATATCGTAGTACCGAATGCCAATAATCACGGTGACAGCATTTCGGTCTGGCAAGGTTTTTATTTTACGCAGATAGATTCGATCAGCTATTTACGGCTTAATATTCCCAATCGTCGCGTTCTGGAAAAACCGTCTCCAATTTCCAGTAGTCTGCAATCCTTCGGTGAAAAATACACCTATCGGAGTTCGAGCGTCTCGCCCGATTGGGACTGGTTTCTCAAACTCGGTGTCGTTTCCAAAGAGCTAAAATTGCAGGATACGGAAAATGGCATTGGCACAGCCGCCGCAGCTAAAGATGATTTCGACGGTCTAGATGCTCTGGAAATGCTCGGCACCGACGTCGCCGGCAATTATCTTCAGTTTAAATTCGTAATAGACGGTGCACCGGAAATCGCCTATGACTTGCATAAACCATTTGAAACATCCAGCACATGGAAGATTCAGGTAGAAACTCCCGCCGCTAACAAGCAAAAAACGGCTGAGATCGTCTGGCCGCAGATTCGTTTGGTACCGCAAAACCTGAATTTTTCGCTCTTGGCCAGCGACAATAGCACCGTTCTGGTCGAGGATTTAAGAGCGGCAACTTCCTATAAATTTAAACTCAAGAACGAACTCACTACCTTTTATCTCAAAGCTACCAAAGTCAATGACAGCGTTGCTCCGACCTTTTCCTATCTTTTTATCAGCAATCCGCTGGCGCCGAACGATCTGACCTTCTTTGTAATGCCTTCGGAACCGCTAGAATCTATCACGGCGACGGTTAATGAAACGCCGGTTAATTTGACGCCAGTCGCTTCGCCGCCCAATATTTACTACGGCAAATACTATGTTACCTCCAGCGGCTCAGTGAACATCGCCGTCAGCGGCAGAGATGCTTCCGGCAATTCCGGTAGTGGTTCGGCAACAATGCAAACCCTGCTTGCCAAACCTGATGCGACTGAAAAAATTTCACTTTCGGATGGCGGTGTTGTGTTAGAACTGCCGGCCGGTTCATTATCCGAAAATACCGCAATCTATGCCACTCGCTGTGCGATGGACTTAAGCTCATTGGATGAAAGAACGCCTATCGGTGAGCCGCTTTACATCGGACCGGACAATGTCAAATTCGTTCGAAAGGCAACTCTGCACGTGAGCGACCTCGACGAACCCGAAAATGTGGGGCTTTACCGACTGACGAACGGCGTCTGGGAATTCGTGGGGCAATGTCGGAATTCCACTGTAGAAGTAAATTCCACTGGCACTTATGGCTTCTTCGCGCACCAGGCTGATAACTCCCAGCCGGATAACACACCGCTGGTTTTCGCCATTAACAATTGCTATCCCAATCCCTTTAACAACACGACTATGATTCGTTACACCGTTGAGAGTTACGGCAAGGTGCGACTGACGATTTACAATCTATTGGGTCATACCGTCCGGACTCTGGTAAAGGAAAATCAAGGCGCGGGAACTTATTTAGTCACTTGGGACGGCCGTAATAATAATGGCAATCCGGTTGCTTCCGGCATTTATTATCTGAAAATGGAAGTGCTCAACGGCGATAAGGTCTTGTTCCAGAGCAGTAAAAAATTGATGTTGATTAAATAAGGCGGGGAAATGAGGAAACGAATAACCACAATTTTTATCATTTGTGGTCTGGTCACTGCCGGATTATTATCCCGATGCGAGAAAATTATCTATACCTACGATGACCAGAAACCTCAAATCACCACGCCGCCGACAATTCTGGCAGTAACCGACAGCACGGCTGAGATTTACTGGGAAACTGACGAAGCCTGCCATATTAAAATAAAATATGGTACGACAACTGATTATGGTCTTGAATATGAAGACGCGGAAAATTGCGAAATTCACTCAGTTACTTTGAGCGGCTTAGAACCGCATTCTCTCTATCATTTCCGAGTTTACTGCTGGGATTTCGCCGGCAATGGCCCGGTAAAATCACCCGACACAACTTTTACCACTCTTGCTAATGAGTATAGCTATTTGCGAGAGGGTTGGCAGTTTTTCAAAGAGAAAAATTATCCCGCCGCTAAGACCGCTTTCGATGCGGCGTACCAGATAAATCCATTTTTGGCCGAAATTCAGGCGGCTTATGGGTGGCTCCAAATACGAACGAATGATTTGGATTCCGCCCGGCAGAATTTGACCGCCGCGTATGATTTAAACCATTACTTGCCGATTGCGCTGGCCGGGCTGGCGGTAATCAGTATGATTGACGATGCGCCGCTGGCCGCGATTAATTATGTGAAAACGGTTTTGAGCATTGATCAGCAATGGGAATACCGTTATAACCCAGAAATCAGCTGGAAAAGTCTGCTACTAATCCGAGCGCAGGCTTATTTTCAGACGAATCAAATGAACCTTGCTCAGGCGGACCTCGACGTTCTCTGGCCGAAAAATGGATTAAATCCTAACTTGCCTTCCAGCTGGGTGGTAAATAAAATATCCTATAATACTTATGAAGCCGCATTTGGCGCGGCTTTGAATTATCTGATAGCTAATCCGGAGAAAATGGGATGATGTTCAGTGATGAATTTAATAACCCGGTGGCGGTGGGGGTAGCGGTGGAGTTGGTTCACCTGAACCATGGGTATGGTGATGATGGTGACCTGTCCACCAATACCAGCCTTGGCCGGGTTGAGTCTGTAAAAGCGAGAAAGATTGAATGGTTGGAACCGTAAAAACCGCCGTAGCTGCCAGCTTTTTCAGGAAATCTCGGCGACTGATATTTTTATCTTCGGTTTCTTTTGCGCTTGCCATTTTAAGTACCAATTGCCATTAACGAAAAAAACTGACTATAATATAAATTGTTTAATTGCGATAATCAATAGAGAATAATTCAATCGGTAGAACTCACGGAGCCTTGCGATGCCCATTGCTCAAAAAATAATCCTGACTATATCGTCGGCCTTGTTTGCACTTAGCCTGTTCAGTTGCGAAAAAGAAATTATCAAGGTCATAGAAGACCTAGACCCCCCGGTAATTATTTTCGAACCCTATGTGGAAGTCTCGGCTAATAGCGCGACGATTTTCTGGACAACCGATGAACCTTGCTCAGTTTCGGTCAAATATGTTGTGATTGAAAAAACTGATACTCTGACAGCCTCCGGTCGGGAATACCGGCAAAATCATCAGATTTTCTTGAGCAATCTGTCCCCGAATACAACCTATCGGTTTTTTACTCTGAGCTATGATGTTTCCGGCAATTTCACCAGTACTAATCCGAATAGTTTCACCACTGCGCTGGATACGAATTATTTTTATTCTCACGGTTGGGATTTGTATGCGGCTGGCGACTATACCGGCGCCTGCGAGTCTTTCCGGCAATATTTGGCCTACTATCCGGATGACATCGCCGGGTTGACGGCTTTGGGCTGGAGCCAGATGCAGGACAGCTTGATTGATAGCAGTATTACTTCTTTCAATACGGTTCTGAATTTGGACAATGACTATCGCGACGCGCTGGCAGGACTGACCGTGGCACTTTATAAAAAGTATTACCTTTATGCGATGCAGATTCCGGCTGAGAGACTACTGGCACTCGATTCGCTCTATGTTTTTAGTCATGACAAGCGCTACGATCAACGGGTAATCCGACTGATGCTGGCCGATTCCTACAATATGGATGGGCGTCTGGCAGATGCTCAGCAGATCATTGATCTATTATACCCGTCTAATGGATTAGCTCCTGACGATTCGAGTACCTGGAAATTCTCCGATGGCGAGGAAACTCTCACTTTTGACACCTACGAATCGGCTCTGACCAGTTTAATCGAATATTTGAAATGGATTTGGTGGGAACCGGTCGGACTGCCCAAGCCCAAAATAAATTTCTACCTGTAACCCAATTATTCTTGAGCGGTTAATCTGTCGAGTAGAATAGAAAATAACTGGCTAAAAAAATAATAACCCACGAATAAATTTGTGGGCTATTTCTTTCGTCACCACTGGTCGAGTTAGCAACTCAACTTACATTTCCTCTTTTCTCAGCCTCAGCCCTGCTTTTATAATGGTAAAAACACACTCTCTTCAAGTCATTCCGAATCCCCGACTGATCGGGGTGAGGAATTGGGTTGGGTAAGCTTGTTTTGATCTGAACTGACTTCTCTTCCGATAAATCAGGGGCGATTTAAATAACTTTATAAACCAGTAATCCGACCATCAGAATTAATGAGATAATAATCAAAGCCACTCCTAAATTACCTTTTTTAATTTCCTCCCATTCATTCACATCGGATGACAACCAGTTGAAGATTTTAATCGCCAGACCAACGCCAAAAGAAAATCCAAGCGCGGCTACAATCGCCCAGCCAAGAGCTCTCACATACATCATTAAGGTGTAAGACCACGAAAAAGGATCCATGAACTCCTCCTAATTATTACGTTAAAGTTTAATCAATTCCTCCCGTTCTAATGAACACGATCATAATCAATAGCTACTCGCAAATATTACCACTAAAATTAAGCCTATGTCAATTACTAAGGTAAACAGCCAGTTGACTCCTTGATTATTTCTCAAACTTAACTTCCTCATAAATCTTCCTGATGCAAATCTCAGGTTGGATTTTAGATATTTATTGGTTCTTTGTCAATTGATTTATTGATAATCGGACATCCCCTAAAAATTAAGATACCAGCTCTACAATACTTCGACTGCTACGCAGTGGGGGTTAATCTACCAACCATTCGTTCCCCCAATTAGCCCATAGCGCTTATAGTTTTGTAGAAAAACATAATCGCCGGAATTCCCTACCTCATTAGTGGTTAACCATTCTAAAAAATTGGGGGAAGTTCTATGATAACAAATCTTGATAACCAATTAAAAATCTTCTATATTTAAAAGTAAAAATGCTCTAAAAAAATTGCGAGGAAGGTATGCGTAAGAAACTATGGCTGACATTAATTCCAATGATCCCGGCGATATTATTTGCCCAGGATACTATCCGTACCTTTGAAGGACATTCAAGTTATGTTAATTCTGTTGCCTTTTCTCCGGATGGCAAGTACTTAGCCACCGGCTCTGGTGATAAAACTGCCATCCTCTGGGAAGTTAACACCGGCAACAAGATTCGCACCTTTAGCGGACATTCAGACGGTGTTCTTTCTGTTGCCTTTTCCCCGGATGGCAAGTACTTAGCCACCGGCTCTGGGGACGATACTGCCATCCTCTGGGAAATAAGCACTGGTAATAAAGTCCGCACCTTTAAAGGACATTCAAGTTGGGTCATGTCTATTGCCTTTTCCCCGGATGGCAAGTACTTAGCCACCGGCTCTGCTGATAAAACTGCCATCCTCTGGGAAATAAGCACCGGTAATCAGGTCCGCACCTTTAAAGGACATTCAAGTTGGGTTATGTCTATTGCCTTTTCCCCGGATGGCCGGTACTTAGCCACCGGCTCTTGGGACGATACTGCCATCCTCTGGGAAATAAGCACCGGTAATAAAGTCCGCACCTTTAAAGGACACTCAAGTGATGTTTATTCTGTTGCCTTTTCTCCCGATGGCTGGTACTTAGCCACCGGCTCTTCGGATAATACCGCCATCCTCTGGGAAATAAGCACTGGTAATAAAGTCCGCACCTTTAAAGGACACTCAAATTGGGTTAGGTCTGTTGCCTTTTCCCCCAATGGCTGGTACTTAGCCACTGGCTCTTCGGATAATACCGACATCCTCTGGGAAGTGAGCACCGGCAATCAGGTCCACACCTTTAAAGGACACTCAAGTCAGGTTATGTCTGTTGCCTTTACCCCGGATGGCAAGTACTTAGCCACAGGCTCTTGGGACAATAATGCCATTCTTTGGGATTTATCAATACCAAATTTTCTATCAATTACCTCTAGGCAAAAAGTGATTCTTGACTCTTTGAAAACCGAGCATGAAGCCAAACTGGCTGAATTATTTGCTCATCAAGGTGAATTCGAAACAACTCAGCAATATCAGCAACGCCTGCAAAATGCTAAACAACAGCAAGCATTAATTGAAGCTCTTTATCAAAAGAAAATTGACCAGGTAAACCAATCCTTCAGCCAGCAAATCCAGGAAATAATTACCCAATCTCGTGTAAAGGTTACTTTTGTAAATAATGGCACTCTGGCTCGTTATAACCCTGATAAGCAAACCTTTCCCTTTACCTATCAAAATCAAAACTATGAGCTTAAAGTTCCTCTCAATCAGGCGCCGGATTTCAAAGAGCGCTTCGCTACTTTTACTATTGAATGTGAAAGGCAACTGAATACAAAGGGTAATTGGGAGCATTTCAATTATGCGCTCGTTGATCCCCAAACCGGAACGCGCTATCCATTCGGTGAGCAGAGAGGCGTTTCCACTACCACCATTGCTCAGAAGCCAACTTTACCGCCACGCCTGCAAGCCAATCTGAGTTTCACAGAACCTTCCGGCGAGGGCTTTTTAGATGCAGGTGAAAAGGGCACGGTTACCGTCGAAATCAGCAATAGCGGTCAGGGTGACGCCGTCAATCTCATTGCCGAATTGAAGACACTGACGGCGAGTAGCAGTATTTATTTTGAAACTATGAAAAGTATTGCGCAGCTCAAGCCGGGTGAAAAGAAAAGCCTGACTTTTAGTCTCGAAGCCGGAGATAATTTGCCTACCGGCACCAGCAATTTTGAGGTGAAATTCAGTGAGGGTAATGGCTTTGAACCGGAACCGATTCAATTTTCCCTTGAGACCCGCGCCTTGCGACCGCCGGAGATTGTCATCGCCGATTTCGCCGTGCGCGATCAATCCGGCAACGGCAAAATCGAGCGCAGTGAATTGGCTACTCTGACCGTGCGTCTGCATAATCGCGGCACGGGCACCAGTCACGCCAGCAAAGCCGTCGTGCAATTAGGCGCCAATGTTTTTCCCTCCGCCGATTCACCGACTGAATTTTCATTGGGTAATATTCCACCGGGCGGGGTCAAGGATATTGAGTTCACTTTTTACACCAATAATCGGGTGCAGGATAAGATTCCCATCAGTTTGCGAGTAGATGACGCTCGGCCGCAATTTCAGAAAACGCTGGCCCTCGACCTCGAGGTCAATGTGCCTCAGAAAAGTTTAGAGCAATTGACTTTCAAAGGCACGGAAAAGTCTGCAGTTGTTACTGAGGTGCCGAGTATTGCGATTGACATTGAGCAGAACATTCCGCAGGTGAAAATCTCCAAACCGGATGCTATTGCCGTGGTAATTGGCAATCGCGATTATGTGCGGGTGAAGAATGTCGAGTTTGCCGTTCGGGATGCGGAGTATGTCAAGGATTATCTGGTTAAAATGCTCGGCTATAAGGAGGGCAATGTTATGGTTTTGCAGAATGCGACCAAGGCGGACTTTGAAGCCTACTTTGGCACTTCGAATAATCCGAGCGGTAAACTGGCGGATATGGTCAAAAGCGGCAAAAGCGAGGTTTTCGTTTACTATGCCGGGCATGGTGCGCCAGGACTAAAAACGCATCGCGGTTATTTTGTGCCGGTGGATTGTGATCCTCAGCGGGTGGAATTGACCGGCTACCCGCTGGATGTCTTTTATAATAATCTGGCGCAAATTCCGGCGCAGGGTTTTACGATTGTCATTGATGCTTGTTTTTCGGGCACGAATATCTACGAGGATATCAGTCCGATAATGATTGAAATTTCAGCGCCGGAAATGATGTTGCCGAATGGAATTGTCTTTGCCAGCACTGGACCGCAACAAGTTTCCGCCTGGTATAATGAGAAATTTCATAGCCTGTTCACTTACTTTTTCCTGAAGGGCTTGCATAATTTTAATGCCGATTTGAATCAAGACCGCCAGATTACCTATCAGGAATTGTATCAATATCTCACTGACCAGAACGAGGGTGTGCCTTATTGGGCGCGACGCCTGCACGGAGTCGAACAGACGCCGGTGCTGTTTGGTACCCGGCAGGATGAGGTGTTGATCAAGTATTAGAGAAAACAGGCGGAGGCTGAGAAAAGAGGTTAAGGTTAAGGTCGAGGTCAAGAGGGAAAAGGAGAGGGGGAGACCGAAGACCGGATAAGTCACCCTGAGTTCATCGAAGGGTGAGTTAATTTTGCTGAGAGAAGAGGTCAAGGTCGAGGAAACAGTTTTCAGGTTACAGGTTTCGGGTTTCAGGTTACAGGTTACTTGACCCAAGCTGTCATTGACCGAAACAAAATAATACAGCCTCAAGAACATCTCCGGCTGGGGAGCGAAGTCCCAGCGGGAAAAATGGAATTTTCAGCGCTTTAATAAACCTTTAACCACTAAGTCTCAAAGACACGAAGTTTAAATAAAATATTGACATAAACAATCATAATAAGATCAAGGTTAAGGTCGAGGCCGAGAAAAGAGAAAATGTAGGTCGAGTTGACAACTCGACCAGTGGTTTTCCAATGAACTCATCCTTCGACAAGCTCAGGATGACGGGGAAACATTAAAACCAATTTTCAGCGGAACGAAGTGGAGCCAAATTGGTTTTATCAATGTTAAAATCTTAAAAACGTACCAAAACCAATCTAGCCCCGCCTGCGGGTCGGAAATTGGTTTAGCCAGTACAAGAGGTAGAGGTCAAGATCGAGGCCGAGAAAAGAGAAAATGTAGGTCGAGTTGCCAATTCGACCGATTGTGATTGGAAAAGCCTTTTGAACCACAAAGGCTCTAAGACACAAAGAGCACTTGACTTAAGTCGTCATTAGACGACTTGAGTTAAAGGCTACAACCCCAGCTGGGTTCTGAACCAATCAAAATCAACATATCCGCCAGATTCCTTGGTTGCGTAATTAAAAAGTCCAAATTTATTGCCGGTGAATATTTTAAGACTGAATTTCATTAACAACTCATTGCCCAGCGGAAAAAATTCTACATTGTCGAAACTATATTCAAAGCTTGCTTTCTGGTTACTATTTGAGGCGATCGTGCGGAAAAAAATTGTCCCACCTTTCATTGGTGCTTCGGCAATAGTTACGCCGTTGTTTACCATAATCAATTTCCTAACTCCATTTTCCTGTTTGACCGCAATAAAAGCATATGGATCCTGAAAAACAGCCAGTCCGGCAATATCTCCATCTTTCATTTTTCCAATTTCCATTTTAGTCATACCAATCGTTGGGGTATGCTGGTCATAGCAAGCAAATGGACGCTGTGTAAGCATATTTTGCGCTTTGGTCAAATTTGAAACAATTTTTCCGGTGGTTAATCGCAAATAACCGGGACGTTGAGTCAACGACCATTTGGTCGAATCAGGATTATGATTCCAGCCCCATTGCATTCCCAATATTTTAGCATTGAATTCGTCGGAAATTGGTAAAGTTTTTAGCGGATACTCTTTCCCGACATTAGGTTTCCTATAGGTAACAACGCCTTTTCCATCAACTCCAACCATAGGCCAACCGTCAATCCATTTTACAGGCTGTAAAGATGGGAAACGGCCAAAGGGACCGCTATCCACAAAAAGCATAGACCACCATTCTCCAGTTTGGGTTTGGATGAGTGCTCCCTGATGAACTCCATACGTTACTCCGGGCGTCGTATCTCTGATTGCGACTTTTTGTTCATAAGGTCCGTAAATATTCGGTGAGCGTAACGCCACCTGAATGCCGTCAACGCCTCCATAGGTGCAATACAAATAGTAATAACCATTGATTTTATATACATGGGTGCCTTCAAGTCCATTGCGTAAGTCTCCGGTGTAAATCAAAGAATCTTGGCTGATCGGAGCAAAATTCCGATCGAGCTCCGTCATATAAATTTTCCCGTAACCATGCGCCACATAAATTTTCCCATCGTCATCGAAAAATAATCCCGGGTCATAAAATCCTTTCGGCAATTGTTTTATTTCCCACGGACCTTCAGCTTTTGTCGCTGAACAAAGGAATCCCCCTTCGTCGAGCGTAATAAACAGCAGATAGAAAGTCCCATTATGATATCGCATACTTGTTGCCCATTGACCATGACCATACCTGTTACATCCATCGAGATTGTAACAAGGACTGAAATCAAAACGAGGAACGGCATTACAACAATATTCCCAATTTACGAGGTCCTGCGATTTTAAAATGGTAACTCCCGGAAAAATAAACATTGTGGTCGTAACCATATAATAGGTATCACCTACTCGAATCACGTCAGGATCGGGAAAATCGGCCGGGATGACAGGATTGGTAAAAGTCCCATCACCATTATCACTGTGATATTTTTGGCACTTTTGGGCTTTCAAATTCGTCAACAATATCGTTATTACAAGCAAAAAACCAAAAGCACAATTGATAAAATTTTTAAACCGTTTCATTAATACTTCTTTCGTTGAGTTTTAAGTTATTATTATTGCCGATCTAAGGGTACCTTTTCATATCACTTTCCATCAATTCTTCCAGATTATGAACAGGGCGTTCAATGTCATAAGGAATAGGTAATCCGCTAAATTTTTGAAAATATAGTAAGCAGGCATCTTTCCATACCTGAGCATTTACACACTGTTCTCGAAGTTTGTTCTGAACGTGAATAAATCGTTCTGCATCAACGTAAGGCTGTACTTTATCCCATGTTTTTTGAAATTCGCGTACTTGATTTACTCCTTCATCATAATGGTAGCATAGTTCATTCCATAGGGTACGTCCACTGTTCATTACATAATTCCATGGTAAATGATGGAACCACAATAAATAAATGTCAGGACAGGTTTTAGGATTGGAAAATATTGATTGTAGCGGTTCATGATACTGACTTACGGCATTACTTCCTGTTTTTGTTCGATTGAAGCCGATGCCAAGGGAATCAGCTTGATGATAGTAGGGCGGCGTCCAATCTTTTCTTACTCCCTCAGGTGCCCACCAGGGACCGGGTCCATAATGATGATCAGGTGCAAAAATATGATGTAATCCCAGAGGCATCATATAGTTAACAGCAGTTTCACGACTGTTAAGCATCATTTGTTTTACTGGTTGCAGAAAGTTTATATTCCAATCAGCAAACATTATTGAATTAACTTCACTTTTTTTCTCTGTACTTTGCCTAAAAGTCAGCTTTAACCATTCATCAGCAATTTGTTCACTTGTCAGGCAATTGTTCCATGCCAAACGGCCAAAAGCATACCAGTTAGACTGTGCAAAAAGATGACCACACCAGTTAGTATCCAATCCAATATTTGCAACTCCAGCTATTGCAGTATTTTTTTGTGTAAAAATACTTCCATCGGTGCAACGAGCTACAGTACTTCCTTTGCCTGCTTGATAAGTATCACTTTGCAAAAATTCCTCCCACATGGTTGCAAGAAATACCAGATGGACAGATTGCCCAAGATATTCCTGAGTAATTTGAAGTTCTGGCATGACAGGAGTTTTTTTCATTCCACCAAAAAGTGGACTGAATGGTTCTCGAGGTTGAAAATCAACAGGTCCATTTTTTACCTGAATAATAACATTGTCTCGAAACTGTCCATCGAATGGCATAAATTCCAGATATGCTTGTTTCGCTCTATCTTCACTTGAAGGATTATACACAAAAGCTCGCCACATGACAATTCCACCAAAAGGACGAAGTGCGTCGGCAATCATATTGGCTCCATCCGCATGGGTACGACCAAAATCTTGTGGTCCAGGTTGTCCTTCACTATTCGCTTTTACTAAAAATCCACCAAAATCTGGGATCAAACTATAAATTTCTTGAACTTTGACTTTCCACCATTTTCTAACTTCGGGTTCCAATGGGTCAGAAGTTTTTAATTTTCCAAGTACAGCCGGGGAAGCAAAATTGACGGAAAGATAGGTCTTGATTCCATACGGTCGCAGAACATCTGCGATAGCTTTGACTCTTTTAAGATAATCGGTTGATAAAACCGAGGGCGAAGCATTTACGTTATTAAGAACTGCGCCATTTATTCCTATGGAAGCATTTGCTCTCGCATACTCCTGCCATAACTGTCTATCAGCATCAGTAACTACAAAAGCCTCCTGCCCTTTTCTCCAGAAGATTGAATTACCAGCATAACCACGTTCAATAGTGCCATCAAGATTGTCCCAATGATTTAATAATCGTCGTTCGTATGAGGGATTACAAACTTCTTCGCATAGTGGTTTACCTGTTTGTTGACGACGCAATAATTCATAAACACCATATAAAATGCCTATATCAGTATTTGCCTGAATTTGATTGGAGCTAATTCTGAAACCATCTTCTTTAATAGCCTTATCGTTTTTAACTATAAGCCGTACCGTTGCATTTGCTTCTCCCTGCCAGCATTGCTGTAATTCCTGTTTTGCAATTTGAAGTGTAGGTGATTTTTCGGAACATATTATATTCACCTGAGCGGTACTCTTGTTACGTAACCAGAGGTCGTGACCATTTTCTGCATTCAAGCAAAAAGGGATCAATGTTAAGATTATTAAGCCAATTGTTGCTTCAATTTTGTAAGATAAATTTTTCATTTGAGATTCCTTTATAAATTATTGTCAAATATTCGGCGTATAAAAATCTTGGTCGGGCGCTGGTATTTCAATTCCGCTCATCATTCCCCCTACACCAAAAAAACGAGAACTATCTATCATTTAATAATAATGGAATCCCGACGGCAATGGTTTCGTTATTACTGTCCAGACTCCATCTTCTCCTTTTCATTTTTTACTCATCAAAAAAATATATTTGAATGTTCCTCATTTCACTAAAATAATCTTCTTCGTTTCAATATACGATCCGGCTTGCAAACGAGCAAAATAAGTTCCGCTCGAAAGCCCTTCTGCATTCCATTCTCGTGTATATGTTCCGGCTGGTAACTCTTCGTAAACAAGCTTCGATACTTCCCGACCTAGAGAATCATAAATGACTAAGGTTACAAATAATTTTGCAGGCAAAACAAATGTAATTGCTGTTACTGGATTAAATGGATTGGGATAATTTTGGGAAATTGAAACGTTTAGTGGGCTATTACTCGCCTCATAACCGACAGCAGTAATATTAGCTTCCTTCAAGAAAAAATCTGTCATCATTTTATAATATTTCTCATCAAATAAGCCAGGTCCATGTTGACCACCGGGTACTATAACAAGTTGACTTGGTACCTTAGCTTCTTGCAAAGCATTAAAGAACAATTCACTTTGACAAAGAGGAACTAATGGATCAGCATCACCATGAAGGATAAGAAAAGGTGGATCGTTTGTGTCAATGTAGGTGATAGGATTCGCAAGTGCACATTTATCGAGATTTTCCTCAATTGGTCCACCAATTAAAATAGCTTCAGGTGACTTGTCATCCTTACTTCTTTTACAAGAATCCATTACTGAGATTGCAATAGGTCCGAACCAATCCACAACAGCATTGACTGCACTACTATAGGTCGTGTCCTGGCCAACATTGCCTTCGATGTCGAGATTTACTGAACCAACTGTATATTGCTTAACTCCTCCGGATGTACCAGCAAGAGATGCAAGATGCCCACCAGATGAAAATCCGGTAATGCCAATAAACGAAGTGTCAATTTGATATTTTGCCGCATTAGCTCTTATAAATCTTATGACAGTTTTAATATCATTAATTTGTGCGGGGAATTTTGCATCCATACTCGAACGATGATTCGGCGTTACAATAGCAAAACCTGCATCAAGAAGCGGTTTGCCCAAAGAGGGAAGAACCATTTCTTTCAAGTTATTACTAAACCATGCACTGCCGTATATTACGACAACAACTGGATAAGTCGGTTTTTCAGTTTGAGGTAAATAAATATCCAGTTTATGGTAGACATTATCATCACCACCATAATTCAGATCTTTCCAGCTCTTTGAGTATTGCTGACCAAAACAATTGGTAAAGATCATTAGAGAAAAAATAAAAATCGAAATTTGTTTCATAGTTTATCTCCTAAAATTTAATTTTTCAATAAAATCTACTCTGCAACTTTTTTCACGCCGACTTTGATTTGCGTAAATGAATGTGGTGGAAATGAATATCTAATTTTATTTTCTTCCACTTTGACTTCTTTTATTAATGGTTTGTATTGCTCTTGCTTATCGAACGCGAAAGGCGCATCGAGCGACTCACTGTTTAAAACACTTGCTTCAGCTTTCCCGGTAAAAATGCCTGAGACGCTTTTGATTTCAGTTGCAATGGATTTCGTTTTATGTCGGTTGACAACATTAATAAATACAGTGTGAGTTTCTTTATTGTACACGGTTGATACATCGAGATAAGGGATGCCTTTATACTTTTCGGTATTAAAGGTATCGCACTGCACATACGTGTCAATAGAATTGCCATAGCAATTGTTCGAGAATAACTTGAATGTATAAAATAACGGCGTTTTATAGCTCCCTTTATCTTTATCCGTACTTAACAGTGAAGTAAGCATAGTAAAATTAGTCATCTTAACAATATCGGCATGACGAATAAAAGAGTTGAAGCTTTGTGCTATTGGAAGTACTGACAGAAAATTTCTAGACATTATACCCCATTCATCAAAAGAGATATAAATAGGATTTGTATAATTTTTCATAGTCTTCACTGCTTCTATAGTTGCTGCGGTTACGCATATTTTCTCTTCAAAATCAATCGCACTTTGTCCCATATAGGTATAATAATCTGGCGAATTTTCCCAGTAGCGATGAATCGAAATATAATTTACCATATCACCAAGACCTTCGAGTACTTTCCTATTCCATTCTACCCATTTACCCGTACTTTCATAATAAGACGATCCAGAAGCGACTAATTTGATGGTTTTATCAACCGATCTCATTGCTTTTACTGCTTCTCTTGCAATCTTGACGTAATCATCAGCATTTTTGTGGCCTAATTCCCATGGTTCTCCATCGACCTCGTTTCCGAGATCCCATATTTTAATATTGTAAGGTGCAGGATGTCCATTTTTTGCACGCAAATCTGAGTAATAGGTTCCTTTTGGGAAATTACAGTATTCAACCCAGTAGCAAGCATCTTGTATTGTAGCAAGTCCGAGATTTACGCATATTATATTTTCACTGCCAATGGATTGATTCAAAGCTATCCACTCATCTGTGCCTACATGATTATTGTCAATCCCGCTCCATGCAAGATTGATTCGAGCGGGTCGCTGATTCTTAGGCCCAATGCCATCCTGCCAGTTGTATGCCATTACATAATTTCCACCAGGCCAACGCATATTGGTGATTTTCAACTCCCTCATTGCTTCGATATAATCTTTCCTGAATCCATTTTCATCCGCAAGAGGTGAGGCTGGATCATATAAATTTCCATACATAGTATTGAAGCTTGCAGTGTCCGGTAATCCCATCCTCTTACCACTAAATTGAATTGGTTCCATAAAGACACCATAGATTTTAGGATCTATTTCACCTATTGTTCTATCAACATCAATTTTAATTTTTGCCGTCTGAGCGAATGTTGATAGTGGAATAAGTACGAGTAAAAGAAAAAATAGTTTTTTCATGATTTGACTCCTTAATGGTGATTAGTCATTGTTTAAAGATATTTATTCTCTATTCTGAATACTCAATACATTGTTCAGTCCATGTAGGACCATTGATATAAAACATTCCATGAACAAAGTACACAGGTTCAATCCCCAATTGAGGGGTTTGCTCCCAATCTTTGAGAGTTCGACAGTACGGATAAGGACGTTTATCGTACATAATGTAATGACAAGAACTCCACAACTTCCCATCTGGTCCTTCAAATAAAGCATTATGTCCAGTTTCACAGTATGGATCTTCACTGTCATTGAATTTCAAATCTGCATAACCGCCGCTAAGGGCAAGTTCATAACGATATCCTTTTTTACGAGTGCCGAAGATTGGTTCGCGCGATGCTAGTTCCCATGGTCCGAGCGGACTTTTCGATTTTAGTAATCCTACTTCATACCCACGAGTCCATGAAGAAAAAAACATAAAATAAATGCCATCTCTTTTTACTACGAAGGGACCTTCAATGCCTCCAATCATCCAATCTGGATTACCGGGCGATCTTTTATCAAGAAACTTCTGAACATTTCCAATCACTTTACCTGTCGATAGATCTAATTTTGCCTGAAAAAGTCCGTCTCCACTGCAGTAAAGATAAGTCTGCCCATCATCATCTTCGAATAAAGTTGCATCGTTATTATATTGAGGCGTTAAAGGACCGTTGACGAGTTTATAAGGTCCTATAACTTCGTCAGATGAAAACAACCATATACTATGGGTTTTCATTCCCTTCGGATCATCTTCAGTAACTTTTCCGCTGTTCACCGTCAGCCAGTATTTATTTTGAATGTAGTGAATCTCGGGCGCCCAGAATCGTCCGTTATAAGGACATTCCGGGGGCAGTTTACTAGCATCGATAAGCCACGAATGGTGCCTCCAATTTACAAGATCATCTGATACCAATAATCTTACGCCGGGATTTGGTCCAGTCCAAATTGGCATCGAGGTTCCGGTACAATACCATTTACTCCCTACCTTAATAATGCAATGATCCCGCATAGCTATAGCGTTATCTCTCGTTATCGGGTTGGTATAACAAAAAATTTGTATATCAGCGCCTTTGTATGAGGTACTATTATGCGGATTTACCTGTGCAAAACATGATGTTGAGAAAAATAATAAATTCCAAAACGAGATCAGCTTAAAATTCAAAATTATATTCTCCTAAGAGCGCTATTCAAAGCTAATCCAGTCTATTTCGGCTCGATTATTATCTTTTAAGATGACAACGAGATTTTGAACACCCGATTTTAGTTTGGATACAGGTGCAGTAATAATATTCCATTTATTTCCATCAGGAATTTTTACCTCCGCGACAATGGGTCCTGCTACACTATTCAATCTTATTTGTACAGTACCGCCATTTTCTGAAAGAGCTTTTACTATTACTGATTTAAACTTATTATTTCCAAAATCGACACTATTATATTTTATCCACGCGTTTGCACGATCGAGTATTGCTTTCCATCCCTCAAACGTATTAAGGGAATCGTTGAAAGCTATCGATGCGCCTTCTTTGCTTATATCGCTATATCTATCTATCTGAATTCTTTGAGATGCGGCAGTAATTCCAACTCCTCGTAATGTTGGACTTACTTTTTGAATAGTACCATCTTCTTGAAAGAATAAGCTGTCAATTCTAACGGATCTATTCTTATCAAATTGTGGGGATAAATCATTATGATGGTAGAAAAGATACCATTGATTTTTAAACTCGATAATTGAATGGTGATTAGTCCAACATCCTGTAGGAGATTCATCCATTATCACGCCTGTAAATTTAAAAGGTCCCAGCGGATTGGTACCCATCGCGTATTCAAGTCGTTCGATGGTTCTCTGAACGTGAGGATACGTCATATAATAAATGCCATTCCTTTGGAATAAATATGGACCTTCCTTGAGTCCTTTTTCTGGCAAACCTTTTATCATTTGTGGCTCAGAAGCAAGTTCAATCATGTTCTCTTTTAATTTTGCCCCATAAATATTTCCCATCGACCAATACAGATATGCTTGACCATCTTTATCAATAAACACATTAGGATCAACACCATGGACATTTTTAATTGGTTCGGGTTGTGGGGTAAACGGACCTTCTGGGTATTCCGCAATTGCAACACCAATGGCAAATCCACGACCAAAGCTTGTATCTTTGGCTCGAGTAGGAAAATAGAAGTAATACTTCCCATCTTTTTCAATACAATCAGGCGCCCACATACTGTAGGATGTAGAATCCACCCAAGGAACTTTATTCTGACTCACGATAATCCCATGGTCAGTCCATTCAGTTAGATTCTCAGAAGAAAATACATGATAATCTTCCATACAAAACCAATCGTCTCTACATCTCCCATTCCCAGGCGGTATATCATGGGATGGATATAAATATACTTTACCATTAAAGACCCGAGCAGAAGGATCGGCTGTAAATTGATTACGAATGATAGGATTTTGCGCTATTACATCATTTGTTATTATAACAATCAAGCTGACAAGAAATAAATATAGCTTTCGATTTTCCATAGATTGACCATTTATTAAATATTGTTTCGGGTTTCATCTTTTACTAAATACAGTTTATTGACAAATATAAGAATAGGAAATATTATTAGCAGAGTAAGGGGTACTGTTTTCGTAATGTTTTCATATATACTTTAACAATCCTGATAAAACCAGCTCAATGGTTATTTATTATGCGATGGTAAAGTTACAATAACAAATCCACCGTTTGGTTTCATTTTAATATTAAAAGAACGTGAAATCTTGATGTTTGTTCTTACCAGTTCATTTGCATTTTCAGCATCAGTAATAAGAGTACCTCTGGCAGTTTTATTGATAAAAGGAATATTTAATGTCAGTGTACGTTCAGTCTTTTCACCGTTAATGCCTGCAATGTACCATTTATCAGCTGCTTTTCTTGCAATTACAACAAATTTTCCGGGATAACCATCGATGAACTTTACATCATCCCAATGTTGTGGTAAACTGCTCATATATTCCTTTACAAAATCTGGTTGTTTTGCCATCCCTGATGGGGTTTCTGCAATATGCTGAATTCCAGAAGTAAATATTACGGATAGAGCAATTTCAAAGCCATTTGTAGTACGACGCTGTATATTTGGAATCCCTGAAAAATTTACTGGCGTAAAATCCATGGGATCGAACAGATTTCTGGTAAATGGAATGACAGTACAATGCGAAGGCTGATGATCAGCGTCCTCCTGAGTGAAAGTAACATATTCCTCTCCTCTTATTGCTTCCATGCTTACCAGATTGGGATAGGTTCTATACCAGCTTCGTGGAGAAGTACTTCCATGAAAGTTTACTGCAAGATTGTAGTCGGCTGCATCTTTTAAAATATCAATATAGTATTTCATCATCGATTGTCCATCACCACCAAAGAAATCAACCTTAATGCCACTTATTCCCATATCTTTTAACCTTTGAAATTCTTTCTGTCTTAATTTTTTTGTAAGTAATTTATCTCGAGGGGTTAAGGAAGTGGTGTTCCAGTCACCTGCAGAATTGTACCATAAGATAATTTTAACATTTTTTGTTCTGGCATAATCAGCAAGCTCTTTAATTTTTTCATAGCCTATCTTAGTATCCCAATAGGCATCTATCAAGCAATATTGCCATTTCATGCTTGCAGCAAAATCAATAAATCGTTTCTGGGTAAAATATTCAGTTGAGTCGTCCTTAAGAATTACCCAGCTCCATGAGGCGATCCCTGGCTTTAGCCATGCAGATACATCATATTTTGCTGGGTTGGCAAGGTCTGTTTCCAGAGTTGACTCAACCAGTCCAGCTAGATTATTGGCTATTACAATAACACGCCAGGGCGTATACCATGGTAGTGATGATTCTGGCAAGGCAGGTTCATAGGACCTGGTTTCCTGTGGCTGTGGAAATTGTACTGAATACTCACCGTCGGGTGAAAATTGACTTAAGCGAGAGCCACAATAATTAGTATCAACTGCTGTTTCGGTAATACTTATCCAGAAGTTCCCATAATTAAAGAGAGCTGGAAGTACCCAACCTGCCTGATAGGGTGAAGGTGTACCAACCGAAATTTCCATATTGTAAAATTCTTCGTATGATGGCTGTGAAAAGCACCATCCTGTACGTGCATCAGCGCAAGGCTGTAAGAAAGCCTTTGCAGAACGATCGAAATGGTAAGAAGAAAGCTCTTTGTAAATTTTTACTATTTTCTCCGATTTTTCAGGAAAATAATATCTGAATGCCACGCCATCATTGGATATTTGAAATATAATTTCAACAGGTTTTGCATTCGCATTGCTTAAATAAAAAACTCGCCTGTTTCCCGTATAACTGCAATTTATTCGTTTTCCATGCAGAAGAGTGTATTGATCCGATATTAACTTGACGGCTGAGGCTGAGTCAATTTTTAATCCTGTAGCAAAATTCTCATCACTCCTAACAATTCCAAGTTTTGATGGCAGTATTACAGTCTGTCCTGAATGGTTAACTGAATAGACAGGCTCTCCAGAAGGCAAAAGCCAGAAATTAACGGTAATTTTTGCATCAGGACTTTTGATTTCATATTTCTCCGTAGCATACATATTAGTACAGGATAAAATTAAAAAGTAAAATGGAAGTAACCTTACCGCTTTTATCCGTGATAAATTATTTTTTGAGGATTGGATTGAATTCGGGTGATTTTGTTCATTTGTGTTTTTGCGTAGTCTCATATATACTCTTTTCATAAGTTAAATTATTTTATTGATATTGATTTTCTTTTTATTTCTTTGTTTTAATTCGGATAACAGTAAGCGACATTGGTGGAACTTCATATTTAAAATTCTTACTTACCTTGTAGGTTGATTTTACAGGGATAATATTTTGAGGATTTTGAAATGTGTTCTCATCATTCGCATTGCCTGATAAAACTGTTAAATCAGCATCAGGAATAATTTTTTTAAATCCGCCAAGATTAATACTCACTGATTTTTTATCCATACTTGCATTTACAAGTTTTAAGATAATATCGCCGGTTTTATTATCCTGAACACATGAAGCTGCAAGGGTAGAATCATTTTCATTTTTTGAAATAACATTTTTGTAATAAAAATCTCCCTGATTGTCCATAAACATTTTCTGAACATAATAATTGGGAGTAAGACAGATATGGGTATTATCAAAAAAAATCATATCCGTGGTCCATTGTGTAAAATCTTTTTTTGCCAGTAATGGAGCGTATGAAGCCATCACTACAACATCCCCATTCCGTTCAAGCGAGGTCATATAGGCAGCTTCTGCAAGAGCATTAAACATTTTGTTGCCCCATGAAGCATATTCGCCAAGATATACCTTTGAAGCATTTCTATTGTATTTATCATACCTGTATTGGTTAGTCAGAAACCAATTTGGCTCGGTATAATAGTGCTCATCTACAATTGGTATATTCAGTTCATTAGCTAATTTCCATCCCTTTTCGTAATCTTCCCCACTATGAAAGGGACCAGCCGTACCTACTACTTTAATTTCAGGATGTTTTTCTCTAATAGCATTAAATATCATCTTAAAACGTTCTTCAAATTCTGGAGTTATCTTTTCTTCGTTTCCAATCCCAATATATTCCAGGTTAAATGGAGCAGGATGACCTGCATCTGCACGTTTTGAACCCCATATGGAAGTTACCGGTCCATTTGCCCATTCAATTAGATCCAATACTTCCTGAATATAGGCAGGCATCTCTTCCATTGGCAAGGCTTTTTGTCCTGTGCCTCCAATGCGCCACGTACCGCCAGAGTTTTGACAGCTTACGCCAGCTGGCAATATTGGTAAAGGTTTAGCTTCAATATCTTCGCAGAACTGAAAGAATTCGTAATAACCCAATCCTGCACTTTGATGGTAACCCCAGATGTTTTTCTGTTCTACTCTTTCTTCAATTGGACCGATGGTATTTTTCCATCTGTACATATTACCCAGACCATCGCCGTGAACAAGGCAACCACCAGGAAAGCGTATAAATTTAGGATGCATATCAGCAAGTACTTGCGCCAGGTCTGATCGCATGCCATTTGGTCTGTTTTTAAATGGTTTTTCAGGAAAGAGAGAAATAACATCCATAGCTATTTTACCATTGTTCTTTGCAAGTATAATAAGCGAAGATGTATCACTATCTCCTGTTGCAGTTAATGTAAGAGCATATTTTTGCCATTTGTCGGAGGAAATAGTAAACTTTCCATTTGCTATAACTTCTCCTTTCGGATTCTGCAAACTTACCGAAATATCTACTGGTGAATTAGATAGAAGACGAGCGAACCATGAAAGATTATAATTTTCACCACTTTTAACAACAATTCCATTAAACCCGGAGTTTTTTAATCCAACTCCAGATTCTCCAATATATTGAGGATAATTGCCAACATTCTCAATATCCAGAACAACGTAATGAGGATTATTCGGATGAATTGGATTGCTGGTCTCGATGGAAATCTTCCCATAAGAGTAGCCTGGAGTAATATATTCCCAATACGAGAATGGATTCCATTCCCTGCGATCAGTTGGACTATACTCAAATGAACGGTTTTGAACAAGTTCAGCGTACAAACCACCATCAGCAGAATAATTGATATCTTCAAAGAAAATTCCAAAAAGCAAAGGACTAATTTTCTTCCCATTCTGATTGGATTGAGAGAAAAGTGCAGTTGATACTAATAAGCAACAACATGCCAAAGCTATTGCCTTTATTGAAAAGATTCTTTTAACGAAATTTGATTGTTTCATTTGAATTTGTATTTATGTTTTTGAATTTAATTATCATTCTAAATTATATTTTTTATTTATATTTTAATAATAAATATTTGAGCATAATTTGTAATTATTCAATCTTAAACCAATTAAAATCAACATAACCACCTGTAACTTTAGTAGCATAATTAAAAAGGCCAAAGCGGTATCCCATAAAGTGAGACAGACTGTAACTCATATGCAAGGTATTGCCAATTGACTTCCACTCTTTACCATCAAGACTATAATAAAATCGAGCTGTATCAGCAAGATTGGTAAAATCACATTGTGCTTTCAAAAATACTATTTTTTTATCGACAGGAACACTTTCAATTTCTTCAAATTTTTCATTTTGTGCGCTTGCCATAACAATTCTTTTTTGGCCATTTTCAAATCTCACGCCCACCATTCCATACTTTTTCTGAAGCAAAGCCAATCCTGCAAAATCGCCATCTTTCATACTCGAAACATCTATTTCAACTGTTCCTGTGCATTTTGGTCCAAAAGTGCGCTGAGTAAGTGTATTCCGCGCCAGTTCAAAATTATCTACTATACTTCCAGTAGTTAAACGTAAATAACCTTTACGTTGAGATACCGACCAATAGCGATTATCAGGATTATGGTTCCACTGCCATACCAGAGGAAGATCAGGTTCGCCACGCTTGCGAGAAAAATCATCGGATGCGACAATCCCCGGCATAAGCCCTTTGTTTGGTGGTAGATCGAGAGTATCCGGAGCTTTTCCGTTAATTCCAATTACTGGCCAGCCGTCTACCCAGGAAACAGGAACCAGATAAGGAATACGCCCTACCGATCCATAGTCGCGAAATAGATAAGCAAACCAACGACCGTCAGGCAGATCAACGAGTCCACCCTGTGCTATACCTCTATCCTGAAATGCCACCCTACCCTCATAGGGACCGGTTATTTTATTTGCTCGATGTACAAGCACGGTACGCATGCCGCCTCTGGGCCAGGTAATATTAAAAAGATAGTATTTACCATTGATTTTAAAAAGTTGTGAGCCTTCGGCAGGTAATCCAACATTATCACCAGCTGGAGCACTTGGATTTTCAATAAGTATGCGTTCAGTACCTTCCTTGATTCCAGTCAAATCTTCTTTTAACTCAGCTATATGCAATTTTCCAGCGCCCCAGATAATATATATGTGGTTATCATCATCAAAAAAAATGGTATGGTCGTGGCAGGCAGGAGAAAAAGAGATTTTTTTCCATGGTCCTTTTTCAGGATTAGGAGTAATAAAAATATAGGTTTTATTGGTAGTAAGGGAAAAAGTACTGACATAATAGTTGCCATTGTGGTACCTCAGACAACTAGCCCATGAACCTCTTCCATAGTCCCATTTACCATTGGTAAGATTGGTTTCGTCCCTATCTTCGAGGATATTATAGGCATAGTTTACAATTTTCCAGTTGGTTAAGTCTTTTGACTGCATAATGGGTACGCCAGGACTCATATGCATTGTAGTACTGCTCATATAAAAGAAATCACCCACGCGAATAATAGACATATCGGGAACATCAGCAAAAATAACAGGATTGACAGCTTTGCTGGATATTTTTCTATCATTAATACTTTCAAAAGTTGTTTGCGAAACTGCAATTGCGGTCATATAAAAATAGAACGCAATAAACACAAATACCTTCAAGTAATTGTCAAAATAATAGACAAAAAAATTATTCATTGTTCTCATTTTTCTAAGTTTTTCCAATTTTAATCATTACTTTACCTCTTCAAAAAGCATTTTATCAAGATTAAAAGAATCCCCATCAACAAAGACTTTAAGCACGTGTTGTCCTGCATCGAGTTCAATCGTTTTGTTTACGACTGTCCAATTTTGAAATCCGTTAGTGTTGGGCACTATAACAACGCCAGTTTTATCTTCATTATCACATTCAAGATGAAGTTTTCCACTATCATAAGATGATGCAACATAAAACGAAACCATATACTTTGTTGATTTCATAATATTAACCGTATAGGTCATCCACTCTCCAGTATGAGTCCAACCTACATTGTAACCACCTGATGAACATTTTTCAATATCTATGCCTTCATTGAGCCGATATTGCCCTCCCTCATTCAAATTGTCTTTGTCATAGTATGCATCACCAGGGCAACCAATGTCAAAGTCTTCAGCTTCTATGATTCCTGGAATAGTGTGTGGTTTAAAAGCTTCCTGCTTCATTTCACAGACTTCTATAAGTTTCCAACCGACAAAAGAACTATTTTCTATATTCAGTAATCCTGCTTTATTTCCTTCGGTAGTAGCAGCGTCCACAAAGAGCATTTTATCCGGAAATTTTTTATTTGATATCTTTACCAAACCATTGTATGTGTCTTCAATTTTCCAGAATTGATTATCTTCTCCCTTATAATTTGAAACTATAAGAACCTGATCAGGTACTTTACACTCCAGCACTTTTTCAGGATCTTCACGATTCATGATTTTGTAAATACCTTTGCCTGTATCTTCTAGTTTCCATTGGTTTGCATAGTTTTTTCTTTTGCTTGTTAAAGTTAAGTTTGAGCCGAGTACGAGACTGTTATCTATATTATTACCGGGTACGATATAATAATGAGGCGTACAATTTATTTGAGTAAATTTATTGAGTGGTGGAATTTTACCAGCGAAGCTTAGTTTTATAACGTATGCCATTTCCTCGAAAGGTCGTTCGGGTAAATTAACTATCAATCCTTCTTTTTTCTGTTTGTAGGTCAATGATAGATATTTCCCTGCTCCACCATTAATAAGTTCAACTGACTTTAAATTATTGCAATCAATTCTATCAGAAGATAATGACTTGAGAATTATTTCTTTTTGACCTTTTTCCCAGCCGAGTATAATTGCATAAAGAATAGTATTATCTTTCGCCCTTGTATATCGAATATCTTGTGATGTACCTTCAGTTGGGGACATCATAGTTCCATGCGCAGCACCCATTTTTGTTGGACCTTCCCCGTATTTTTCCCATGCACGTGTTGAATACACTGCTTCACCATATTTTTTGAGCCATGCTCCCATTGCAAGCAAAACATCCTTTTGTTCCTGAGGTATAGAGCCGTCAGCTTTAGGAGAAATATTAAGAATCATATTTCCATTTTTACTTATTCTGTCAATAAAACTGTGTAGAATCTGTTTCGTGCTATAATATCCAATCCCCTCAGTATAACACCAGCTTGATGAACTGACGGCATCATCGGTAAGCCAATAATTTTCAGTAATATCGGGAGGACCTCCACGTTCATAATCCAGAACAGCACATTTTGTATTCAGACCATCCTTAAATGTTGCTACTACATCTTTGTTCCATTCAGCTGCCTTATTGTAATAATATGACAAAAACTCAAGAAGAACTGATTGTGAGATGACATGTAAATTAAAATCCTGATAAATGATATCCGGTTTATAATTATCAATAATTTCCTTGTGCTTGCTCAACCAAAAAGCTTCATTTTTTTCTTTTCCTTGCTGACCGTATAACATTTGAAGTTTTGGATCGTTTGTCGGAGGTACATTATCGTAATATCCTGTAATATTGTATGCATGATGCATAGAGAAGAACACTTTCATGTTTCTTTTACGGATGGCATCTGTAAACAAGCCAACCAAATCAAGCTTTGGACCCATATCTTTTGCATTCCATGGATTCACTTTGCTTGCCCACATTGAAAAGCCATCGTGATGTTCTGCTACAGGTCCTGCAAATTTAGCACCTGCATCAGCAAAGAGCTGTGCCCATTCTTCAGGATCGAATTTACCTCCTTCTGATTTGAGCTTAGGTGCAAACTGCACAAAGTTGCCTCGCTTGTCTTTAGCTCCAATAATGAAGTAGTGGTAAGGCCATTCAGATGGATCTCCATAAACCTCTATATGATGTTTATTTTCTGGGGACCCTTTGATATACATGCTGCGAGGATACCATTCATTTGAAAATGCAGGGACAGAATATACTCCCCAGTGAAAATATATACCAAACTTAGCGTCTTTGAACCACTCGGGGACAGGGTTTACTTTCTCCAGAGATTCAAAACTGGGCTGGAATTTTTGCTTTTGATTCTGAGCAAAAATTTGCCCTCCTATTATTGTAATAAACAATAATAGAAAAAACATACAATTTTTTTTCATAAATAATTCTTTTAATGTCTAAATTAATATGATTGTTAATAATTATTTTTAAATTGAAAAACATTTGCTTAAAAACTTATTACTTTCCTTTTGCCATCATAGTTGATCACCCTGTCGTATTGTTCATTAGCTTTCATCCCTATTCCTTTATTTTCAGTTACCCGGACGATTTTAAATTTTCGTCGGATAAGCATAGACGGAAATGAGCCTTTCCGATCTCCAATTGTCAAAGTTTTCTTTGCATCATTCCATATGAAGGTAATAGTTGAATACATTCCTTTTTCATAATTGTAACTGTCATTTTCATCTTCATAAAGAGTAAATTCTCCATCAGTGCCTTCGTAGATGCGAATTTCAAGATTGTCCCATTTCTTTTCTGTGGCATATTGTACTTTATGTCCAAAAGGTATGATGGAACCAGCTTTCACATACAATGGAATAATATCAATCGGCACTTCCTTTTCTATATACTGACCGCCAATGGACTTTTCTCCAGTCCAGAAGTCATACCACGAACAGGATTCTGGCAAATAAATATTCCATAAACTTGCATCAGGTTCAGTAATCGGGGTAACCAGCAGAGCTTTTCCAAACATATATTCATAAAATTGGCTTAAAGCAGAAGTATCCTCCCTAAAATCCATTACCAGAGGACGCATCATAGTTGACCCGTTTTTTGTAACTTGCCAAGCTTCGGAATATATGTAAGGCATTAAATGATAACGCAGATTGAGCATTTTTCGAATGTTATCTTCAACCTGTTGTCCGTATTTCTATGGCTCGGTTTCAGTCTGGTATCCATGAATACGAAAAATAGGATTGAACGTTCCCCATTGAAACCAACGAATAAGCAATTCGTGATATTCTTTGTCAGTATATTGGGAATTTCCAGGACGGAAAAAACCTCCAATATCTGTAGTCCAATAAGGGAAACCAGTAATAGAATAATTTAGTCCTGCGACAATTTGTCGTTTGTAAGAATCCCAATTACCTCCAATATCACCAGACCAGTTGATTATACCATATCGTTGCTGACCGGAAAAAGCTGATCGAGTTAAAATACAAACTCTTTTAGAGGAGGTAGTAGCACGTTGCCCTTCATAAACTGCTTTGCTTGCAAATAAGGGATATGTTAGACGATAGAAATCTCCTGTGCCTATATATGTCTGTTTACCAACCAAAGCATCATTTTCTGGTTCTGTTGCATCCATCCACCAAGCATCCACTCCATGGTTAAACAAATTGTCTCTTAAAGTAGCCCAGTAATCCTCTCTTGTTTTTGGATTAAAATAATCGAGCCACGGAGTGCCCGCGATGTACTGTCCATGCTCTGAATATTTTTTGCCCAACTCTGAATTCTTATCAGGATTCGACCAAACAGAAATGCAGAAATGTGAGTTTAAATTGTGCAATTCATTAATAAAACCTGAGGGATCAGGATAAGAAATTTCATCAAATTGTGGCACACCCCATCCGTGATTACCCCAATATTGCCAGTCCTGTACGATAACATCCATTGGAAGATTTCTTTTCCGGAATTCCTTGACTGTTTCAACTAGATGTTTTCCAGAAGTATAACGCTCACGACATTGCCAGAAGCCATATGCCCAGAGAGGAAGCATTGGTACATCGCCAGACAATTTTCGATAAGAAGTTATGACTTTATCTGCTGATGGACCATAGAATACCACATAATCAATCAAATTAGCATTAGGAGAACGAAATGTGGTCACATCATTGACGGCTTTCCAGGACACACGAGGTAAATTGCTTGATTTACATACTACCTGTATTTGATGGTCTCCTGCTTTCAAATACACCAGTGCACTCGCAGCAGGAGGAAGCCATAAATTACTCTGGTCAATACAGGTTTTTCCATCGATAACAACATATTGTCGATTGCCCATATCGCCTAAATCGAGAAAAATAGAATATTCGCCATCTTCAGGAACAGTATATTTCCCTGTGTAAAGCGTCTGATCTTGCAATATTTTTTGTGTCCCTGAAGTAGTAGTAACTTCAGCTATCTTATTATCACCAGTAAATGAACTTTGTTTTTCGAGTGTAATAAAATTGTCGGCTGGATTAAAATCAGTTAGTCCATACTGATGCCACAGCAAACCATACCCCATATTTGAATAGATAAAAGGGATTGCTATTTGGGAATTTACCTGCGTTAAGCGGCGACTAACGTTCTTTAAATTATAGTGCCCATCCTGAAATTGTCCTAATCCGAAAATATATTCGTTCTTTGGTGATATAAAACTCAATTCTGCTATAACGCAAGGTTTGTTAAGCACAGAATCAGGAATCAATTTTCGTGTGCCATCTTTTTCGCTTAAGAATATTTTACCTGAATTATCTGCAAAAGATAAACAACCAGTTTGTTTATCCAGGATAACAATCATATTTTTCATTTTAATCTCAATGGTCGACGATAAATCGGTGACATAGAACTCAGGAATCGTAACCCTTGACCTGAAAATAAATTCAGGGATATCTGGTTCAGTTACTTTATAAAATTTGATTCTGACAGCATTTTCATCCAGAGGAGATATACTTAAAATACCTTCAGACAAATTTATAATTATCCGATCATCTGTTTGAAAAAAACTTTTAACAGATTGTCCCTGACAAATCCCATAAAACAGATTCATGGACATAAAAAAAATGAAGAAGAAATGATTTACATGATTATTTCCAAATTTTCGCAGTTTCATAAGACATACTAATTACTTTTTATTTTACTTGAATTAAAAGATCGGCTGATTGTAGTCCTTCAGATTCTGCGGTAAGATGGATTTCGCCCTGTTTGTATTTCGATTGGATCACCACAAGACATAAGCCATGGAAGGCTTTTCGTTCATTGGTTTTAAAATGTTCATGACTAACAGGATTACCATTGCCTACTCCAGCAATAGCGCCCTCACCGGTAATCACAAATTTCACAAGGTTATCTGCATTAGGGCAAACACGACCTGCCTTGTCTACAATTTCGACTTTGACATAGGAGAGATCTTGACCATTAGCACTTATTTCAGTTCGATCTGGTATAAGCAATATCTTAGCTGGAGTCTCTGCGGTTTGTACTTCATCTGTGCATATTATCTTTCCTTTGTTTCTTGCGACAGCTTTCAATGTACCTGAGGAATAAGGGATTTTCCATTCTAAATGCAAATCATCTGTATCGGAGAATCTCTTTTCACCAAAAGACTTCCCATTCAAGAACAATTCAACTGACTCACAATTGCTGTAACACCAAACAGGTATATTCTTTCCTTCAAAACCTTCCCAATTCCAGTGGGGAAGAATATGAACCATTGGTTTGTCTGTCCACTGGCTCTGATATAAGTAGTAGCGGTCTTTTGGAAATCCGCATAAATCCACCATTCCGAAATACGAACTTACCGAGGGCCAGCCAAAAGGCGTGGGTTCACCAATGTAATCAAAGCCTGTCCATACAAATTCACCTGCAACCCACGGTGCGCTTTTAATTGCCTTGAGAGCAGATTCCGCAGTATTGCCCCAATTCGGAGCATTGATATCATACGATGTGCATTGATTATTTAATTCCTTTACAATTTTGAGTGTATCTCCATCCTTGACTAGATTATACTCTCCACGAGTACTCACAGCTGAAGCAGTTTCAGATGCAATTAATTTCGCATTACCTTTAAACATTGGATAAAACTGAATGTTATAATTGATTCCCAACACATCGAGTGGTTTTGCAAAGCCACTTCTGATAGCAATTTCTGGATTATTGCATGCTGATGTTACAGGTCGCGTCGGATCTTCCTTGTGACAAATATCCACCAATCGTTTTGCCATTTCGTATGCATTAGCATCGTCCTGCTCGGGAATTTCGTTACCAATGCTCCAAAGGATAATGCTGGGATGATTTCTATCTCGGTGAATCATATCTGTCAAATCCCTTTTGCTCCATTCGTCAAAAAATTGACCATAGCCGTACATTGTTTTTGATCTTTTCCATTCATCGAATGCCTCGTCCATTACAAGGAAACCCATACGATCGCATAAATCCAGCAGCTCAGGTGCAGGCGGATTATGGCTTGTACGTATAGCATTACATCCTATACTTTTCATAATTTCCAACTGACGCTCAATTGCACGATTGTTTACAGCAGAACCAAGACAACCCAGGTCATGATGCAAGCATACCCCTTTAATATTGATATGTTTGCCGTTCAAGAAAAACCCATTATCCATAGTGAACTCAAAGGTGCGAATACCAAAAGAAGTTTGATTTGTATCGACAATTCGACCGTTTACGTATACTGTGGATTTTACGTTGTAAAGGATAGGTTTTTCAAGCGACCACAACTTTGGCTTTGAAAGTTTAACATTCTGCACGGAAATATTCATACTGTCTGCTTTTACATTTTGAAGAGTGCCGGCTCTGGCACATTCGTTTCCGGATTCATCTACAATCACAGTTTCAAGTTTTACCTGTTGGGCAAAACCGGATTGATTCTGGATATTTGTTTCCACACGAATTGTTGCTTCATTTTTTGATACACTTGGCGTAGTGACATACACTCCCCAATGGGCGATATGGACTGGATCTTTAATGGATAACCATACATTCCGGTAAATCCCAGCGCCTGAATACCACCGAGAACATGGCTGTTCAACATTGACTCTGACTGCCAAAACATTTTTCTCGTTACCAAATTTCAAGTAAGGAGTGAGTTCGTATTGAAAACTCGAATAGCCGTAAGGTCGATTTCCAAGATGAATACCATTGATCCAAACGTCGCTGTTCATGTAAATACCATCAAACTCGATGAATACCCGTTTGCCTTGAACATTTGCAGGGAGATTAAAAGCTTTTCTGTACCAACCAATCCCTCCATTTATATAGCCCGCACCACTTCCTCCGGGAGAAGTAGATTCAAAAGGACCTTCAACTATTTTTTCTCCGTCATCGTAAATACCACCTCCCATGATACCATCAAATACACGAACAGCAATGGTATTTTTTTCACCGAATCGAATAATTTCGTGAGGTACCTTGTAACGTCGGATAAGGTCCCATGCAGTTATATAGTTAGGAGGGAATGAGCCCATTCCACCTACTTTTACACCGTTAAAATATGCCTCATCAGCGTCGTCTATTTTACCGAGATTAATATAAATGTCTTTTCCTGCTAAATCCCCAGGAATGGTTATTTCACGACGATACCAACCATACACATTATCCTGAGTGTAGTTTGAATGCTGTTCCCATGTTGCGGGAAGCGTTACAATCTGCCAGGAACTATCGTTGAAATCGAAATTTTTCCACTGTAAGTTATCGCCTTTACTGAATTTCCATTCTCCTTTTACGATATTAAACTCAGGGATGTCTTTCTTACTTGTTTCAGGAGAAGCATGCCCTTCAATGCTCCAATCGTGAGGCAAATCGAGCAATCTCCAGTGCGAATCATCGAGGGATGGATCTTGTCCATTCTCAACATCACCAAGATAAAAATACCAGGATGAGGTAAATGGCTCCTTTGTTTTTACTTGTCCAAACGTAATCGGTACCGTTATCAATACAATTATTGAGACAATTATAAAATAAGGAAACGTTAAAAAAATATTATTTTTCATTTTTATCTCACAACAGTAATTTTAATTATGTCCAAATCCTTGGAATTAGAACTACTACCATATAACACCTCATATTCTCCAGGAGCTACCATCATTTTGCCACTTGCTCGGTCAAAAAACTCAAATGAAGTATAAGGCAAATGAATGATTGCCTGGACTGTTTTTCCGGAAGACACAGTAACTCGTTGAAAACCTTTTAGTGTTTTGATAGGTCCATCGGTATCATTTACCTTTCGAATATAAACTTGAACAATCTCAGTTCCGTCACGTTTGCCTATGTTTTTAACAGGGATAGTTAACTCAGCTGATTCATTTTCTCTTATTTCGGGTTTGTTTAATTTTACTTGACCAATTTCAAATCTGGTATAACTCAAACCATAACCAAACGGGAACAGAGCATCTTCCATAAATCGGTAGGTACGGCCTTTCATTGAGTAATTCTCGAAATCAGGCAGTTGATCGGAACTTTTATAAAATGTAATTGGCAATTTGCCTGAAGGATTGTAATCCCCAAATAATACGTCAGCAACAGCTTGTCCGCCCGATTCACCAGGATACCATGCCTGAAGTATGGCATCGCAGGTTTCAATTTCGGGAGTCAATGCAATAGCAGAACCCGAGCAGTTGACGAAAATTATTTTCTTCCCTGCCTGTTTCAGGGCTTTAAGACAATTGCGCTGTACCGATGGCAATTCTATATTTGTACGATCTCCACCTCTAAAACCAGGGAAATTGACAGGCATTTCTTCGCCTTCGAGCTTGCCTGAGAGTCCACCCACAAATATTATTGTCTCAATACCTTTGAGCTTATTTATCAAATCGGAATAATCCACGTTGACTTCTTTGCCAAAGTCGAATTCAATATTTGCTTGCCAGTCATTGAGTTGAGCATAGCGGATTTCAATTTTATATTTTTTCCCTTTTTCAACCTTGTACGGTATTTTTGATACCAATGTCCGCCAATTGACATATTTTCTAATAGACTCTCCATTTACCAGTAATTCAAAATAGCCAGTAGCTCCTCCTTTAAAAACAATTTCTTCGGTTGCAGGAGCAATAAATTCTGTTTCGAATTTTGCAGAAAATTTTTCCAGATTAACTCCAGGCGCAAAAGCAAAATTACCAGCAGTCGTAAGTTTGATGGGATTTTTAATTTTTTGCGTGGTCACAATTTCTCCAGAGAAATCCGGGGTATTCCAATAGGTAGCTTTTAAACCATTTTCCCCTTCAATAGCACAATAGGGAAAATAACTCTGAGTTACCTTATCTTCAACCAGATCGCATCCTTTATCATAAATTATCTTATCAGAAGAAAGCTTTGAAGTAATTCCTTCGAGAATTGTAATTGTATTAACTGGCGTTCCATTGTAATTTCCCCAGAGCACAGGTTTATCATCGGCATTAGGTCCAATAACTCCCAACTTTTGAATTGATTTATTTAAAGGGAGGATATTGTTTTTATTTTGTAAGAGCGTCATTGATTCACGAGCCATATCCAGAGCAAGTTTTTTGTGTTCATCATTATTTACAATGGACACAGGAATTTTAGACCAGGGAACCAGTGAATCGTTATCCATTTCTCCAAGGTCAAAACGATCAATAAATATCCTCAGGAGACTATTATTTATCTCATCTTCAGAAATTAAACCACGAGCTACAGCATCGGGCAATGTTTTGTAAGAATAATTTTCCCATACACATTCCAGATCAGTTCCAGACGAAACTCCCTTAGCTGCAGCATGGACAGCATCAGAAGAGACTTTATGACTGGTAAAAAAATCAGTAATAGCGCCACAGTCAGAAACAACAACGTACTTATAGCCCCATTCTTCGCGTAAAATCTTCTTCAGTAAGTTGGAGTTGCCACAGCAAGGTTCATCATCCAAACGATGATAAGCACACATCACCTGGCGAACATCAGCTTCCTGAACCAGAGCTTTGAATGCAGGAAGATAGGTCTCCCTTAGATCACGTGGATCGACATTATTGAGATTGAGAGAATGACGACTCCATTCAGGACCTGAATGTACAGCAAAGTGTTTGGCACAGGCAAGAAGTTTTCTATATTTAGCATCTGCGGGGCCTTGTAGTCCTTTAACCACCGAAACTCCCATACGTGCCATCAGGTATGGATCTTCACCATAGGTTTCCTGTCCTCTTCCCCAACGCGGGTCACGAAAAATATTTACATTAGGCGCCCAAACAGAAAGGCTCAAAAAACGCCTATTTTCCTGTCCACTTTGAATATATTCATTATATTTAGCACGGGTTTCATCCGCGGTAGCATCAAAAATTCGATAAACCAGTTCATCATCAAACGAAGCTGCCATCCCAATTGGTTCGGGGAAAACAGTAACATTACTATTATTAGCCAAACCATGAAGAGCTTCGCTCCACCAATTAAATTTTTTTATGCCTAAACGAGGAATTGCATCTGATTGATCGCACATCAGGGAAACTTTTTCTTCGAGGGTCAATCTCGAAATTAAATCCTTTGCCCGTTGCTCAGAACTTAAGTTCGGATTTTGATAGGGCAACGTTTGTGACCATAAATTTACAGTGCTTAAAAAACAAAGAATAAAGCATACTTTCTTAAACATTTTTTCTTCTTTTATAGTTAGTTAATAAATAAATGCTTCTCTCTATATTTCTAATTTTAAATTAAAAAACAGAGGTGCTATTTTTCATATTTTTTACTTAAATAAAAGTTGTGCAAACTGGTAAAGAGATCTTCTCCATGTCAACCATTCGTGGGCTGTTCCAGAGGATTCATAATATCCATATTTAATCCCGCTTTCTTCCAGCATGGAACGAAAAGCCCCAACTGAACCAGGGAACGGATTAGGTTCTTTAGTACCCAGACTCAACCATAATAATTTAATTTTTCTGTCGAGCGATTTACCATCCTTAAAAGCGCCATTCATAAATTTATCTTTGTCAATTTTATCGGTGTCTGGATAATTAGGAGTACCGCTAAATCCACCAAGAGAAGAAAACAAATTAAGGTTATTCATTGCAATCCGAATAGCTTGATTAGCGCCCATAGAGAGTCCCGCTATTGCTCTATGTTCTCGATCGGCAATTGTTCGGAAAGAACCATCAATCATCGGAATTATTTCTTTAACCATTACTTCTTCAAAAGCAAAAAGAGGAGGAGAATCGTGATCAAGTTCAGTTTTAGCTTTAAATGCATATCCATTATCCATTACAATAATCATTGGAACGGCTTTTTTGTCTGCAATCAGATTATCGAGTATTAGATTAGCTTTCCCTTGTCTCGACCATCCTGTTTCATCTTCAAAGCTGCCGTGCAGGAGATATAATACAGGATAACGTGATTTACTATTCGTTTCATAGTCAGGTGGGGTATAAACAAAGCAACGACGCCAGGATTGGGTAATTTTGGAAAAGTAAAGCTTCTCATTTAAAAATCCATGCGGAACATTTTTGAGTTCGTAGAAATCCTGATCATGTGCAGGCACTTCAATGCCGCTGCCCCAACGCCCGGCTCCATAAAAGAACATGCTGCCTGGATCGGGAACTGCTGCACCATCAATCCAGAGCTGATAATAGTGAAAACCTTCATCCTGAGGATCCGATTCGCCAGTCCATACACCGCCTGTGTCCTTGACAAGATCATATTTCACAGCACTGATATCGAGTTGAACACGCTTTGCCTCAGGAGCTTTAATTTGCACTCGCACCCTGCCTTCGGAATTCACCATTGGATAATCCCTACCGGGCTGATTGGTTGAAGCAGGTCGAAAATCTTCCTTTACCGATGGTTGACCGGCATACCCCAAACTTAAGGAAACAAACAACATAATTAGCAAAATCGAAGATAAAAAGAAATATTTTTTCATAAACTGTTCTCTTTAATTCTTGAATAACAATTGTGCAAATTCATATAGACTTCTTCTCCAGCTTTGCCACTCGTGTGCTGTATTAGGAGATACGTAATAATGTGCAGTTATTCCTGCTTTCTTAATATTTTCGGTATTTTCTTTCGGATCGCCTCCGAAATTAAATTGACGGTTTTCCAGTTCACGGCTACCATAGCTAACAAACACAAGTTTGTTTTTCTCTTTAAAACCTGGTGAATTATTGATATCCTCTACAGTAATGCTTCCTCCACTGAAAATACCAACATAGGAGAATAATTCAGGATGAGCAAGGGTAATATAACGGGTTTGCATACCACCCATTGAAAGCCCGGCCATTGCGCGATGTTTTTGATCAGCCAAGGTTCGAAAATTGGCATCAATCATAGGAATAATATCATCTATCAATGTTTTCATAAAATTATCAGCCCATCCTTTTGGCGGCCATGGACCACTGGGGCGCTCTCCGGGTTTTGGACGGGGAACATTTGCAGGCCACTGCCATGTGCCGTTATCCATTACAATAATAAAAGGCACGCACCTACCTTCAGCAATCAAGTTATCCATAATAAAGTTAACCCGACCCTGTCTCGACCATCCAGTTTCATCTTCACCGCCACCATGTTGCAGGTAAAGCACCGGATAACGTTTGTTAATGTTTTGCTCATAATCAGCTGGTGTATAAACAAAGCATCGACGAGTGGAGTTGTTGGTTTTTGAATAATAATAAAGTTCACGTACCTGACCATGCGGAACATTTTTCAGCGCATAAAAATCCTGATCTTTTGCAGGAACTTCTATACCACTTCCCCAGCGACTGGCTCCATAAAAATACAAGCTATTTGGATCGGGTACGGCAGCTCCATCGATCCAGAGCTGGTAATAATGAAAACCTTCGTCCTGAGGAGCAGATTCTCCGGTCCAAATACCCGCTGTGTCTTTAACAAGATCATATTTCACAGCACTGATATCGAGTTGAACACGCTTTGCCTCAGGAGCTTTAATTTGCACTCGCACCCTGCCTTCGGAATTCACCATTGGATAATCCCTACCGGGCTGATTAGTAGAAGCAGGTCGAAAATCTTCCTTTACCGCTGGTTGACCGGCATACCCCAAGCTTAAGGAAACAAACAACATAATTAGCAAAATCGAAGATAAAAAGAAATATTTTTTCATAAACTGTTCTCCTTAATTTTTGAATAACAATTGTGCAAATTCATATAGACTTCGTCTCCAGCTTTGCCATTCGTGAGCTGTATTAGGAGATACATAAAAGTGAGCATTGATGCCTTCCTTTGCAATTGCATCGGTTATATCCTTTGGGTTTCCACCAAAATTTCTGTCGTTTCCTTTCATAAAATCAAGTTCCCGACTGCCAAAGCTAACAAACACAAGTTTGACTTTCTCCTTGAAACCTGGTGTGTTTTTCACATCTTCTACACTTATAGCGCCACCACTGAAAAGTCCGATATACGCAAATTTATCCAGTTTATTTAATGTTATCAGTCTGGTTTCAAATCCACCCATCGACAATCCTGCCATAGCACGATTCGGTTGATCACTTAAAGTGCGAAAATTTTTGTCAATGTAAGGTATTAACTCATCAACAAGAACTGTTTGAAAAGGTTTAATATCGAAATCCCTGAGTCCTCCAACCTTGATATCATTTGTCATTCCATAGGTCATTACAATGATGAAAGGTTTTGCTTTGCCCTCAGCAATCAAGTTATCCATAATTAAATTAGCCTTCCCTTGATTAGCCCAACCAGTTTCATCTTCTCCAAAGCCATGTTGTAAATACAATACAGGATATCGTTTGTTCAAATTGTTGTCATAATCTGGTGGGGTATATACAAAAGCTCTGCGTACAGTATTTGTACTTTTAGAAAAGAATAAAATCTGACGCACCTGCCCATGGGGTACATTCTTTAGCGCATAAATATCCTGATCATGTGCAGGAATTTCAATACCGCTGCCCCATCGCATGGCGCCAAAAAAATAGAGGGTCCCTGGATCGGGAACTGCAGCGCCATCAATCCATAACTGATAGTAATGAAAACCTTCATCCTGAGGAGCCGATTCGCCAGTCCATACACCGCCTGTGTCCTTGACAAGATCATATTTCACAGCACTAATATCGAGTTGAACACGTTGTGCCTCTGGAGCTTTAATTTGCACTCGCACCCTGCCTTCGGAATTCACCATTGGATAATCCCTGCCGGGCTGATTGGTTGAAGAAGGTTTAAAATCTTCAACAACTGTCTGAGCATTTTGGGCGAAACATATTCCATTAAATAATAGAATCATCACCCAATTGATTAATTGTTTCTGTCGCATATTTTTATTCTCCTTAAAAAAGTTTTTAATAAATGATTAAGTTTATGTATTTATGTATGCAAACTTATATTAGAAAACAACTTTCATTTCCTTTCCAGTATATTTTACTTCTCTCTCTTTATGCTCCATTTCTTCTGTCCCTGTTCCACGATCCTTTGATACGATAACAATCTGAAAGTTTCTATTATTTAACATTCCAGGAAACATTCCTTTTCTCTCACCAATCTTAAGTGTCTTTGTTGCGTTAATCCATTTAAATTCAATAGTTGAATACATTCCTTTTTCATAATTGTAGCCGTCATTTTCATCTTCATAAAGAGTAAATTCTCCATTAGCGCCTTCGTAGATACGAATTTCAAGATTGTCCCATTTTTTTTCTGTAGCATAATGAACCTGTGGTCCAATAGGAAGGATGCTACCTGCTTTAACATACAGGGGAATAACATCCAATGGAGTTTCTTTATTGATTGTTTTTCCGCCCTCATGATTTTCTCCAGTCCAGAAGTCATACCAATTGGCGCCTTTGGGCAGATAAATATTCTTTGTTTTAACTGTGCTGAAATCTTCCTTTCCATCTTTTGAATACATGGGTTCGGTAACCGGGCAAACAAGTATTGATTTGCCAAACATATATTCATCGTTAAGTTTTATAGCATAAGCATCGGTCGGAAAATCCATTACCAGAGCCCGCATCATGGTTGAGTGATTGGCTGTAACATCCCATGCAGTTGAATAAATATAAGGGAGTAACAGGTAACGCAGATTAATAGCTTTTTCAATGGCGTCGTATACTTTATCGCCTTTTTTACCAAACTGATAAATTTCGCGGGGGGCATCGGTTCCATGCGAACGCATCATAGGGCAGAAAGCACCGAATTGAAGCCATCGAGTATAGAGCTCACAGTAATCAGGATCTTCGAGTTTTTTAGGAAAATTCCAGAGGAAGAATCCGCCAATATCGGAATTCCAATAGGGTATACCGCATAAAGAAAAATTAAGTCCGGCTGAAATCTGATTTTTTAAAGCTTCCCACGATGCCACCACATCGCCCGACCAAGTATTAGCCCCGTAACGTTGTTGACCGGCAAAAGCAGAACGTGTTAGGATGAAAACTCTCTTATCTGATGTAACAGAACGTTGATTATCGTATACACCTCCTACAGTCATTAATGGGAAGGCATTTCGTACTTTTCGAAATGAACCAAGATAAGTTCGATTATCCAAATCACTTTCTTTATATTGCAAGTGATCGGGTTCGGAGGAGTCAATCCACCAACCATCTATACCAAGAGATAACAAACCATTTTTCAGATATTTCCAATAAATATTGCGAGCTATTGGATTGTATGGATCATAGACACGCACACCAGAAGGGTAGTCAAGTCTTGGTGGCCATTTTTCAGAACCGGATTCGGGCCAGGTTTTAAAATCCATAAGAGCTCCAATGCTATCCAATTCCCTGTATTGTTTTGTCATGGGGCCAAATGAATTCCATATAGAAATAATGATATGAGCATCTAACCCATGAATATCATTTACCATTTTTTGAGGGTCGTAAAACTCAGCGTTGAGAAACTCCATTGCATTCCACAAATAATTATTTCCCCAATATTGCCAGTCCTGAATAATACCATCGAGCGGAACGCCTAATTCACGATATTTCTTTACAACTCCAACAATTTCATCCTGACTTTTATAACGTTCTTTACTTTGCCAATATCCAAATGTCCATAAAGGAAACATAGGAACAGCGCCTGTTAAATGACGCATTTGAGCAATAATACCATCGGCGTTCTCTCCATACATAAAATAATAATCGATACAATCGCCAACATCTGAAATGAATGAGGTTTCTTTATCATTGTCGACATAAGTTGTAGGAGAATAGTTATCCCAGAATACACCATAACCTTTAACCGATAAGAAAAAAGGAATATAATCGTCGGTATTCCCCTGAATCATATGAAGTTTAATATTGCGTTGAATCATTTTACCCTGCTGCTGTTGCCCCAGTCCATATATTGCTTCATCCCTGTCCAGAACAAATGATTGTGATACACTGTAAGTATTGACACCAGCATCGTTGAAACTTGTAAACATGGCACCATTTTCTTTCTCGGTTAACAACGGTTTACCATTTGAATTCAGAAAAGAAATTTTGCCATCTTTAAGATTTACAAATACCTGAACGTTTTTGCTTTTTAACAAGAGTTTATCTCCTGTCTGCTTCACACTGAAATTTATTTTTTGTGGGCTTGCAACCACTGAAAGGCTTTTTTTATCAAAAATATTTCCTGCAGACGCTTTCAATATTCTCACAGTAGATTCATTAAAAAATTGAATTTCAATATCAACAGAGTTTGTTGATGCTTTAATACCATATTCAGTTTTTTTGTATGACTGAGTATGTACTGTGGTATTTATGATACAGCAAAGTGCCAAAAAATTTACAAATATTCTTTTGTTCATTTTTGCCCCGTATGTAGGTGCATTAATTAGTTAAAAGAATCGGTTTATAAATAATGTATTACTTTGCCCATTTTTCACCTTCGGGTGTACGTCGCCAACTAAAATAGGCATCTAAAACCTCAAGCGACTTCAAATCCGGTACACTTCCAACATGCGGCATGTTATTTAAGTACATCACCGCCGGATTGGTAATGTTAAATTGAGGCCACTCAGTAAGCCCTTTACAATTTGGATTTCCATACTTGGCAAAATTGGTCCAATACGTTGCCATAATGTGTGAAGTTTCGATATCTGATTTTGATATCTTTGATCGAGTAGAATCAAGCGTCATAAACACATAAGCCACATCAACTCCGTGTGGTGTGCCATGATCAGCTTGAGGAGAATCGCTCGGGTATTGCGGATGCTGGTCAAAATAGTAAAAGAAAATTTTAGACTTTCCGGTTTGCGACTGAAGCCTTGCCCAACTCCAAGTATGCCATCCAAAAGCTGCATCACGCATTAAATTGCGTGCACTGCGATTTATTAAATTCTTCTCAACGGGATAAACTTGCAGAAGTGAATCGGCATAAGGCCCAAAACGATTCTTAACATTCTCTATAAATTCATTTGGTGTACGACCAACAGGAAAACTTAACCCTTCGTCCGAATTGTATCCTATCAACACATCGACATCGTTATACTGGCTATTTTCGTAAAGTTTGTATTGGTCGTCAGGGATAACATATCCATCGATAATGGGCCATGCGCCCGGCAAACCCCAACCGGTAGGTAATTTATCAGCCTCAATTTTTCGTAGTTCAGCAATGGTTTTTACACCTGCTTTAGCAAGATAGCTTTCACCTTCTTTCTCGGCTTGACGAAGTGTTTTCATATTTTCGCCGGGATAGGTTGTTGGGCGTGTTGGTCCAAATGAACCTCCACTTTGAGAAATAGCTCTGCGAAATAATCCTTTAGCCAAAGGCGAAGCACACAGCATGCTAACAGATATTGCACCTGCGGATTCTCCAAAGATAGTTACATTAGTTGGATCGCCTCCAAACGCAGGAATATTTCGCTGGACCCATTGTAATCCGGCAATTTGATCGAGCAATCCATAGTTTCCTGATACTCTATTCGGATTTTCTGCGCTCAATTCCGGATGAGCCAAAAAACCTAACTGACCGACACGATATGCGATGCTGACCACAACAACTCCTTTACGCGCCAGATGCTCGCCATTGTGTACAGGGTCAGAAGTAGAACCGAAACTAAAACCACCACCGTAAATCCAAACCATAACAGGTAACTTTTCGTTGGTCGATTTTGCTGGTGTCCAGATATTCAAATACAAACAATCTTCACTTTTTCCAGAGACCGGATTTCCTGCCTGCATAGGAGCAGGAGCAAATTGGGTAGTCTGTCTTATACCTTCCCAATTTTTAACTGGTTGTGGTGCCTTCCAGCGTAAATCACCTACGGGAGGTTCTGCAAAGGGTACACCCTTGAAGATAATCAAATCGTTTGTAACTATTCCTTGAATGAGTCCACCCTCTATTTCAACCTGTCCCGAAATTTTCTTTTCACCAGAACTGCAAGAGAGTAACAGTATGGCAATAAGTAGAATAGATATTTTATGCATCATCATTTTATTTTCTCCAAAGGTTAGAAAGGAACCTATAATACAGAAGATGACGCCACGTAGTCCAATCGTGTCCCCCGTGTCCACCAACATAATATTCGTGTTTGATATTATGTTTCGTTAATGCTTCATGCAAAGCAACACAACGTTGCCCCATAAAACCTTTTGCTTCTTCTGTACCTTGCCCGACAAACAAATAATCAATTTTTTCGTTGACTTTCGGGTCATTTAAAAATTGACTTAAAGATTTTTCCGCATTTACATCGCCAGCGCTGAGAATGCCAAAGTTTGCAAACAAATCAAGCGAACGAAAACCTACAAACATGCTATGACGACCACCCATTGAAAGACCAGCTAATGCGCGCCCTTTGGGTTCTTTAATTGTGCTATAACATTGATCAACCAAAGGAATAACATGATTTCTGAGTTCTTTTTCAAAAATATCGAAAGTTAGTTCTGTGTGTTTAGGATGATTGCGATGAATTACCTGATTGTTGGGCAGGACAATAATCATTGGTACGGCTTTCCCTTCTGCCAACAAATTGTCCATAATAAAATTAGCTCTTCCATTATACATCCAGTTCGAAGGCAGTTCACCGCTTCCACCGAGAAGATACAACACAGGATATTTTTCGTTTGAATTATAACCAGGGGGTGTATACACATAGAGTTCACGTTCGCCATTAGTAACATCTGAATGGTAAATATGGCGAGTGATAGTACCATGAGGAACATTCTTCGCATCGTAATAAGCCGGACCGTCCCCATGTACAATGACCTCACTATATGGCGGCATTGCAGTAAAAGCTGCATAAGTATTCGATGGATCGGTTATTTGTACTCCATCCACAATAAAATGGTAAGCATATATATCCGGATTGAGTGGACCTACTGTCAACGTCCAAATACCATCTTCTCCTTTTGTAAACGGAACAGGCTCATTACCTTTACCCAGTGCTGTGAGTATTGCTACTCCAGCTAATTTTACTTCCTGAGCTTTTGGAGCCTTCAACTGAAACGTAACTGTTCGATCATCATGCACATCTGGTGAATTCAAAGGAGCACTGAATGGAATAAGCCCTTCAGTATTTTTTTGAGGATTGTAATCGAGATTAACATTGGCTTGCTGACCAACACTAAGGTTGATAGAAAGTATGAAACATACTCCCAGTGTTAATAATATTTTGTCAAGTTCCATTGTTGTTCCTGATCTTATTTCGATTGCATCTTCAAGTTCCAACGTGAATTGTCGCTATTCGGATCAAAATTTGTAAGTGTCAAACTTCGTGCACCTACAGCAGTGAGAGCTAAAGGTTCTTTACAATTCGGAATTTCTTTGGGCATTATGCGATATGTACCATCAATCAGTTGGTCAATACGCCAAAGTTGTTCTGGTTTTCCGGTGAACTCGGGCACTGTTACCACTTCACGTTCGGCAGTAGCAGTAAGTGCTCGATTAGTACCGGTGATGGTAATTTTAAAGTAGGGTGAACCGAGATAACCACCTACGCCCGCAACAGGTGTAATTGTCCATTTCTGATGTGGTCGTACCATATTATCTCCCATGCGAACAGCAATATCACCAGAAGGCCAATCCTTAATCACATCGGCAAGCTGCTGACGTTGCACTGGTTTAACCGGCTCATCTTTTTCCCGTTGGAACCAACGCATTGTGTGTGGCATTCTTACAAAATCAACACACAGTTCTAGAACATAACCACTTCTTTCGGATTCAATTGTATATATACCTTCTTTAATATTTTCACCAGCAACAGGCCATCCATCTTTCCAAAGTAAAGGGCGTATGGCAAGTACACTCCGGCCACTCTTTTCTAAATCTGCTTCAAAATGACAGGAAAATTTCTGGACCCCATCTCCTAAATCTATTAAACCAAAATGACCAGGACCAACAAAGCGTTCATCAGCAGCTACCACAAGTTTTCCACCACCTTTGAGCATAGGTATACCCATATTATCGACATAGGGTCCTGTTACTTTTCGAGAACGCCCTACACGAATATTGTATGTAGAGTTGGGACCATCGCAACAGGTGCCATGAGTGCCAAGTAGATAGTACCATCCATCCCGATACATCATTGCCGTTGCCTCACAATCAATGGCAATATCGATAGGTTTATTGCCTTCAATGCGTTTGCCCGTTTTGGGATCAAGTTCAATTAATTTAATGAAGCCAAAATAAGTTCCATAGCTAAGCCAAAGTCTGCCATCAGTAGGATCGAGCAAAAATGCTGGATCAATTGCATCACAATCTTCTTCACCATCAGAGGAGGCAACAATAGTTTCATCCTTAAAACCAAAATCTGGAGATTGTGGATCAAGTGTTTTAGTCCACATTACATAAACATTACTGGCATGTCCACCGCCCAACCCGCCTCCGCCTTTTGCATAAGTTACATAATATCGATCTCCAATCTTTATAACATCTGGAGCAACACCACCACCGGGACGAACGGCACCACTGTGCCAAATCCAGCCATCTTCAGAAATCAATCCACCGCCACCTGTACCAAATGTATAATATTTACCATCGCAAAATATGACGGTGGAGGGATCATGAATATAGGGTTCGCCTTCTTGAGAAAACACAAAAGCATTAAACAAAAGAGTAAATATGACAAATAACGTCAGTAATTTGATATTCAATTTCATAAAACCTCCAAGCACCATAAGAATTATTTTTTAATGTCTTCGAAACTTGTTGTTATATTTTTAATTGGTTTACCATTTTCATCAATAAAACGTACACAGAAATCGCTCATACCAGGGCCGTTTATCACTGCACCACGAATAATGTTCTGTCCTTTTTTAAGTGTTAGACGTTTAGAAACGAAATCGTCCATAACCATGCGACGGTCGCCCGTAAGAAGAAGGACCTCTTCACCGTTGAGCCACCACATGGATGCAGAATTAGAACCAACGGCAATACGGACGTTTTTCATTTCAATCGGACAATCAACAACAGTAACTGTCCAAAATAAAACTCCATACATCTGTTTTTTGAAATTTGTAGCAAATCGGAAAAGCTTTACATTGAAACCCGTAGCATCCAATGCATGCCACGTAAGTTCTTGTTCTCCAACCTTTACCTTGTCTCCATCTTTGGGAATTACAGTAAACTGATTTGGAAAATACTCAGTATAAAATGCTTCCCGCAAATAGCTATCAGTAAATACTGTATTTGTGCGGTTTGGTTTATTAATAGGTTCTAGTAGCAACCAACGCCTCAGAAAGCCGTCATTGTCCGGAGCTTTAGGATTGGAAGTAGACGGAGTAAAATAGGGTTCTTTACTGCCGACAACATTATTTTCAGCATTCATGGCAATTTTACTAGAGCAACCTTGCAATGCCAATAAAATCCAAATGATGTATATCAGCGTTATGGTACTTCTGATTATATTCATAAAATATACCTCTTAGGAATTATAAGTTTTTTATAATTTAAACGTTTTAAAAAACCATAGTACTCACAATTTCAATATTTTTTTTGCTTCTTCAATTTCCTTTTGCCAGTTTTTTAAACAGGACTGGATCGAATTCTTCTAAACCTGTAATGCTATACAAATGGTTAGCTGAAATCCATGGCAACCAGAATCGGTGGCCGCCAACGCCCCGACCAGACCAACCTGGTCCCATGCGCCAATGCTCTTGCTGCCACCCAACACCTTTCATGTCATACTGACGTCCTGGAATTGCGACCATAGATTTAGTGGCATGCAATAATATCTGAGCAACTTCGAGGTAATGTTCTTCTTTTGTATATTTGTACAACTTTGCATAAGAGGACGCAGACCAAGCAAGATACTGATCGACACCGCCAGGTCCTTGGGCTGTTATGCCCTGAACTCCAATAGTTGGTACGCCTTTCTTCCAATGGAGATCGGCGTTATCTGCATCTATCGGCATCGGCAGATTCCAAATCCACATCCAACTTTCGGTAAAATCCGCAGCTGTCTTTGCTCGTTCCAACCATTTTGGCTCTTTAGTTGATTCATAGAGACTCAGAAAGGCTTCTAGACTCAGCATTCCGGCTTCTTTGTCGGTGATATTTGGATTGTCACTTGCGCCGCCGACGAAAAGGCCACGCGTTCCCCAATTTTCCCATACATATTCTGCCGCACGAATAGCTGCCTGTTTATACTTAAGATCGCCGGTTTCCTCAGCCATTATAACAAGTAAAGGCACAGGACAATAGCTTGTGGTTCCTGTCGGTTCCGCAACCTCATTACTTCCAGGTTGCCACCGTCGAGGAAAAGAGCCATCCTCTCGTTGCTGCAATATTAGCCAATCCACATATAATTTTACCCAATTGAACCATTCTGGATGCAAACGTCCAAGCGAGCGTTCACGTTGGTACGCACGCATCAACACACGCATGTCTTCTGTAGCATTCCGGAGCCATGGGGCCAGCCATTCCTGTCGTTCTCCTTTCCATGTTTTTCCAGTAGCAAGATCATAACCAGTTGCCTGAAGAGGTACAGTTGGAAGAGCTTGAATCATAGAAGAGATAATGGATAATCCGATCAGTCGCATCTTTTGTCCACGCTCAGTACTGTCGCGATCTCCTTCGCGCAATAGCTGGTCTGCGCACTCGATATTCTTGCTCACAAATCCCATTGCCGTCATTGTCCAATTCCATTGAAGTTGATTTGTATCAAAAGTAGCGATCGCAAAAGGAATACCTGTCCGCCCATCAATGGTAGCAGCTTGAGCGGCGAGGTGGTCTATTAGAATGCGGCGCATTTGTTCAATGTCAATTGGAGTAAATGTTGGTTTCAACGTGCTCCATGCCCATCGCCATGAATTTCGAATAACATCTCTAAACGATTCGTCGCATCCAAATCGAAAATTTACTTCGTAATTGTGAGTAAATCCGTCGGTTATCGGATGAAAACGTCGAATCCATCTCTCCGTTGCGTTAGGACCGAATGCGTATACATTCATTGTGCCGGGAAATTTAAATCCAAACTCAATTGGATGCTCGTCTTCCTGCCAAGCTCCGATTGATCCGAATTGAAAACGTGCGTCGGTCATAACATTTTTCAACAGTTTCGTCTCTTCTACGGTTGATTCACCGTTTGGTGAAGGATTCAGCATTGTAACAGAGAAACCTTCTTTAAAAGAGAGTGCAAACATGGGTGCTGGAAGAATATCTTCGCGCATAATAAATCGCCGCGCCGCGTAATTCAATGTACCACCAGGCGAGCGATCGCCATTATAAGTCGGATCACCATACAATGCGCCTGGGGCCAGAAAATTCACATCAGCCCAATGCACACTTGGTTCTACTGTGAACACGATTGATGAATTAAACCCGCACGGCCTGCTTCCCGTCACTTCTACTTTTCTGCGCAGGGAAACTACAGCTCCGCTTAAGTTCCATCGGTCCTGTACAGAGAAAACTACTTTGTTGCTGTATGTAATTTCAGCTCGAGCAACGATTTCAGCTTTTGATTTCTGAACCGTTTTATATCCAGCTGCAAATTTCTGGATAGTATCTTCAGTTTCAATAATTTCGATTTGCACAGGTTGCGGTTGAAAGATGCGGGGAGCATTTTTTCCCACGATTTCAATGCCCCAGTCACCTCTAGTACTTTTAATAAAGGTAACGGTTGAACCTGTTTGTAAGCGTCCAAGTTCTATTCGATTGTCTTTTTGTGCAAATACCGTAGATGATATTAAATATGTTCCAAGTATTACATATTTAATAATTAGTGTTTGAAAACATAGATATGTTATTCTTCTTTTCACTTATTGAATCTTTTTAAATCCTCGTTATACTTTTATTAATTTCTTTTTTATAATAATCACTTTGATAAAGTCTTTATTACAAACCCGCCGTAGGGTTGTAGCGTGATATTTATAGGTTTCGACAATTGAACATTCTTTTTAACAAAATTTTTCCCGTCTTTTGTGTCGGTGATGATAAAGCCTTTCGAAGTTGTTGTTATAAAGGGAAGATCAAGCTCTATCGTTCGTTCCGCGTTTTCTCCATTGATACCTGCAATGTACCATGTGCTGCCTTTTTTTCTTGCCAATACCACATACTTGCCGGGATAACCTTCGATGAATTTTACATCGTCCCAGGTCTCAGGCAATGAGCTCATAAACTCTTTAATAAAATCTTTCTGGTTTGACATACCATAAGGAGTTTCTGCAATATGTTGAATACCTGAAGTAAACAAAACTGACAATGCTATTTCAAAGCCGTTAGTAGTTTTGCGCTGAATATTCGGAATACCCGAGAAATTCACTGGAGTAAAATCCATAGGAGAAAAGAGATTGCGTGTAAATGGAATAACTGTGCAATGCGAGGGTTGATTATCCGCAAAGTATTGTGCAAACGTTACATATTCCATTCCACGAATGCCTTCCATAGAGACCAAATTAGGATATGTTCGGTACCAGCCTCTTGGATATGTACAACCATGGAAATTCACGGCAAGGTTGTATTGAGCAGCATCCTTTAGAATGTCAATGTAGTATTTCATCATGGATTGCCCATCGCCGCCAAAGAAATCAACCTTGATACCTGCTATTCCCATCTCTTTCAACTTTTGGAACTCAGTCTTTCTTGACTCTTGTGTAATCATCTTATCTCGTGGAGTTAGAGTCGTTGAATTCCAATCTCCTGCGGAGTTATACCACAATAAAATCTTTATATTCTTTGTTTTTGCATAGTCTGCTAATTCTTTAATCTTATCATATCCAATCTTTGTATCCCAGAATGCATCAATCAGGCAGTAGCCCCAACGCATATCAGCCGCAAAATCGATGTAGCGCTTCTGTACATCATAAACGGTAGAGTCGTCTTTTAGAATAACCCAGCTCCAAGAAGAAATTCCGGGTTGAAGCCAAGCTGAAACATCGTACCTAGCAGGGTTAGCCAAATCGGTTTCCAACGTCGATTCTACTAGTCCGGCGAGATTATCTGCTATGGCAATGATACGCCAAGGTGTATACCAAGGCAACAATGATTCGGGTAAATAAGGTTGATTGTCTCTGCTTTCCTGCGGCTGAGGAAACTGAATGAAATATTCTCCATCGGGTGAAAATTGACTTAAGCGCGAGCCGCAGTAGTTCGTATCAACTGCAGTTTCTGTAATACTCATCCAATATTTTCCGAAATTGAAAAGAGCCGGCATAACCCTTCCAGCCTGATTGGGAGAAGCAGTGCCAACGGGTATTTCAATCTGATAATATTCTTCGTACGACGGCTGAGTGAAACACCAGCCGGTGCGAGCATCTGGACATGGTTGGAGAAAAGCTTTCGTTGAAAGGTCGAAGTGAAAGGAGCTCAGTTCTTTATTAATTTTAACCGATGCAAATAATTTTTCGGGAAAACAATATCTGAACGCAACACCATCGTTCGATACCTGAAAGACGATCTCCATTTTTTGAGAACTTGCACTCTTTAAATAGAAAATGCGTCGTTTACCAACATACCTGCAGTTTAATCGCTTTCCGTGCAGTAAGGTGTATTGATCGGACACTATGCTTTCGCTTGAGACAGAATCCAGTGTCAAATTCACAGAGAAATCTCCATCACTCCTGACAATACCCAATTTCGATGGTTTTAAAATTATTGAGCCTGAATGAGAAACAGAATACATAGGCTCACCCGATTTTGTTAGCCAAAAGTCTATTGATATTTTCTGATCTGGGCTTTTGATAGTATACTTCTCCGTGCTAAAGCATTTATTACCCGAAACTATAATTGCTATCACAAACAATAGCAGGTGAAGGTATTTCATTTTGGTTTTTTCCATGTTTTATTATTTGAATAGTAGTTGAGCAAAATTGTATAGATTGTTTCTCCAAACAGGCCAGGTATGCCCGCCCGGATATTCGCTGTAGGTATAACGAATTCCAATTTCATCGAACTTTGCCATCATGGTTTGGCAATTTTGCCATGCAATATCTTCTTTGCCACCCATGGCAATCCAGAAACTTTTCAAATTTTTATTAATAGAGTTGACATTCTTTTTCATGTATTCATATTGAGCTTCAGCAATAGCATTTTGCATTGGAACAATCCATCCCGAACTGAAAACTCCAAGGTATGAAAACATATTTGAGTTATTAACTCCTGCATAAAGAGTCTGTAATCCGCCCATTGATAAGCCTGCAAGTGCACGATTTCGGGAATCAGTTTTTGCACGGTAATTTTTTTCAACAAACGGGATGATACAATTTTTTAATTCTGCCTCAAACATTTTTAATGTCATTTCGCCAAATATTCCCATCGACTCTACGTTTCCATCCGGCATAACAATAATCATTGGCATGGCTTTGTTCTGGGCGATAAGATTATCCAGTATCAAATCTGCTTTTCCCTGATTTGCCCAGCCTCTTTCATCTTCACCTCCACCGTGCAAAATGTACAGAACAGGATATTTTTCAGAAATATTTTCGTCATATCCGGGCGGGGTATAAATATAAAATTGTCTCCATTTATTAAATACCGTTGAAAAGTAACGTTTAATTCTTATTTCACCGTGCGGAACATCTTTTACAGCATAATAATTTTCTCCCTTTATTGGCATTTCAATACCGCTTGCCATTCGTCCCATTCCATAAAAAGTCTCACTGGCAGGATCAGCAACTGCAACGCCATCAATCAATAGTGAATAGTAATGAAAACCCTCACTTATGGTATCTGTAGTAACTTCCCAAAATCCAGCCGAGTCCTTTACCAGTTCATATTTTTTCCCCAGATCAATTTGTATCCTTTGTGCTTCAGGAGCTTTGATTCTAAATTTTACACTATTATCGGGGAATATTTGTGGATATTTTGCACCCCGAACATTAGTGGGTGCTGGAGTGCCAAGTATGGTAAATTTAGGAAACACCGAAGTATCAACTGGTTTAAAAAGAAATTGAGAAAAAAGGTATAACGAACTTTTCCATACCTTAAAATCGTGTCCACCAGGCATGATGTAGTAAATATGAGGAATGCCGTTCGTTTGTAAATACTCATGCGTACGTTGACTGAACATTATCAGATTATCGTTGTCGCCACAGGATATCCAGAGTAATTTTAATTTCGCTTTAGCTTCTTCAGGATTTGGTATCAGCACTTCGGGAGCTTTTGTATTGGGTGCTGCTGAAAAAGCTCCAATCCATGCAAATTTATCGAGATTGCCCAATCCAAAATTCAATGCCTGTCCACCACCCATCGAAAGGCCGGCGATAGCCCTGTGCTCTCTATCCTTAAATACAGGATATTTTTTTTCGATAAAAGGAATTAAATCATTGAGCAAATCCTTTTCAAAATTTTCAAAAGCCTGAACTTTTTCAGGCTCCATAATATTACCCACAGCACGGTCGTCTTTCATAGCTCTGCCATTAGGCATAACCACAATCATAGGTTCAATTTTATTTTCTGCATAAAGATTATCGAGAATTACTTGAGGTTGTGCACCTCTTAGCCATTCCTTTTCATCACCACCTATGCCGTGTAGCAAATACAAAACAGGATATTTTTTATTCTTTGAATAATCGGGCGGAGTATAAATCATAGCTTTACGTTTTGTGCCAACTGTTTTGGATTCATACAAGACCGAATCAATTTTACCATGTGGAATATCTTCACGTACGATATCAAATCCTGCAGGAGCGGATTTCATTTTATTTTGAGAATGTACATTTATACTAAATATGAATATCATAATTAATAAATAATTCAAATTTTTCATAACTCTCCTATTTAATTTTTATTCTAATATAAATTCTCATTTATAAATTCTCATTTCCTTCAAAATACTATAGTTTTGATTATAAAACAAAAAAACATTATTGATGATATTTTTTACCTGTGTACTTCATTCCTTTTTATCGAAATAATAATAGTGGAATCCCGATGGCAATGGTTTAGTCGTTACTGTCCAGACTCCGTCTTCTCCTTTTACCATATCATATACGCTTAAGAGATCAAGCTGAACTTTTTGAGCATCCGGGCCAGCGACTCGAAAGATAGCTCCCAGTTTAGTATCCACTCTTGGGAATTCGGCGCCAGGAATACTTGTCGAAGCTGGCTTGGAATTCTCATACAAATCATTATTCTGTGCAAGACAAGTACAACTAGTTACAACAAGTAAAAACAAGGTTGCCATTCTTTTGTTCATTTCTTCACCTCAAGAATTGCACCTATAACCCAAAGCAGTCTATATTTATTTTGGTAGTATTTTCACTATTACCCGTTTATAGCGTGATAAAGAAGGGTTACCCTTGTCAGTCACCTTTAGAATAAAATGTGCTGTCTCATTTTTTTCGACTATGGGAGCTATAACTTTAACTTTGTATAAATTTTCTGCTGAATCTATTTTGATTAATTTTCTATAAGAACCGACTTCGGGGTAATGAAACCATAAATAGCTGAGATTATCTCCATCAGGATCCGTCGTGCCGCTTGCATCCAAATAAAAGACTTCACCGGATTTGACCGTTATTTGCTCTGGATGTCCCAGAGCTGGGACTGGTGGATGGTTCGCTTCTTCGTATGATCTGATGCACCAGTCCATTCGTGCCGCGAAGTCATTCTGAAAATCATCTCTCCAGCGCCATAGTGTAACTCTATTGTCAAAGAAATAGTTAGTATCTCGCATGACTGCTCGCCCATAATCGCTTTGAGTATATGGTTCGTATCTGTCAAGTGCGTTCGTCCAGATCTCCCTAGGTTCGGGTTCAATGGGTACACCTCCGGTAAACCCAGAGTTAAAAGACGAATACTCGGGAATATACTTTTCATAACGACCACCCCACCCACCCCAATCGGGATGTTCTGGTATATTTAATCCGTTTGGAATTAATGACAAATACGATGGCGTATCACCTTCCATCCCATAAGCAACATCAGGGTATACTGCGCCGAGCGAACCGTGATCTTGCTGTATGTTTTGTGCTATCCAACTATTACTTATTGTCTCGTTATTTATACCAGGCACAAATTGGTTGATCGCACCCCAGGTCGAATTCTCATAACCGCCCGGGCTTACAATGTAAAATAAATCAGGGAAGTTTTTCCTGATCCATATACCGCTATCGTCTTGATCGGAGATCGCGTAGATTCTAAGTTTAGTAGTTAACCTTTTAGTCTCAGATTTCGGTTTACTTTTACTAATTTTATAAAGCGCTTGGGCAAGTGTATTAGAACCTCCCCAAATACATACCCACAGCGGACGATCATCATCTTCCTCAAGAATTTTGATAATCAACTCAGAACCCTCAGTATCTTTCCCTTCCCCGACTCCTGACATCCCATATTTGGCTATACCTGGCTTTACAAGCTCTAACAGATCTTCATAATTCGGATAACCGGGTTCGTGTTTATTTAGATTTGCCTGTACTTTTCCATAAGCTTGAATTACTTTCTTGATAGATTCAGGATACACATTACTTTTTTGGTGAATGGAAGTTGTAGCAATTATTCCCTTTATGTCAATTACATTGGAATATAAAAGCAGGCGCACCAATGATTGAGTGTCGTCAGGATCTGCCTCGATGTCTGTAAGTATAACCGCCCTGTTTTTTTGATGGGTGCCAGCATAAAGCCATTGACTTGACAGTAATACCAAAATGATACATAGCACAAATCTTTTTTTGATGAACATTATAAGCCTCTTTATTACTCGATTATGAAAGTTTTTTTCAAACGAATATCTTTCGATGAACTGCCAACTTGAAGTTCCCACTTTCCTTTGGCTATTTTCAAATCATTTGTCCCTATATCGTAGAATGAAAATTCAGAGGCTGGAATTTTGAAAGTGAGAATTTTGCTCTCGCCGGGATTAAGTGTAATTCTCTGGAATCGCTTCAATTGATTGATGGGCACCGTCATCGTTGCATCAATATAATGGGCATAAATCTGAACAACTTCATCGCCCTTCATTTTACCAGTGTTCCTGACAGTCGCCTGAATTTCCACCACGCCATTTGTCTTTATTACATCGGAGTTTAATTTTAGATTGCCATATTCAAATTGAGTGTAGGAGAGGCCATGCCCAAATGGGAAAAGAACAGGCTGATTCAAATACATATACGTGCGTGGATGATTGATAAGATCATAATCGGACATCGGCGGCAGTTGCTGGGTTGACGCATAGAAAGTTTCAGGAAGTTTACCGCCTGGATTTACATCGCCAAAAAGAACATCTGCAATTGCTTTGCCGCCGTACTCTCCTCCATACCAGGCTTCGACGATTGCCATAGCTTTGTTTTCACAACCAGCAAGAGCAATAGGTCCACCATTAATAAGAACAATGACAATATTTGGATTTACAGATGCAACCTCGTTGATTAAATCCCGTTGAACCTGCGGCAATTCGATTTCTTTGCGGTCGAACTCTTCCTGAGAAAGCCCCGGCGAAATTCCAAGCATAAGAATTACCACGTCATTATTGGCCGCGACCTTTTTCGCTGAACTAAAATCTATTTGATTTAGGTCCCAGGTCAGTCGCGCCGTGGCGCCAAGAGTATTATCATAATATTCTACTACTACTACATATTCCTGGCCCGGTATTAGTTTGACTTTTGCCCCAATAGGTTTTTCGCCATGGTCATTCCAATCATCAATTAATAGTTTTCCATCTAAGTAAAGGCGGGAACCATCATCGCAACTTGTTCCCAGATGATAAATCGTATCCGGTGGAATGATTTTGCCGGTCCAGCGTATGGAGAACTGATCTTTGGGAAGGCCTGGGGCGGGCGAGTTAGTGCCAAAACTAAAATCAATCGTCGAATCTATTCTGGTTAGAACCGGCTTCCCAGAAAGTTCCATATTATCAAAATACTCGCCCTTCATCCCGGTTTTATTTGTTCCGGCGACTTTGGTGAAATATTGTGGTTCAATAACGCTTAGTAGTCCACCACCGATATCACATCCCTTAGCATATTCAACTTTGATGCCCTGCTTAGCGGCTTTATCCTTTATGCCTTCGAGCGGACTTACTCGAAAATTAGGAAATCCACTGTAAATACCGAGTTGAGCTTCCGCCGCATTCGGACCGATAACGGCGATCGTTTTTATTTTATTTTTATCCAGAGGCAATATGCCATCGTTCTTGAGAAGCACGATCGCTTTTTGTGCAGCTTCAAGTGCCAGAGCACGATGCTCTTTGCAATCCAGTTTCTCTATTGGGATAGAACTGTATGGTACATTTTCCGGCGGATCGAATTCGCCAAGCCTAAAGCGCGCCGAGAGAACTCGCGTTAAAGCGCTATCAAGGTCTTTTTCTTCCAATAATCCGAGATCGAGAGCTTCATACAGGTATTCACTATATTCCTGTCCGCAGGACATATCGCAACCGGCGCGGATACTCCTCGCCACGGCTTCGGCGCCTGTTTCGAAGAAATGATGCCCATACAGCATATCATTAATAGCGCCGCAATCGGTCACTACATAGCCTTCAAAACCCCACGTGCGTCTCAACAAGTCAGTCAATAAAAACATATTCGCATTGCACGGAACATGGTTTAATTCGTTATAGGCGCCCATAATAGAATATGCCCTACCTTCCACCACAGCTTGATGGAATGCCGGCAGATAATATTCGAACATACTGCGCATATCCACATCGGAAGAACCGGTATGACGGCGCTCTTCTTCATTGTTTGCCATAAAATGTTTCGGCGTCGAAACTGTTTTCAAATAATATGGATCATTCCCTTGCATACCTTGAACGAAAGCCACACCCATACGGGAGAGAAGATAAGGATCTTCACTATAGGATTCTTCGTTCCGACCCCAGCGTGGATCGCGGGCAATATTTATAGTCGGACTCCAGTATGTTAGCCCCTTCCCTTCGACAACATTAAAAACCCGTGCTTCGTCGGAAATCGCGGTAGCGACGCGATAGACAAGTTCGGGATCCCAGGTAGCTCCCAGTGCAACGGCTTGCGGAAAAGAAGTTGCGCCGCTGATGAGAACTCCATGCAGAGCTTCACTCCAATAGTTGTATCGGGGAACTCCTAATCGAGGAATCGCATCCGATTGATTGGTGAGCTGCTTTATCTTTTCATCCACGGTCATCAAGCCGATGAGATCGGAAAGTCTTTCTTTACATGAATTTGGTCGGAAGACATTTACAATTACTGAACTGCTTGGCGATACTCTACCTTTCACTTTGCCGGAAAGTATCAGTAGATAGTAACCAGGGCGAGGAAATGTGACTTCTGTAACGGGATTGGATGCGTCTTTAAAGGTGACCTGCGGATTCTGCGGACATGTCCATTCTACTTTAATTTTACTGGGAGACACACTGCCTTCGAGTTGCGCGGTGTGAGTTACTTCCCAGTTAATAATTTGAGGTTTCCCGGCATTTACTGTAATATCCTGGGAGTACAAAATAGTACTGCTCATTAAGCACAATAATAGCACCGTACGTAGTGACTTTTTGATTATTTTTTCCATGCTTACGCTCCTATCAATTAATTGGTTTTACTTTCTAAATAATAATCTCCTATGTTCACCCAAAACTATTTTAATATCACAAATTTTTTGGTAGATGAAAATTCATTTGCAGTAAGATTGTAGTAATACACTCCACTCGCTAATTTCTCTGCATCGAACAATAGAGTATGAGTCCCGGCATTCTTTTGACAATCTTCTACTGTCACTACTTCTCTTCCCGACATATCATAAACCTTTATTACTACATTCGAAGTAACCGGGATTGAATAAGTAATTTTTGTAGTTGGATTGAAGGGGTTAGGATAATTTTGAAAAAGTTCGAAACTTTCAGGAAAATTTGAGCCTTCTCTATTGATTGAAGTAACAAGCGGGCGCACTCTATAAACCGAACTACCAGCGGTAATGAATAATGTCCTATTGTCATCATCGCCCCAGGCACAATTTGAAGCGGAAACATTCGATGGTAAAGCAATTTTCCCAATTAATTCGCCCTCGGGAGAAATAACCCATACATAAGACGAGCAGGTACAATAAATGTTACCATCTTCATCAATTTTCATCCCGTCCGCATAACCGAACATAACGGGAATAGTATAGAGTAGTTTTTGATTTGTTATGGTAGAATCATCAACAACATCCCATACATAAATTTTATGTACCTGGGAATCATTGACATAGAGTTTGGACTCATCAGGGGAAAAGCAGATTCCATTAGGTAAAGCCAATGATGACGTCAGAAGTTGAAGAGCACCTGAGGGACTAATTCTATAAATTCCATTGAAACTGAGTTCCTTGCTTTCTCCCTGGGGTATATTAAAATCCGGATCGGTGAAAAAAATCGAACCGTCAGATTTAATAGCCAGATCGTTTGGACTATTTAATTTCTTTCCATTATAACTATCGGCAAGCGCTGTTGGTGAACCATCTTCTTCGAAACGAACAACTCTTCTAAGCCCCATCTGTCCGGCAACCAGGCGACCTTCCAAATCATAAGCTAACCCATTAGTGTTATAGGAAGGATCTAAATAAATCTCCTTGCCTTTTTCGGGAGTCCATTTATAAATCTTATTTCCTTTAATATCAGAAAACAATAAACCGACCCCCTCTCTCCAAACCGGTCCTTCCGGTTGTTGAATTCCAGTAACTATCTCTTCAACTACGGCATCTGGATCAAGTATTACTTGAGAAATAACCGACGATTGAAACAATATGATCAAAACGCTCCCAATACGCAGAATCCTTGAAAAAGTATTATTACTCATTTTCCTCTTGCTTTTACATTAAAGTTGGACCAAAATAAAAACTACCAGGGGTATTTATTTTATCTATTACTAATCGAAAGGTAAAATTTTGGGGAAAGATTCTTTTCATTAATTATTATAATCACTTTAATAAGGTTAAAGTGTATTCCTTTCCAGCTTTAGTATTAAAATCATAAAGATAACTTTGACGAAGTTCAACAGGAATAATGTTGGCATCGGGAGAGATCAAAGGTTCCTTTATTTGCGGTATAGTGTAAAATGGGTTAGGATTTTCCCCCTTTGCTTCTTCGAGCTTAAAATTGCCCACCGGCATAAGTTTATCGTAGCTTCTTATTCTACAATTACCGCCTATGTTAGATTTTATAGTTAACCCAGACACTCTGCCATTTTGCCATTCTAATTTTACAATTTCAAATCCTCCGCGTAAACGAATACCTGTAATATTTCCGCTTTTCCACCTATCAGGTAGTGCAGGCAATATAAAAATAAAGCCATCTTGACTTTGTACAAGCATTTCAACAACACCAGCAGTAAAGCCAAAATTTCCATCAATTTGAAATGGTGGATGAGCATCGAAAAGATTGGGATAGGTGCCACCTTTTTGGCTTCCATCAGGTTGGATGGACGGAGACAATTGATCGGTAATGAGCTTCAAAGCATGGTCGCCGTCGAGAAGACAAGCCCACAAGTTCACTTTCCATCCCATTGACCAGCCGGTGGATTCATCGCCACGCGCTATTAAAGAAGTCCTTGCGGCTGAAAATAATTCCGGTGTACGATAAGGTGATATTTGATTGGATGGATATAGTCCATACAAATGCGAAACATGGCGGTGATGATCAGCAGGATTGTCCCAATCTTGCATCCATTCCTGCAACTGTCCCCACCTGCCAATTTGCATCGGCGGCAAACGATGCAAAGTATCTTTTATTTTTTGGGCTAATTCTTCATCGCTATTGAGAATTTCCGCCGCTTTAATTGTTTTGGTAAAAAGGTCAAAAAGTAGTTGATTATCCATAGTTGTTCCGGCCGATACTGAAAATTCCGGATGACACGACGGTGCATTTTCCGGAGAAACCGATGGACAAATCACCAGCCATTGGTGCTGTGGCTCTTCGACTAAAAAGTCAAGATAGAATTCTACGGCTCCTTTCATTGCTGGATAGATTGATTTAAGGTATTCTTTATCGCCGTTGTATTCGTACTTCTCGAATAAATGTTGACAAAGCCAAGCACTGCCCATTGGCCACATTCCCCAAAATGCACCGTCCACCGGTCCGCAAATGCGCCAAATATCCGTGTTATGATGCAGTACCCAGCCCCTGGCGCTGTACATAGTTTCTGCAGTTTGTTTACCTGTTTTAGAGAGTTCTTTTATCATCTGAACCAGCGGCTCATTCATTTCGCTGAGATTGGTAGGCTCGGAAGGCCAATAGTTCATTTCCGTGTTTATATTTACCGTATATTTACCATCCCAGGGTGGATAAAGCTGATTATTCCAAATCCCTTGCAGGTTGGCCGGTTGGCCACCGGGTCGTGATGAAGAAATCAGCAAGTAACGACCGAATTGAAAACATAATGCGACTAATTGCGGATCGTTACCTTTGGCAAATTGTTCAATCCGAACATCGGTGGGATTTTTTACCGAATCGGTTACTCCGAGATTAATACTGACTCGGCTAAAATAGCGCTGATAGTCAGCAATATGATCCTTCAACGCTTGGTTGTAATTTTTTTTCAGTGCATTTTGAAGGTAGGCATTGGCTTTCTCACCGGCATCGGCACTGATGTCATTGTAATTGTTGAAACTTGATGCAATGGAAATATAGAGAGTGGCAACATCGGCGTTGTTTACAATCAGACTAGTTTGGGTCGCCGCTACCGAACCGTGCTCGTTAAGTATTTTTACTATTACTTCAAATTTCACGGCTCCTTTAATCGAATCGCAATCGCCGGTAATTCCGGACATTATCAATTTATCGTTTCCTTCGGTGAAAATATCTACTGTGGCAGGATGATTCAATGAAGCGGCGAAATTAATTCGTCCAGGTTGGCTGGCTGAGATTCGGCAAATGATAACCTGGTCGGGAAAAGAGGCAAAAATTTCACGTTTATAAGTTACTCCATTGCAGTCGTATTGAGTAGTAGCAATAGCATTCCCTATATTCAGCTCTCGATAAAAATTTTTAAAGTTTCCATGCTCCGGAAAAGAAAGATGAAGGCTTCCCGCAGTCTGATAGGGCATACCTTGCGAATTTTTACTAATAAATTTTTGATCCGCCAGTTCCTGGGCTTCTTTATACATACCATTAAAAATCAATTGCCTGATTTTAGGCAGTGCTTCTTTGGCATCGGGATTGTCGTTGCGATGTGGCTGACCACCCCAGATAGTGTTTTCATTGAGCTGAATTTCCTCACACGCAGGATTGCCGAAAACCATAGCGCCCAGACGACCATTACCGACGGGCAGGGCTTCAACCCATTGTTTGGCCGGCTGTTCATACCATAACTTCATTGGGTTATCGGCCGAATCTGAGTTTGTATCCGGGTTTTTTGCGCAACCTCCAATAATCAAGGTAAAAGCCAAAAAAATGGAAGATTTGGGGATTATTTTAATTTGTGCTAATCTACTTTTCATTTTTACCTCAATCTTCTTGTAAGTAACTTATTTTTAATTAACGACGATTTTGATTAATGTATAACTTATTTGTATATCAGCCAAGTATTGATGTGGGTTTTTTTGAAAAAAAGTAAAACTAAAATTACAATCTGTAAATTTTCGAAACGCTCTATCGACTGATCATAAGGCCAAAAATTAACTAAGGCAGTAGAAATTAAAACCCTATTCTTGTGATTGAATTTCTGGCTGGGTGAGATTTTGCCGGATTTTGTTTGCAATGGTAAGCGGATTGGAGAGTTCGGTAACGTCTATCCAAAAGGCTTCGGGATATTGGTTACGAAACCAGGTCAATTGGCGCTTGGCATAGCGGCGCGTATTGCGCTTGATGTTTTCGACCATTTCGTCATAGGAGCAATTACCATCCAGATATTGCACTACTTGGCGATAACCGAGAGTCATTAATAAATCCAGATTCTGGCGTAAACCGCGTTTCAGAAGCGACTCAACCTCCGATACTAAACCGCTGGCAATCATCTCATCAACGCGCGCATTGATACGCTGATAAAGCAGTTCCCGCTCCATAGTCAAAACGAAAATTTGGTAGGGAAAAGGAGGATTGGTTTGCTGATTGCGGTAATGCATGCTGGGCGGCTGGCCGGTGATACGGTAAATTTCAAGGGCGCGTGTTATCCGCTTGACATCGTTTATATGAATTTTCAAAGCCGTATCTGGGTCAATTTCGAGAAGCTGATTATAAAGTGCCACAATGCCTTTTTTCTGTAATTCTTGGCGGATTTCCCGACGTATCTCAGGATTAGTAGCGCTTTCTTTGAAAATTCCTTTCAGCACGGCATTGACATATAAACCGGAACCGCCCACAAAAATGGGCAATTTTCCACGGGACTGGATTTCGTTTACCGTTTTTAAAGCTAATTTGCGGTAAGCCCCGGCGCTAATCTGCTCATCGAGATCGAGAATATCAACTAAATGGTGAGGAATTTCTTGCTGTTGACGCAAAGTCGGCTTAGCCGTACCGATGTCCAGCCCTCTATATACTTGCCGCGAATCAATTGAGATAATTTCGCCATTCAACTGCTTTGCCAATTCGATTGCGGTAGCAGTTTTCCCTACTGCCGTAGGTCCTACGATGAAAGGAATTTTTCGAGAAGGCACTTCATTGGTTGGGTTGGAATTAGCGCTCAATTGCTAAGCCCTTTCGAAGCGTTTATCCAGTTCTTTCAACGACAGATTGACGATAATTGGTCGCCCGTGGGGACAAAAATAAGGATTACTGGTCGCAAACAGACGATCCACCAGGTTTTGCATTTCCTCCGTGGTCAAGGGGTCACCGGACTTGATAGCGGCTTTGCAGGCATAACTGGCGGCGACTTTATCCTGAATGCTGGTGTCTTTGGTGCCAAATTCCTGGTAATGATCCAAGATTTCGCGGATAATGATATTTTCGTTGCCCCAGCGCAATCCGGCTGGAACCGCTTCCACGGCTACCGTCTGCTTGCCAAATTCCCGAATGCGAAATCCGAGCTTTTCCAGAAACGGCAATATTTCCAGTAAAGTAGAAAAATCATTGACCGTCAGTTCGACAACCACCGGGAACAACAACTGTTGGGCTTTCCAATTTTCACCGCGCATAGATTCCAGAGCTTCTTCGAATAGGATGCGCTCGTGAGCAACATGCTGATCAATAATCACCAGTCCGGACTTGACCTGGCTGATGATATATTTATTATGCACTTGATAAACCGCCACACTAGGGCGAAAATCATCAGCCTCGCCGGTCTCACCCTGTTCGACAAAACGCCGGGCGCGTTCCTGCCACTTGGTACTGTCACCGGCGGCAAATGGAGTACGTGGTATTTCTACTTCCGGAACGCTGATAGTTTTTCTCGATGAATCGAATTTCGGCAATTCCGAAGATGGATGATCTGGAGACGGAATCTGGATTTGCGTTCCTTTCGGTGGAGGAGTTGCGGAATAATAATGGCGCGGTGCAAAAGTTCCTAAATCAGGGATGACGTTGGTGATAGACTTCAGACTGTTTTCGACAGATTGCTTTAAAAATTGATAAACGCGATCTTGCTCGCGAAATTTTACTTCCATTTTAGTCGGGTGGACATTGACGTCAATTTGTTCCGGAGGCAGTTCCAGATTCAAGCAATAGAATGGAAATTCGCTCCGCGCCAGCAATCCGCCGTAGCCACTGATTATCGCATGATTCATCAAGCGATCATTAACGAAGCGACGATTGACGAATAAAAATTGTTCACCACGTCGGGCACGCACCAGATTCAGATTGCCGATGTAACCGGAGACTTTAAGTTCATCGGCGACGGACTCAACCGGAAGAAGACTTTGACCATATTCCGGAGCGAAGAGATTGGTGATACGTTCCGCCAGACTGCCTGGCGACAGATTGTAAATTTCTTTATCATTGTGGATAAAAATGAAACGCAGATTATGATGGATGAGAGCAAATTCTTGCATAACCTCGACGATATGACGAAACTCAACTTCGGCGCTTTTTAGAAATTTGCGACGGGCAGGAATATTGTAAAATAAATTGCGGACGGAAATCGTCGTGCCCGGTTTGGGACTGGCGGGTCGGATGTCGCGGAACGTGCCGCCTTCGATGCGCAATTCATAACCCTCGGCAGCACCCCGCAGAGTCGAAATTGCCGTAACGACTGCCACCGCCGCGATGCTTGCCAGAGCTTCGCCGCGGAAGCCGAGGGTATGGATATTGGTCAGGTCTTCGACAGTGGCAATTTTGCTGGTGGCATAGCGTTCGAAAGCCAGCAGGAGATCGTCGCGATTCATACCCTCGCCGTTATCAACCACCTCGCACAACGTTTTGCCACCATTGCGAATAACGACGATAATTTCATCAGCACCGGCGTCTATGCTGTTTTCGACCAATTCTTTGACAATCGAAGCCGGACGCTGGACGACTTCTCCCGCGGCGATTTTATTAGTCAGGTTTTCCGATAGTATTTTTATTTTCGACATTGATTCTGGAATCCATTCATCTTGCTTCAATAATTTAACCAATTCTTTTAATTTTTCTGCGCTGGGCACTCAGCTATAATTGGTATGTTAGTAACCAGCTGGTTTCGGGGTTACTTTATGCCGAAACTTTCTCGTCATTCTAAGTCCGTCGAAGGATGAAACTCGCAATAGGTTTAGGGTAAGCGGATCTGTCACACTTCGATAGACTCAGTGTGACATTGTAAGTTTTCCTGTCATCCTGAGTTTATCGAAGGATGAGTTTGTCGAAGAATGAGTTAATCGGAAAACCACTGGTCGAGTTGCCAACTCGACCTACATTTTATTTAGCCCTGTAAGGGCGGACTATTTGTAGAATCGAAGCCAATAAAAAATGTCAAGCCCCATAGGGGCGATCTATTTTTCTACCTCATTAGCTATAAATAGTTCGCACCGATGGCGCTTACCTTTTGGGCTAATCTCATTTTCTACAAATAGTATCGCCCCTGACGGGGCTATTAGGTGATTTTCATACGGGATGGGGATTACCATCCTGCTGTAGATTGTTCTTTTTTCCTTTGCCGAAAAAAGAACCAAAAAAGGCAACGGCTAAAGAACATCTCACGGGGGTTCGTCAGTCCCAGCGAATGGAATTTAAGGCGCAAAAGTCATCGAGTTTACCTATTGTTAATGACATAGGCAAAGGTGATTGGTATTGACGAAAGTTTTCCGAAAGCGCTGAAAATTCCATTTTTCCCGCTGGATCAATGACAGCATAAATCAGGAACTTATCGTTAGCCCGCAGATATTTTAACCGGCGAGTGGTTTTTCCAATTCCGCTAAACGGTATTCGATAATCTTTTTGGCGGGATCGAACGGCGCGATTGCATTCAATCCCATTGCCTGCACTGCCAGTTGGATGAGATCGCCTTCCGGAGCGTTTTCCGAATCGCCTTGCTTCTTCAGATAATAACGCCCAGCTATCAGGAGAGCTTCCTCTGGAATCAGTCCTACCAGTTCCGAACCGGTGACGCGCCGACCTCTGGCATTGGCGAGGCGCTGGATTTCTTCGAAAACGACGTGCGGCGGGGTGATTTTGTAATTCGTTAAATTAGTCGAAACCTGCGCCATTTTGTATTCGTCAATATACCAGCCGATTGCTCTGACATTTTTCAACAAACCGGATTCGTAAATCGGTTCGCCCTGGGAATTATACACTTTATTTCCATTTTGGTCGCGTTTGACACGACCTTTCTCGCGAATCGTTAGAGCGATGTCCTTCGCCAATTGGCAGTCGCGGGTATCGATATTGACATTGAAGGCAATCAGGAAATCACGCACGCCGATAACCGTCGCCCCGGACTTGGGATTGAAAGTCGGTTGCCCGTAGTCGGGTTGCCAGTTCGGATCGCGGAGTTTTTGTTCCAGACCTTCGTACTCCCCGGCGCGGATATTTACCAGGTCAACGCGCTCCGGCTTTTGGGCTGATTTTGCGTAAAGATAAACCGGAATGTGCAGTTCTTCAGCAACGCGTTTAGCTAATTGATGGGAGAGTGCGATGCATTCTTCCACGCTTATTCCGGAAATAGGTACGAGCGGGCAGACGTCGGTCGCTCCGAGTCGCGGATGTGCTCCTTGATGACGGCGCATATCAATCAGTTCGGCGGCTTTGGCAATTCCAGCAAAAGCCGCATTTAGGATGCTTTCGCGATTACCTATAAAGGTTATTACAGTGCGATTGACACTAGCACCGGAATTGACGTCCAGTATTTTTGTGCCTCCCACATTTTCGATTGCCGCCGCGATTGCCAGGATTACATTATGGTCGCGCCCTTCACTGAAATTGGGCACACATTCTATTATTTCGGTCATTAATGTATTTTCCAGGTTAACGGGATAGTAAATGATTTCCTTCTTATGAACTCTATAACAGTCTTTTCAAGAACATCAAAATCATTAATAGAAGGAGTACCATTATCAAAGTTGTTAAAATAGAACGCGGTGGTTTCCGGGGGACATTACTTTGGCGGTTAAAATGGAATTTACCGTCACGTTGTTCCTCAAGTCGGCTGGATATGTCAAATTTTTTGGTAGGTCTCGTGTACATTATATACCTCCAAATAATTGTGAAAAATAGTTTACGAATGGGTTAATGAATGCTCCCAAAATAGAGACATTCGTAACCATCCCGATGATTATGACAGCCATTAAAATGAAACTGCCGTACCGCTCTAACCAATTTAACTGGGCCTCATAGCGTGGGGGAATCAGTCCCATCAGGATTTTGGAGCCGTCCAGTGGCGGGATTGGTAGAAGATTGAAAATTGCCAGCGCCAGGTTAATCTGTAAACTGAGAATCACCATTGTATAAACCGCTTGTAATACACCTAACGGCAGGAAATTAAAATATCCGCTCTGGAAAAGCCTAGCCAATAAACCGCTTAGCAAAGCTACAAACATATTAGCCAATGGTCCAGCGGCGGCGACAATCAGCATATCACGCTTGGGATTGCGAAAATAACGGGGATCAATCGGCACCGGGCGCGCCCAGCCGAAATGTACCAAAAAGAGCATCAAAGTTCCGATTGGATCGAGATGCGCCATCGGGTTCATTGTCAGACGTCCAGCCATTTTAGCAGTTGGATCGCCCATTTTGTAAGCCGCCCAGCCATGCATATACTCATGAAAAGTCAGTGCCAGTAGAATCGGCGGAATTAGTAAAATTATTATTTGAATGTTCATCAATACCTCGGGTGAAAAGTGCGGTGTTGCTCGATTAAAAATTCGCGGTCGAGATGGGTGTAAATCTGCGTCGTAGAAATATCGGCGTGTCCCAGCATTTCCTGCACCGCTCTCAGATTAGCGCCGCCTTCCAATAAATGGGTTGCAAAAGAATGGCGGAAAACATGGGGGCTAACCGGTTTACGAATATCGGCTAACCGGACATATTCCTGAATGATTTTCCAGACTGCCATTCGGGTAAGCGGAGCCCCCCGCATATTTAGAAAAAGAAAATCACGGCTCTTGCCGTATCTAACGAGCAACGACCGCACCGCCGTAATATAATTCTTAATATCTTGAGCCGCACGGTTTCCAAATGGCACAACACGTTCTTTGGAGCCTTTGCCGATAACGCGCATAACACCCTGGTGAAAAAAAACATCTCCCATTCTAAGTTCGATCAATTCCGAAACTCTTACTCCGGTGGAATAAAGAGTCTCGATCAATGCCCGGTCGCGGATGCCTTTATTGACCGTGCAATCAATAGCATTCAAAATAGCGTCAATTTCTTCAACCTCGAGAACTTTCGGTAGTCGGCGCGGCAAGCGCGGTGATTGCAGGAGTTCGGTCGGATCCTGCTCACTGATTCTCTCACTAAATAGAAAACGATGGAATGCCCGGATAGAGCTATAATTACGCGCCAGACTGCTGGCCGCTAATCCCAATTCAGCTAATAAATTGATGTAATTTTGAATGTCATTAAACCGGACTTGGCTGATGTCGTTGATTTGTTGTTGGGTTAGAAATTGACTATAACGCTCCAGATCAGTACTATAAGCCTGGATCGTATTCGGAGCGAGGTTACGTTCGACTTTGAGATAGTTGATAAAATCTTGGAGTTCGCTTAGCATTTAAGATCAATTGGCTCATCTGGTTCCAAATAAAGCTGACTCGATTAATTCACAAAGAATATGACCAACCGTGATATGACATTCCTGAATCCGCTGAACGTTATTGGAGGGAATTTTGATAGCAATATCAACTTTTTCGGCGAGGCGTCCGCCTTTTTCACCAGTCAGTGCTATGGATTTGATTCCTTGCACACGAGAAAATTCGACGGCTTTAATCACATTTTCAGATTCGCCGCTGGTACTGATCGCGATTAGCACGTCTCCCGCCCGTCCAAATGCCTCCACCTGTCGCACGAAAACCAAATCGTATTTGTAATCATTCCCGATAGCGGTCAATAGAGAAGTATTGGTTGTCAGCGCCAGGGCCGGTATTGCCGCTCGTTCTAACTTCAATCGCGAAATTAATTCGGCCGCCAGATGTTGGGCATCCGCGGCACTACCGCCGTTCCCACATAAAAGCACCTTGCCTCCGGCGCGATAGCAATTAATTAACATTTGGGCGGCGGCTTCGATCGAGTCAACCGCCGTTACGCTTGTTTGGCGCTTTACTTCAGCGCTTTCTTCTAATTGAGCAATTATTTTTTGGTGCAAGATAGTTTTAATTTAAAAATGCTCTTTGATATGCACCGCCCGGACAAATTCTTTAGCCAATCCGATGTTGGCGTCATTGTCAAAGACATTGCCGGTAACGATAAATGTCGCTCCGGCTTCGACTTTGGCACGGGCTTCATCCGGAGTACGAATGCCGCCGCCTACAAATACCGGGATGTCAATATAATCACAAACGGCTTTGACGAGTTGATTGGGAATTGAACGCTCGGCTCCGCTACCGGCTTCCAGATACACTGTACTCATTCCCAAATATTGAGCGGCTAAAGCGTGAGCCATCGCAATTTCGGGCTTATTGATCGGCAGAGGACGAGTATTACTCATAAATTCGGCCGTAGTAGTCTTGCCGGATTCGAACAACATATAGCCAGTAGAAATCGGTTCAATGCCTAATTTGCGGATAACCGGCGCGGCGATTACGTGCTCACCGAATAGGGCGTTCGGATTGCGCCCGCTGATGAGTGAAATGTATAAAACCGCATCGGCGCGGTTCGAAACCTGGGCCACCGAACCGGGAAAAATTATCACCGGCACGTCACTTTCAGTTTTGACAATGTCCAGGGTTTCGTGAAAACCACCTCCGATAATTAAACTACCACCGACTAAAATAGCATCCACACCACTGGCGCAAATTTCATGCACGAAAGCCTTCAATTCCGCCGCTGAGCGGGTGTCGGGATCAATCAATACAAAATATCCACCGCCTTTCAGGCGGGCTTTTTCCAATAATTGACTTAATACTCCCATTGTACCTAAAATTTAGCCAAAAATTTTATAAAATCACTAATTTCTTGCAAATTACGTTTTTCTGTGACGGCGATCAACAAATAATTTACCCATTCACGACGATATAGACCAAGATCAATCCCCGCAAAAAAACCAGCTGCAAGCGCCGCCGTCACGATTTCTTTAGCCGGGCGGGGCGTTTTTACGACAAACTCTTTAAAAAACGGCTGACCGGCAAAGGGCAAAGAATAACCGGGCAGGCTGGCAATTTTATCCGCAAGATAATGGCTGTTATTAAGACATAGTTCGGCTACTTTCCGCAAGCCGGTTTTCCCCATAAGCGCTAAATATATGGTAGCCGCCAGCGCCATTAAACCCTGGTTAGTACAAATATTCGAAGTGGCTTTTTCCCGCCGAATGTGTTGCTCGCGGGTTTGTAATACCAGCACGTAACCACGCTTTTCCTCGACATCTGTCGTCTGACCGACAATTCGGCCAGGCATATTACGAATGTATTGCCGACGCGTAGTGAAAACGCCAAGATAAGGGCCGCCCAACGATTGGTGAATCCCGAGTGACTGACCCTCGGCTACGGCAATATCTGCACCGAGTTCGCCGGGCGTTTTAAGGATGGCTAATGAAATCGGATCAACAGACATTATTAATAAAGAACTTTTAACGTGAATAATTTCGGCAATATAGTTCAAATCTTCAATAATTCCAAAGAAATTAGGCGATTGCACCAAAACGGCCGCTATCTGATTATCAATCATTTCCTTCAGACCGGAAAAATCCGTTCGGCCATTTTTCTCCGGCAAGTTGGCAATCACGAAATTGCGAGCTCCCAAATAAGTCTCCAGAACTTGGCGAACAAGCGGATTGATCAGTGGCGATACGAGGAATTTTTTACGTTGGGTAATGCTCGCGGCCATATTTGCCGCCTCTGCCAGAGCCGTGGCACCGTCGTACATTGAGGCGTTGGCAACTTCCATATCGGTCAGGTGACAAATTTGCGATTGATATTCATAAATAGATTGAAGCGTGCCCTGACTGACTTCAGCTTGATAGGGAGTGTATGCCGTGTAAAACTCCGAACGTGAAATTAAAAAATCAACCACGGCCGGGATAAAATGGTCATAAGAGCCGCCGCCGAGAAACGACACTTGCCGATCGCAGTTTCCATTTTTCTCAGATAGTTCCTGCATAGTCTTCGTTAACTCAATTTCCGAGAGAGCAGGCGGTAAATTGATCCGGCATTGTTTTCTGAATTTTTCCGGAATATTAGCTATCAAGTCGCTAAAACTGGCGACTCCCAAGGCCTCCAGAATCTCGCGTTCCGTATCGCTGGTATTCGGTATGAAATGCATAACCTAACTGATCAATTTTTCGTAATCGGTTGGTTCCAGGAGAGAATTTAATTCATTCGAATCGGATATTTTGATACTGGCAATCCAGCCTTCGCCATAAGGATCCTTATTGACGAGTTCGGAAGCATCCTTTAATGCGGAATTAATGGCTACAATTTCACCACTGACAGGCGAATAAATATCAGCCACAGTTTTAACCGCTTCGATTGTTCCGATTACATCACCGCGCGAAACAACTTCGCCGACTTTCGGCAAATCAATATAAACTACATCACCCAACTGGCTCTGAGCATAATCGGTAATACCGACGACTGCAACCGCGCCCTCGATCCTAGCCCATTCGTGATCTTTCGTATATTTCAAGTTGACAGGTACTTTCATACTGACGGTCTCCTTATTAAAACGAAAAATTATTTAAAAAACTAATATTGAAATCACCCTTCCGAAAAGCCTCATTCTTGAGTATAGCCTTATGGAAAGGAATGGTGGTAGGAACTCCCTCTATAATAGTTTCGTCTAAAGCACGTTCCATTCTAACGATAGCTTCATCCCGATCTTTGCCATGCGTAATTAATTTACCTAAAAGAGAATCATAATAGGAAGGAATTTCGTATCCGGCATAAACGTGAGTATCCATTCGCGTCCCGGGACCACCGGGGGCGTGGAAAGCCTGAATTTTTCCCGGCGCCGGCCTGAAATTCTTAGCCGGGTCTTCGGCATTTATGCGACATTCGATAGCATGTCCACGTAAGTTGAACTTCTTCATCCATTTGGGAATTTTCGCGCCATCAGCCAGCCTGATCTGCTCTTTGAGGAGATCAATGCCTGTCACCATTTCAGTTACCGGATGTTCTACCTGAATACGAGTATTCATTTCCATAAAATAAAAATTGCGCTTTTTATCCATCAAAAATTCGATAGTGCCGGCACTGGAATATTTAACCGCTTTAGCTGCTCGAACTGCAACCTTGCCAATTTTATCACGCATTTCTTCGTCAACAGCTGGTGAAGGCGATTCCTCAATTAGCTTCTGATGGCGACGCTGAATCGAACACTCCCTTTCACCCAGATGAATGACGTTGCCGAAGTTGTCGCCAATTATTTGGACTTCGATGTGTCGCGCATCCTCGACTAATTTCTCGACGTATAAATCGGGATTGCCGAACGCTTTCTGAGCTTCTTCGCGGGCATTGTTAAAGGCATTTTCGAGCTCGGCAATCTGGCGAACAATGCGCATTCCCCGCCCTCCACCTCCGGCGCTGGCTTTCAGGATAATTGGATACCCGTAGCTTTCGGCAAAGCGTTTAACTTCCTCGATATTTTTCACGACCATATCCGTGCCAGGAATAACCGGAACTCCCGCTTTTTTAACGGTCTCGCGCGCCTGGGCTTTATCACCCATAGTACGGATTGCCATCGGATGCGGTCCGATAAATAGAATCTCGTTATCCTCGCACATCTGGGCGAAATCGGCGTTTTCCGCCAGAAAACCATAGCCCGGATGAATCGCATCAGAGTTGGTAACTTCCGCCGCACTGATGATGTTAGCCATTTTTAAGTAACTATTCTTGCTTTCAGGCGGACCGATGCAAACCGCTTCGTCGGCGAATCGTACATGCAGAGAAAGGGCATCTGCGGTCGAATAAACTGCCACGGTCGGGATATTCAATTCCTTACAAGCCCGGATAACTCTTAAGGCTATCTCGCCGCGATTGGCAATCAGTAGTTTTTTAATCATTAAAATTCTATTGTAAAGATGCTACTCGGTTTTTTCGATTATAAAAAGAGGCTGATTGTATTCAACCGGCTGAGCGTTTTCGGCCAGGATTTTAACGACTTTTCCGGCAACTTCGGCTTCGATCACATTCATTATTTTCATAGCTTCAATAATACAAAGCGGCTGTCCGACAGCAACGTCATCTCCGACATTGACATACGGTTCAGCATCCGGTGCTGGCGAACGATAAAAGGTCCCGACAATTGGTGATCTAACCTCGACACCCTTATGGTTAATTTCTTCGGTAACGGCTGTCCGAGATTCAAAAGCCGCCGTTTCTGCCAGCTGTTGCTGATGAACTTTTTTGGCTTTCTGAGGTGCTTGGGATACTTCTACCTCAGGTGATATTCCCGCACCGCTGTTTTTACTGATGCGGATTTTCTGGCCCCAACGTGAAATCTCGATCTCGTCAATTTCGTGTGATTCGAGAATCCTCACTAATTCGAGAATTTTTTCTTTCCTCATTACCCCTCCGGGTTATTATTTAACGCGTTCGCAGTACTGGCCGGTGCGCGTATCAATCCGAACAACATCTCCGGTATTGATAAATAGCGGAACCTGTACTGTATAGCCCGTTTCGAGAACGGCAGGCTTGGAAGCGCCGGTAACTGAGTCTCCTTTTAACCCCGGTTCAGTCTTCACGACTTTGAGATTGACAAAAATCGGCACTTCGACGTCTATAGGTTTTTCTTCCAAAAAAGTTACCTTAACCGTCTCATTTTCCTTGATAAATTGGGCGGCATCTTTGAATATCTCAGATGGTAAGGTAATTTGCTCAAATGTCTCGGTATTCATCAAAACATAGTCTGTTCCCTCGCGGTATAGAAACTGCATTTCGACGGCTTCTAAACGCACAATGTCAATTTTCTCGCCGGAACGATAGGTGTTTTCAATTACCTGTCCGGTGCGTATTTTTTTAAATTTAGTCCAGACTCGAGCGCCACCCCTGCCAAGCTTAATATGCTGAAATTCAATGACTCTTACCGGTTCACCATTAAAATTTATTACCAGGCCGTTCCTGATGTCTGCTGTTGTAGCCAAATATACTCCATTTTAAAAATCTAAAGTGGTAAGGAATTTACAGGCGTACTAAATTATTTTCAATGATTTTTCCAATCAACGTCAGTTATTCGTAATTTTTTACCAGAATTTTTCTTCATTAAAATCGGAATAAATTTTAGATTCTATCACTATGTTAATTAATTCTTATCTGGCTAATCTGATTCCAGAAATACCGGATTGGTGGTTCTGGCTTTTACCGATTCTATTATATGCGGAAATGCACTATCGGTTAAAATTTCTCCGGGGGAGGTTATATAAAAAACAGCCGGAAATTCTCTTTGACGTACCTCGTCGAGTCCAAACGACGCGCCTGCCGGTTGTTCTGATAATCAAAGATGCGCACTGGTTTCCGGTTACTTTGAAAGAAATTATCCTCAAAATTACTTCGCCTTTCGATGAGACCCTATGCGTTAAACAGGTTTTTAGCGAAAATCTGAAAATAGACGAACCCTGGTTTACGCGCGAATACAGTCTGGAAGTAGCAAACTACCGGAATCAACTTTTGATTATTAATTGTATGGCTACTTTAGAATGCGGCGGCCGGATCATTACCATTCAGAATGATAACTACGCCGGTCTTAGTCAGGCGGATTTCAGCGTCTATGTGGATTCTGAACCTTTGCCGGCCGATTCCGGTTGGATTTGGGGCGATTTGCATTGTCATTCCCAATGGACTTCCGATCAGGTTGAATTCGGTGTGCCATTGGCGGTTCTGCCTGGTCTGGCACAAGCCATGGGACTGTCATTCTGTGCCTTGGTTGAGCATTCTTATGATCTGGACGACTTGCCGGATTCCTGGACGGAAAATGATCCCGAAGTGCAAAAATGGCCTGCCTATCATCAGGCAATTCAAACCATCAACGCTAATTTTAATGATTTCATAATCATTCCCGGCGAAGAAGTCTCGGTAGATAATGGTTTGGGACGCAATGTCCACCTGGCAATCTTAAATAATCCGGAATTTTTCCCGGGCTCGGGTGATGGACTGGAACATTCAGCCGGTTTTGCCTCAGAACTGACTTATCAACGGGTACTCGAGCGCGCCGAACCGCGAGCATTGATTTTTGCGGCTCATCCGCTCTGCGAACCGCCTCTTTCTCAGAAAATTATTGCCCGGCGCGGCATCTGGAATCTTCACGACCATTTCCAGCGTTTGAACGGCTGGCAAATTCTGAATGGTCAAGAGGGAAAGGAATTTATCGCCGGTCGCAATTTCTGGATAAAAAAATTGCTTTCTGGCAGTCATAGTTATATTTACGCCGGTAACGATTCGCATGGCAACTTTAATCGCTTTCGGCAAGTGAAAATTCCATTGCTCTTAATGCATGAAAACGAGCACCAAATTTTTGGTGAGTTTTTAACAGGCGTCCAAACCGATCTTGCCGACGGACTCGATAATCTGGTCGCCAATTTGAAAAACGGAGCCGTGATCATCTCCAATGGTCCTTTTCTAAATATAAAGGCTATAGATTCGCGGCAAAACCGATATACTATTGGACAAACTATGCCGGAACGACCGCAGAGTATTGAAATCACCGCTCGATCAACTCATCATTTCGGCGCGATCCATTCTATCAAATTGTACACCGGTAATTGCGATCGCCAAACAGAAAAAGTTAAGGTCATAGAAATTACTGGTGGCGTTTACGGAAAAATGATAAATTTACCTGTGTCTGATTTACCAAATAGCGGATATTTTCGGGCAGAAGTCGAAACCAAAAACAGAAAATTCGCTCTAACCAATCCAATTTGGTTCCATTAATATTTCAAACGAGGGTATAGTAACGACAAAGAGGCGGTTACTCGACTATCGGAAAATCCTACCGGATTTTAATTTCCCCACTAAAAAAGACAGGTCGTTTCAAATTCCTATAATAGTAAGAACAATTCAACCGGTGAGAATTATATGAGTTTTACTTTCAGTGTCTATTATGTTCCTTTGATCTTATCCATTGTTTTATTTTTGATAGTAGCGATCTATTCCTGGCGTTTTCGTCGTGAAAGCCATGGTTTGGCTATTTTATTTTTGGCCCTGGGAGGCATTCTTTGGACATTCTGTAACATAATGGAATACGGCTTTAATTCATTGGCAACCAAGACATTTTGGGTATCTATCGAATATATCGGCATTGAAACAGTTATCGTAGCCTGGTTTCTCGTAATAGCCAGCTTTACCGGTCAAACCAAATTGACAACCCGTCGTGCAATTCTTTTATTGTGTATAATTCCAATCATTACGGTACTACTAATATGGACAAATCGTTATCACGGTCTAATGCGCCGCCACATCGTTCTGGATACAAACGGTCCCTTCTCCGTAATAAAAAAAACCTATGGCATTTGGTTCTGGGTCACTTTCAGCTATAGCAACTTGTTGATGATTTCCAGCACGATAATGCTATTACAGCGCCTAATTAAGCCACCCAAACTGCGACGTTCGCAAATCCTGGCGCTAATGGCTTGCGCTTTATTTCCCTGGGTTGGCAATTTTCTGTTCGTTTTTCATCTATTACCAGCGCCCTGGTCGCGTCTTGATATGACCTCGACTTTCCTATCAATTTCAGGGGTTATTATGACTTTCGGGTTATTTCGATTGCAAATAATGGAAATTGTCCCGATTGCCCGTGATTACATTTTGGAGAACCTAAGCGACGCAATTTTAGTTCTGGATCATAACAACCGGGTAGCCGATTACAATCCGGCTTGCCGGAATATGTTAAAGTTAGACCAAATCATAATCGGACAGCCGGTTGAAGAAGTTCTAAATCCTCTTGCTATTCGGCCGGAACTTATCACCGAAATAAAAAACGTTCAGGAAGAAATCTCTTTTACATTTGGCAATGAAACCAAAATCTACGATCTGCGTATCCTACCACTTTTCAATAAGAAGCAAAAACTGTGTGGTCGTATCTTCCATTTTCGCGACATTACCGACAAGCGATTGGCTGAAATGCACCTGGAAAAAACCGTTGCCGATTTACGCCGGGCGCTAACCGAAGTCAGAACCCTATCTGGCCTCCTCCCGATCTGTTCCTCTTGTAAAAAAATCCGCGACGACACCGGCTATTGGAAGGATGTAGAAACCTATATCAGCCAACACTCAACGGCTGAATTCAGTCACGGAATTTGCCCGGATTGTATGCAGAAACTTTACCCGGAACAGTATGAAACCTTAGTAAAAAAGGGCAAAATCAATAAAGTCTCCGATGAAGATTCTCAAAAATAACTTGATTTGCGCTAAGCCCATAAGTGCTGATAAGTGCTATTAAGACTTTAAAGGCTATTTTGATTTCTTATAAGCACTTAAAAACACTTAAAAATGCTTAAAAGAACTTAAAAAAACTCCATGTTCTCCGTGTTACCTTCGTGCGCCTCCCTGCCTGAATGAATGCGTTAGCAGTCGGGCAGGCGTGTTAGAATGTCATAATCTCGGCGGCGTGGAAGGAACTGCGCACCAGCGGCCCGGCAAAAACCGCTCGAAACCCAAGTTCTAAACCGAATGTCTCGTAGGATTTGAATTCCACAGGTTCAACATATCGAGCCACCGGGAGGTGATTTTTAGTCGGCTGAAGATATTGACCGATCGTCAGAATATCACAACCGGCGGTCAGGGCGTCCTGCATTAGTTCCCGGATTTGTTCGTCGGTCTCGCCTAAGCCAACCATAATGCCGGTTTTTGTAACTGCGCCACGCTTTTTCGCCTCAGAAATGAGCCTCAGCGATTGCTCATAATCAGCCTGGGGTCGCGCAATTGGGTAGAGCGCCAGAACGGTTTCGAGGTTGTGACCAAGAATATCAGGTTTGGCGTCCAGTACGGTTTCGAGAGCATCGAGGTTTCCCTGAAAATCGGGTATCAAAACTTCGATTCGGCAGTCCGGATTCCGGCGACGAACTTCACGAATCGTTTTTGCCCAGATTGCCGCGCCGCCATCCGGCAAATCGTCGCGAGTCACCGAAGTTAAAACGGTATATTTCAAACCCATCAGATTTACCGCCTGACCGACTTTAGCCGGCTCCTCCTCATCAATCGTCCGTGGCTTCCCACTGGCAACGGCGCAAAATCGGCAATTGCGAGTACAAATATTTCCGAGAATCATAAGCGTCGCGGTTCGCCTCTGCCAGCAATCGCTCTGATTGGGACAGCGCGCCGATTGACAAACGGTATGAAGCTGATTAGCGTCAATGATTTTCTGCAAATCGCGAAAATCATCGTTGACCCCAATTTTTATTTTCAGCCAATCAGGTTTCATTTATTGATTAAAAGTTTTAGTGTTTATGCGGGTTAAAATTCGTGTTCGTTCGTGGTCCACCAAAACCAAACTGAGCGACAAACTCTTTTACAATGACCGCTTTAACGGCATCCATTGTAACCGCCGGATTCCAATCGCACATGCGAGTGACGCCTTTTGTCGCCAGACCGCAGGGCACAATTCCATTGAACAATGACAAATCCGTCGTGACATTCAACGCGAATCCGTGCATTGTGACCCAGCGCGAGACGCGCATTCCGATCGCCGCAATTTTTTGATTTCCTATCCAGATTCCCGTCAAACCCTTGATTCGTTCGGCGCGGATGTCGAATTTTGCCAGAGTTTCGATCAACACTTCTTCGACGGAGTTGACGTACCAGGCAATGCTTGTTTTATGCTCTTTTAAATTGAAAATCGGGTAACCGACTAGTTGTCCCGGTCCGTGATAGGTAATGTCACCGCCCCGATCAACTTGATAAACTTCTATGCTGCGCTTTTTCAAATATTCTTGGGATGCGAGTAGGTGACTGGCATCAGCGTTTTTTCCTAAGGTGTAAACGTGCGGATGTTCGACGAAAATCAGCGTATCCGGAATTTGACCGGCAAGGCGTTCGGCGTGTAATTTTTTCTGAATTTCCCAGGCGGTGCCGTAGAGGCATTGACCAAGGTCAAGAACATCTAAGTTTTTAACCACAGAGCGCGCCAGAGTAATTTTCTTTTCGATAATTTCCGACAAGGCGATCCTATTTTCTGCTCGATTTAATTATTACTGGTGAACCGATTCGCCGAAAGCGTCGTGAATGGCCTCGATGAGCGCCTCGGAAAGTGTCGGATGCGCATGAATGGAATCCTTTAACTCGTCATAAGTCAATTCACGATCGATCGCCAGAACCAGTTCCGGTAGAAGTTCCGTCGCTTCGGCGCCGATAATATGCGCGCCGATTAATTTTTGCGTCGTGCCGTCGAAAATGACTTTGACGAAACCGTCGCTCTCTCCGGACGCCACCGCCTTGCCGTTAGCGCGGAACATAAAGTGGCCGATTTTTAGTTCGTAGCCCAGTTCCGCCGCTTTTTTCTCCGTCAGACCGACGCTGGCGACTTGCGGACGGCAGTAGGTACAGCTGGGAATTGCCGCGTAATTGACCGGCGCGGGATTTTTCCCGGCTATAAATTCGACTGCGTGCTTGCCCTCCGCCGACGCTACATGCGCCAGGCAAGGATTGCCGATAACATCGCCGATGGCGTAAATATTCGGAACGTTCGTCCGCAAATGCTCATCAACTTTAATCCAGCCTTTTTCGGTGATAATGCCGAGTTCTTCGAGGCCTAAATTTTCGGAGTTCGGCTGAACGCCGGTTGCCACTAAAGCATAGTCGGCAACCAGAGTTCGCGGTTTGCCGTCGGATTCGAGCGCCACTTCGACGGAATCGCCTTTGGTTTGAACGCTTTTAACTTTGGTGCTGATGTGAATGCCGATTTGTCTCTTGCGGAACGAGCGCGACAATTCTTTCGCGATTTCCTCGTCCTCAATCGGTAAAATCTGTGGCAACATCTCGACTAGATTCACTTCAGCGCCGAAAGCATTGAAAAGGTAGGCAAATTCCACTCCGATAGCGCCCGCACCGATGACAATAATGGATTTCGGAATCTGCGGCAAAATCATAGCTTCGCGACTACTGATAACGCGTTTCCCGTCAATTGCGACATTGGGAATCGAGCGCTGGCGGGCGCCGGTGGCAATGATGATATTTTGCGCCTTAAGTCCGACCGTCACGTTATCGTCCGGATTAACGACTTCGACCGTCTGCCGGTCGAGTAAACGGGCAGAACCTTTGACGACAGCGACTTTATTTTTCTGGAAAAGAAACTCAACGCCTTTCGAAAGGCGAGCGGCGACCTCGCGACTGCGGCGGATGACTTTAGTGAAATCGAATTGCGGTTGAGCAATCGTGATCCCAAATTCGTTCAACGAATTTAGACTCTGCCAGACCTCGGCATTTTTGAGCAAAGCTTTAGTCGGGATACAGCCCCAGTTAAGGCAAATTCCACCGAGTTCGGCTTTTTCGACTATTGCAGCATTCATCCCGAGCTGCGCGGCGCGGATAGCGGCGACATATCCACCCGGTCCAGAGCCGATGACGATCAAATCAAAATTGTCCATTATTATTCCTCATTATTTTTTATCCAGGGCTTCTTTCAGAGAGGCGATTTCTCTGGCGAAATTCTCATCACCGCCGGGCGTTTCCAGAATCATTGGCAAAGTCGCAAACCGGTCGTCATTTATCAAACGATAAAAAACTTCCCAGCCCAGAAAACCGTCCCCGAGATTAGAATGGCGGTCAATGCGCGACCCGAGCGGTTTCTTGCTATCGTTCAGATGAAAGCACTTAAGTCGGCTCAAACCGATAATGTCGTTGAATCTGGCAAAAGTCTCTTCGTATTTTTCCGGACTAACCAGATCATAACCGGCGGCGTAAGCGTGACAGGTATCGAAGCAAACTCCCAGTCGTTCGGGGTGAGCGGAATAAGCGATAATCTGGCGCAATTCCTCGAAAGCGTTACCGACGTTCGTGCCCTGACCGGCAGTCGTTTCCAGTAGAAACATCGGACAACAATCCGGCGTTTTTTCAATGGCGTAATCGAGACTCTCGGCGATTTTCCGCAAAGCAAAATCCACACCGGCGCCCATATGCGAACCGGGATGAAAAACGATATACGGAATTTTTAGTGCCTGCGAACGCCGAATCTCTTCGATAAAAGCTTTGCGCGACATCGCCAGCTTGACCGGCTCAGGACTGGCTAGATTGACCAGATAAGAGTCGTGGGCAATGACCATCGCAATCTTATGTTCAGCTTGATAGTTCCGGAATTTCTCCGCCGTTTCGTCCGTAACCGGGATGCCTTTCCATTGCATTTGATTGGAGGTGAAAATCTGGATCGCGTCGCAACCCAGTTCGCGGCCGCGCGCCGGGGCTTTTTCCAGACTGTCTTCGATCGAGATATGACAACCGATATGAGGCATTGTTCGTTATGAGCTGGTAGTTAATCGCGGTACTATTTTCACGGCTTATTACGAAGTTTCGATGTTTTAATAAAAGCGATTTCCATTTGTTCGCTCGAATTTAGATAAAATTCGGATTAATCGAAAGATTTCCGCGATAGTTTCGTCGCGATAATCCGGTCATAAAAAATCCTGATAAGGTAGAAATTATCTCCTAGTAAAAAATGGGGTAATTCATAATTAAAAAAACAATTGAGTTGCTAAACTGATTTCACTAAATTCAAAACAAATGACAGCAAATCAAAAAAAGGGGGTTGTAACATAATGAAAAAGTCTTATCGTTTCATTGCAGGTTCAATCGCTATTTTTTGGAGTAAATTATGAAAAAGATAATGAATTATTTTAAAAAAGCTATAAAAATAAATCCTGATGATGCAGAAACACATTACAATCTGGGTATTGATTATTACAAACTTGGGCGTTACAATGAAGCCATAGAATGCTATAAGCAGGCTATCCGAATCGAGCCTGATTTTGCCGACGCACATTACAATCTGGGTATTATTTATAACGACCTTGGACGTTATAATGAAGCCATAGATTGCTATAAGCAGGCTATCCGGATCAAACCTGATCTTGCCGAAGCACATAACAATCTTGGGAATGCTTACTATAATCTTGGACGTTACAATGAAGCCATAGATTGCTATAAGCAGGCTATCCGGATCAAACCTGATCATGCCAAAGCACATAACAATCTTGGGAATGCTTATGGCAAACTTGGACGTTACAATGAAGCCATAGATTGCTTTAAGCAGGCTATCCGGATCAAACCTGATTATGCCGAAGCACATTATAATCTTGGTGTTATTTATGGCAAGCTTGGGCGTTATAATGAAGCCATAGAATCCCATAAGCAGTCTATCCGGATCAAGCCTGATTATGCCGAAGCACATTGCAATCTGGGTATTGCTTATGACGACCTTGGACGTTACAATGAAGCCATAGATTGCTATAAGCAGGCTATCCGAATCAATCCTGATCTTGCCGAAGTACATTATAATCTGGGTAATACTTATATTAACCTTGGGCGTTATAATGAAGCCATAGATTGCTTTAAGCAGGCTATCCGGATCAAGCCTGATCATGACGAAGCACATTGCAATCTTGGTATTGCTTATTACAAACTTGAACATTACAATGAAGCCATAGATTGCTATAAGCAGGCTATCCGGATCAAGCCTGATGATGCCGAAGCACATTCCATTCTTGGTATTACTTACCTAATAATTGGAGATAAAGGTTCTGCCCTCGAGGAATATAAGATTCTAAAAAACCTTGATAAGGAACTTGCTAATGAACTGTATAATTTGATTTATGAATAAGGCTCTTTTGGTTATTCGATAAAATACAGGGTAGGTTAAAACCTGAAAGTGGTTTTTCTTATTGTTTAGGAAATACATCTGCATTGATAAAATTTATTCACTTCGAAATTCATACTCGATTTCCAAAAGAGTTTCTAGATCAAATGCTCTAAGAAAAGCAAATAAATGGTTCTGAAAAAATAGTGAATGAATAAAAGTCCCTCCTGTATGACTTCGTTAGTAACCAGGCAGATTTTCCTTTTTTGAACTTTTAAAAAATCATCATATTACTTTTAAAAAGACCCTGAGTCAATTACACTACATTTTGCTTAAAAAAACAATTGAGTTGCTAAACTGATTTCACTAAATTCAAAACAAATGATAGCAAATCAAAAAAAAGGGGGTTGTAGCATTATGAAAAGGTCTTATCGGTTCATTGCAGGTTCAATCGCTATTCTTAGGAGTAAATTATGAAAAAGCAAATGAATTATTTTAAAAAAGCGGTTAATAATGAAACACAAAGAGTGAAAGAATATATGTTGAGTGGTATTTTATATTATGGACTTGGGAGATATGATGAATCTATAAAATCCTACAAGAATGCTATACGTATCAATCCTGATCTTTTGGAAGCATATAGCGGTATTGGTAATGCTTATCTCAAACTTAGAAACTATAATGAAGCAATAGAATATTTTAAAAAAGCTATAAAAATTAATCCTTATGATGCAGAAACACATTTCAATCTTGGTGTTACTTATAGTAAAATTAAATGTTATAATAAAGCAATAGAGTCATTTAAGAGAGCTATATCTATCAATCATAATCATTTAGAAGCACTTTCCTGCCTTGGTACTACTTATGGAATTCTGAGATCCTATGATGAAGCGATACAATTCTTCAAACAGGCTATATGTATTAATCCTGATTATGCAGAAGCATATTGCGGTCTGGGTATTACTTATAGCAATCTTGGATATTATAATGAATCCATAGAATCATACAAGCAGGCTATACGACTCAATCCTTGTTTAGCTAGTTTAGCAGAGATACATTGTAATCTTGGCAATTCTTATGCCGAACTTGAATGTTATAATGAAGCCATAGAATGCTTTAAGCAGGCTATCCGAATCAAACCTGATGATGCCGACGCACATAACAATCTTGGGAATGCTTATGGCGAACTTGGGCGTTATAATGAAGCCATAGAATGCTTTAAGCAGGCTATCCGGATCAATCCTGATCTTGCCGACGCACATAACAATCTGGGTATTGCTTATGGCAAACTTGGACGTTACAATGAAGCCATAGAATCCCATAAGCAGGCTATCCGGATCGAACCTGATGCTGCCGAAACACATTACAATCTGGGTATTGCTTATGGCGACCTTGAGCGTTACAATGAAGCCATAGAATGCTATAAGAAGGCTATCCGGATCAAGCCTGATTTTGCAGAAGCACATTGCGGTCTGGGTGTTGCTTATGAAGACCTTGGACGTTACAATGAAGCCATAGATTGCTTTAAGCAGTCTATCCGGATCGAGCCTGATGATGCCGTCGCACATTATAATCTTGGTATTACATACCTAATGGTAGGAAATAAAGGCTCTGCCCTCGAGGAATATAATATTCTAAAAAACCTTGACAAGAAACTCGCAAATAAACTATATAATGAAATTTATGGGTAAGGTTCTTTTGGTTATTCGATAAAATACAGGGCATAATACCCCGTCTGCCGGACAGGCAGGTTAATAGTTTAGGCGCCCACCATTGTTCAGCGGATTGAGACAGTTATGACCACAAACCTCGATATATTGAAATAATTTGCCCATCTTATAAAGCACCATCTGCCTAAGTTATTGAATTATTTTATTTATCCCATTGCTAGCGGACTGGCAGAGGGATTAAATAACCTGATTGCGACAGTCAGAAAGAAGGCTTATGGCTATCGAAATATGGAGTACTTTAAATTTATAGTGAGAATAACGAACCTACTCAAAATCCTAGTCATTTTATTATTTACCTAGGGGGCTTAGCGCTTCCGGCGGTTTGTTTTTCTCTTTACTTCATTATATTGTTGCTGGCAGTCCGGATTCTTGAAGCAGTTCGGCAATGCGCTGCTCGAGGCAGACAGTAAATTTAGTAAATAAGTTCTGAGGTGAAATTTCATTCCCGTCAGTCCGGCAACTGCCGGATTTTACCGGAAGGCAGGAAGTAATATCTAGCGGTTTGCCGATATTGATGACCATTTTGCGGAAGGGATTTAAGCCCTCAGCGCCGTAGATTCCAATTGGAGTTACCGGTACAATCAGACCATCGTCGTGGTAGAGTTTCCAGACGATTTTGCCAAAAGTATGATTAAAGCGCGGTATGTAGGAATGATACTGGCTGGGTTCTTTGTTGGTGACTTTTTCTTGCCCGATAGTTTTTAAAATGTTGTAATTGATTTGAAAAATGACAACTGCCCGACCTTTAAGCAGGTAATCTTCGACCTGATTAATGGCGTTCCGGAGATTTTGGGCGAAGGTAACCAGATTTCCGGTGTACTCCTTGTTGATTGGAATCATTTCATGCTCCTGCAGGGCTTTGATCAGGTATCGGGTAAATCGTTTGGCAATGGGATGCAGGATTGGGAACAAATACGGTCCCAGCGCCGGTTTTATATGTTCCTGCATGAATACCTTCTCATCAAAAAGGTAATGAGCAGTAAGGAAGTACAGTTCGCGATCATAAGCCGCAACTATCCCAGCAATATCGCGAACGACGCCAGGATGGTTAGCAACAATTAGATTCGGTCCTTTAGGGACAATGTTTTCCAATCCGAGATAAGTGACATAATGGTCGAAAGGAATGAATAACGGCTTCAGAATCTGCTTGGCATGATTATATCTTTTTTTAGTAATAACTGCAGAGACTGGTTGATTCATACCTATGACGTCAATTATCAACAGTTAAAATATAGTGTAGATTGAGATATAAATGCAATATTGATTACTCACTTGTTCAAAATTTCCAATAGGATGGAAATGAATAAAGTTCTTTGTCATTTGATAAAAAGCCAGATAGGGTAAAACCTGAAAATCGTTTCCCTCATCGTTTAAAAAATATATCTGTATTTATAAAGCTCATTCAAATAGAAATTTATACTCAATTTCCTAAAGAGTTATTAGCGCAGGTCTTCAAAGACAGGCAAAAAACAATTGTTAAAACGATTGTTAAGCGATTGTTGAACGATTGTATAACCATTGTACAACCATTGTGCAACTATTGTATCACCATTGTATAACTGCTTAAAATGCCTATCCGGTTTCATATATCAAAATATTCTAAAATCTGCCAAAATTTGGAAGGTTGATAAAAAACAGATGGTGCGCTATTGCGCTTTGTAAGTATTTATATTTTTTTGGGATTAGATTAGTGGCGAGGGATCCCGAATGGTCGGGAAACCGCCGACACAGGGATTTTCAGAAAGAAACAATAAATATTAGGGTATTGGATTTGCTTTTTAATAATTAGTGGCGAGGGATCCCGAACGGTCGGGAAACCGCCGACATAGGGATTTTCAGAAAAAATAGGAAATACTAAGGGTAGTGATTTACTTTTTTTGTAATTAGTGGCGAGGGATCCCGAATGGTCGGGAAACCGCCGACACAGGGATTTTTAGAAAGAAATAGGAAATACTAAGGGTATTGATTTGCTTTTTTATAATTAGTGGCGAGGGACGGAATCCCCGCCTGACCGATTGACATCAGTCAGTCGGGCAGGCCCGCCTGATCCCGCACCAGCAGGTTAATCCGGCAGGCCCGCCTATCCTACACCAGCAGGTCAGTCGGGCAGGGAACCGCCGACACAGGGATTTTCAGAAAGAAATAATAAATATTAGGGTATTGGATTTACTTTTTTGTGATTAGTGGCGAGGGATCCCGAATGGTCGGGAAACCGCCGACACAGTGACTTTCAGAAAAAATAGGAAATACTAAGGGTAATGATTTACTTTTTTGTGATTAGTGGCGAGAGATCCCGAATGGTCGGGAAACCGCCGACACAGGGATTTTCAGTCCTAAGTTTATCAACGACATAAACATTTGGTATCCTGCCGGTATCCGATTTTTAACCTCCAAACGTGCATTTTTAAGCCTGAATTGAAGGTCTGTAATTTTCGGAATTGATAGCCCGGTCTTTGAATACTTGCACTAAGTAATCTGTTGGAAACGCCGTATAGATTTCGGTAACGGTAACGCTCGAATGTCCAAGCAATTCTTTGACCAGTTGGATATTATTTGTCTCGATCAGTTTACGCAAGGCGAAAGTGTGTCTAAGCGCGTGAAGGGTTTTTCCAGTAATGCCTGCCGCTTTACAAGCTTTGCTAAACGAATGAGAAATAAAAGATATTGAATAAGGATTGATTGTCGCTAACTGGTAATCTTTGACATTCTGAAACGGAATCGGTATTATCCGTTCCTTGCGTCCCTTGCTTTGCTCAACCTTGATAAAATCGCCGTCAAGCCTTGAATGAAATAACTCCGACAATCTCATACCAGTAAACTCATAAACGCGGAAGGTTGCCGCTAATTTCGGATCATCAACCTGTTTATAAATCGCGTCCATTTCGTCAGGCGTGATAAACTTTGGCAGGTGTTTATCGGCCTTAATTTGCTTAACGTGAAAAGGCTTTTGGATCATTCCCTTGTCATCAAGGTAATTCAGCATTGCCCGGATTCCACGTAAGCGAATATTGACCGTCGTCGAATTGTATCGCGCTTGCAAATAGTTTAATAGATCGCTGTAATTTTCACGCTTGATTGAATTGAAATAAACAAGCCGACCTAAAGCGTTAATAAAATCATTTACCGCCAAGCGATAAGTTTTTACCGTTGATCCGGTAACGTTCCGCTCCGTGCCGATATTTTTTATAAAAAAGTCAACGCCCGCTTGAATCGTCAGCCTGTTTTTAATTGCGTCTATTTCGTCACGGATTTTCTGCTTAATCTCGGTTTCTTGACGCTCGATCCTTGTTCTTTGGATTTCAGCGTCCCGCCGGTTAGACGTGCCGGTAGGCAATAGTTTTTCTTTGCCGTCAATCCAAACACGGATATAAAACTTGCCTTTGAGTAAACGCAATCCGGCCATAATTCACCCCGCTATTTTGATTTTAAAAGTCGCTCGATTTCGGCCTTCGGGATATACACACGCCCGGCCTTTTTCAATCCGCCGATTCTAACAGATTTCAGCGTGCCTTGTTTGACATAACTGAAGGCTGTCCGAACACAAACGCCTAAAGCCTTTGCCGCATCTTGAATAGTAAGTAAATCGTCTTTTGTTTTCATTTTCAGACTCCATTTTTTAAAAACCTATTCTACCGGTATAATACTAAATATTTATTGAAATATCAAGTATTTTCTTGCAATAAGTGATTATTTCGTATGCTGTTAGGTTAATATTACAAGTGCCATTTTAAGCCCTATAAACGATTTTTAGCCGGGATTGGTATGTTGACCTTAGTTTGACCGCGATCGTTTAAATTTGATGCCAAAATAGGCTGTCCTGAACGGTTTCGATGAAAAATTTTAAGCGCATTCAGATTGCCTTTTGGATTTTTGCTTTTAAGGTGTGGATTTTTACCAAAGCGATAATAATAAATCGGACACTTCGGCATAGAACAATTTTTAACTTCAACGGAAGTCCCGACGCACTCAAGACAGTAAAGTCGGATTGATTTTAAAGGTGTGTTCACTGCTTTTGTATTCGGTCTCTTTCCTAAACGAAAAGGATAAAGATTACATTTTGAAGACGGACAATTCTCCACTAATTGCGGACTCCCGCCCATACATTCAACGCAAAATTTTCTAATAGATTGTAAGTATGTTAATTTTCTCATATTATTCCTTAAAAAAGATTGCTTTGTGCCGTTTCGTTTTCAAGCCTTTTGACCGATTCGGTGTAATATTTAGGATAGCGTTCAAAGGCAATAAAACGCCTTCCAAGCCGGTGACAGGCGACCGGGATTGATCCCGATCCGGTGAAGGGATCGAGAACCAAATCGCCCGGATTGGATAAAGCCTTAATCACGTAACCGCAAAGGCCAACGGGTTTCTGTGTCGGGTGATTAGTTCGCTCCGATTCCGGCAGGTTGCATTTCGTCGGAAAGTTCAAAATCTGTCGCGGATAGCGAATACCGTTGCTTTGAGAGACATAAGGCTTAGTCGGTTTCCGGGTGTTGTTTTGCCCGTTACAGTATCGCCGATAAGGTTCGCCGCGCTCCGCGATTGCCTTCCAGTTGAAGGTCAGGTCTTTAAGCCGCGATTTCTTTTTGCTATAAACTGCGATTAATTCCACTTCAGCCAAAGGCATTTTCTTGTTTATCGGCTGTGCAACCGTCTTTTGCCATATCCAAATAAACCGAAATTTGAATCTATCACGTAAAGCGGTTGTAATTATTTGACCGGTTGTCCAGTCACAGAATAAAGCCAATTGCCCGGAAGGTTTCAGAACACGGTTAAACTCAATCGCTAACCGATTCCAGTCCAGCCCGACATTCCAGTCATTAAGGTCATTTAACGCGGTCAGGTAAGGCGGATCGGAAAAGATTAAATCAACGCTGACCGATTCAATTTCCGGCATCAGGTCAAAACAATCGCCGTTAATAATCTGATTAATCAATTAACGCCTCGAAGGTTTGACGCGCCCGCGCGCTCGGTTTAATTTCGCCAGTTAATAACCAAAGGTCTATTTGTCTTGTGTTGAAAAGTAATTTCCCTGATTTCCCATTTGGCAGGCGTTTATATGGGATTTGCCCGGCGGAGACTAATTTCCTGATCTGACTTTGCGAACATCGAAGATAATCGGCAACTTCTTGAATGTTTAGCCAGTTACGCTTAGTCGTGTTTTCCATAATTACAGTCGTGATTCGGTTACAGTTTCAGGTCAAAAATATCGTTGTCATCGTTTTTTGAAAAAGCATAAGGCATTATCCGAATGATAAATTCAAGACGTTCTTTCGGTTCGACCTTGTCAAGCGTTTCGCCGATATGTTGCCAATAGTCAAACATAGTCGCTCGTAAGGATTTCCGAAGTTCTTTTACTGTGATCTCTTGCATAATTCACCCTTAATTTTTATATAGGTTTTTAAATACGCCGTCAAAGAAATTCATAATAAACCGACCGGTTTTCCCGTGTCTATTCTTTGCTAATTCAAAATAAGCATTGTTATAATCCGCGTCTGATTTTTCACGTTTTGGCCGGTGTAATAATAAAACATAATCAGCGTCTTGCTCTAACGCGCCGGAATCGCGCAAGTGGTCAAGTCTTGGAATATCATCAACGCCCTTGCGGTTAAGCTGACTAAGCCCTAAAACCGCAATCTGATTTTTAATTGCAAAACGTTTCAACGATCCCGAAATAGCCGTCAATTCCTGATTTCTGGTTTCACCCTTACCGGTGACAAGTTGTAGGTGATCTACAACCAGCAAGCGGATTTTATGACGCTTGATTAACAAATTCGACCTTGATAAAATTGAACCGATATTTCCGTCTCCGGTATCATCAATGAAAAGCGGATAATTAGCCAAAATGGAAGTCGCCGAAACCGTATCTTTTCCGGTTTCCATAATTAAACGCTTGAATAGTTGGCCGGCTGACATTTCCAGACTGATATATCCAACCGGTATTCCCGCTCTGATAAGGTTGTAGCAAACGCCCAAAGCAAAGGCCGTTTTCCCGCTTGACGTTGCACCGGCTAAATACATCAAATCTCCCGGCTTAAAACCTTCAAAAAGATTATCAAGGTCAAGAAAACCGGTCTTAAGACTGACACTATCTCCAGCCTGCCGCTGGCCATATTCGGCTAAATAATCATCGGCAATGTCAACCAGTTTCCGGTAGCCACCGCTTTTACAACCGGTCTCGATTTTTTCCAGCACGTTAAGGATTTCGGTTTCGGCTTCGATCTCTGATAAATCAGCGTTTTCTAAACGCGATAATATTTCGCCTAATCGCGTGTAGAGTTCGCGCCGTCGCCAATATTCGATTAAGCGGGTTTCGTCTTGGCAAATAGTCGCACTTGATATAAAGCCTTCAGTCAGCCCGGTCAGATAGTATGCTCCGCCGACCTTTTCCAAGTCGCTTGATTTCTTTAGTCTATCAATCACGGCCAGCATATCCGGCGTTTGGCCTTCAATGTTCAAGCCGACAATAGCCTGAAATATGACCTTGTGTTTAGAATCGGAAAAGTGGTAATCCCGTAACCGCTCCAGTTTGCTTAATGAATCGGGATCATAAAGCAATTTGCCTAAGAGTTCTTTTTCGGTCAGGGTATCTTTAAGTTTCTCAATCATTTTTACCCCAGTTTTCACGTTCAGCGGCTATTTCCTGTGCCTTATGATCAGATTTGGTCTGTCCGCTCCAAAGTTTACTTTTGCGTAGCCAAGTCTGGTATCGTCTTTTAACGTCGAAAACCTTTTCCATCTGCCAACGCTCTTTTTTCCCGTTTGGATTTTTTTCCGTCCAGTAATCAAGAAATTCCTGTTTGTGCTGTAATTCTTCCGGTGTAAAATCAGATTCAATTTCAGAAAAAAGGGAGGCAAGCGATTTGTCAAAATCGCACTCTTTCTTTTGTATAGTTTCTTTCTTTTCTTTTGTATCTGAATGTTTAGTCACAGACTTCTCTGTTTGTTTGGTCACAGATTCTCTGTCTGTTTGGACACTAATCTCAATCTGTGCCTGTTTAGTCACAGACTTCTCTGTTTGTTTAAATAGCGATTGCCATTTGGAATAATCTTTTTGAAGGCCATATTCCAGCCACCGACCAGCTCCAGTTCTGGTAATGATATTTTTTCCAATTAGGCGTTTTAAATATCGCCTTATGCGCCGGTGATCCATCTTAGTCATTTCCTCAAATTGCGAATAGGTGATTCGATCCATCTTTTTGTGCCAGCCATAAGTTTTGCGCAGAATAGCCCAAAGCACCCGCCATTCGCCGGGTGATAGGTTTAGAGTGCAAAACCGATCTACCAATTCATTGGCAAGGTCAAGGTGACCGTTCTCAATCTGTGGACTTGGCATTGCCCTCCTCTAAAACAGATTGAATTTTCTCTAAGGTTAATAGGTGTTTTTTTACTTCAGTTTCGACAATCTCTGTTCTTTTATCAGATTCAGCCGATATAAAGATTTTCTTTCGTGTGATGATTACATTCTCAATCATTTTCATTTCTCTTTCGTATTTATTTAAAAAACGACAAAATCACACGAAAATGGCGTGCCATTAGCCATTTAGCCAAAAAATGAAAAAATGGCTAATCGAAAGTGGTCAGCGATTAGCCAATTTTATTTAACAGGGATTTTTATTCCGTCAGGTGTTTTAATCCATTCCGTTCAACGATTCTTTTAGCGGTACTGTGGTGGCAACTAAGCTTTTCACCTAATTTCCGGTAGCTGAATCTGCCCGTTTTAGGATGTCTTGCCTCGTCAATTAATGCTATAAGTTCATTATGGTCAAGATCATATTTTAAAGATAGTCTTTTTTTTAATGCTCTGTTTTGTGCACTAAATTCTTTAACTTTTGCACGTGCTACGCGGTCTTCGTGCGGGATTGTTTCAATAGCATCCGATTTTTCCTTTCCAGAATCGCCTGCCTTATCCCGCTCCGGTTCGGATTGTGCGGAATTTCGACTTAAAATGATCGAATTATCATCGGGAAATATCCTCTTATATTCTGTCTCAAACACAGCCGGAAATTTGATGTCCGTTGAAACATAGTCATCGAGTTTATTTTCATCACAAAACCTCGATACAATTTTATAAATGCGATACGTTTTTAATAATTGATTAAAAACCTCAGTTTTTTTCTCAAAATCTTCCCTTTTATAGTCTGGCATTAACCTATCAAACGTCTTTCTAATAGTTCCAGATATATAATTTGTTAATAAAGTGTAATCAAACTCATCCTTAAAGTTGAAATTTTGGAGTTTACGTTTTACTTCCTCGAAAAAATCAATTTGCTTTTCGGGCTCATCTAAACCAAGCTCTTCACGATGGTTTAGTATGTATGCTTTGGCTTCATCTTCATTGAAGTCATCTTGATTGATGTCATCTTGATTGATGTCATCTTGATTTGAGATATTTTCATTCATTGCTAAATCCCTTTCTTTAGCCCCTTATTAAGATAAAAGCCGGAATCCGTTAAGGGTTACGGTTTTCGGGTACGTTGCCCTATCCGGCCTTTGTCAAAAAATCTATCTAAACTAAGGAATATTACACACATTTTAAAGCATTTCTGGTAATTTATTTGTCATTACTACAACTAAAAACCTAAGAAAACCTAATGTTGACAAAAGTTGACGTTCTGAATAATTGCAATGTATGATAAGACTACTTAACAAAACTTAACCTTACCAAACCTTACCAAGCCATGCCAAAAAAACACACTCTGATTGGGAATAAACAATAGATTGCAATTCCTCAAATAATTTCTTTTAAAGTACAGAATCACATATTTTTAATAAGTCTCAATAATATATATATATCTTTTCATTATATCTGCTTGTTTAGTAAGGCTATAACTTTGAAATGTTGGTTCTTGTGATGTTCTCATTTCAATTTTTTCAGGAAGAACCTCAATTAAACTATAAAGGTAACTTGATTTGATTGTATAACTAACATTTTCCGCATCTAAATGTTTCCCTGAAATCACTCCGATCAGTACGCCCCTTGTATTAAAAACTGGAGCTCCACTATTACCCGGTTGAACCGGGGCGGAAATTTGATAACATGATATATCTCCTTGAAAACCGGTTTTTGAACTGATAATGCCATTAGTCAATTTAATCTCATCTCCCATTGTCGCGCGTAATGGATAACCTAATACATAGACACTTTCACCAATATCAGAGAGTTTTGAATTAATGCAAAACGGAATCGAGCCTGAAATTTTAACGCTGTCCGGTGAAATTTTTAAAACTGCAAGGTCATTATTTTTATCAGAACTCACAACATTTGCTTTATAACTTTCATTATAATTTCCGTTAATTCCTCGTATCATAATTGTTTCTACATTGGCTATGACGTGATAGTTAGTGACAAAATATCCCTTATTACTTATGGCAAAACATGTTGCTGAGCCGGTATATAAGTCTTTTTTATCATCTATTGTTGGATAGATTTTTAACAGACTGTAAGACTCTTTCATGTCAATTCTCGGTGCCATTTTTTCAATAAATGCATCATAATTATCAACGTTCATTATGTTCCTTATCTTATCAGGATATTTTTTCCCAAAGTCCTTAAATAAATTTTGTATATCATTATTTGTTAAACTGTATTCAAATTCCAAAGTATAATAGCCATCGCATATAGCATTAACATTGTACCTTGAAAGATTATCAATTTCTTGAATATCTACTAAATAATGTAAAAATGATGCTGTCTTTTGAAATTCGATCCATGGATATTTATTATCTGAATCAATTATTTGGCAATCGTATTTTTCTTTATTCTTTGTAATGGCTATTCTGTATTTATTTTGGTTAGTCACAGGTTTTAAAAGTACGTTATCGAAATAACTAATGTAATCAATACTGCAAGTCCATATTCCTTCTATTGGATCAAGAATATTTATATTTTGCATGTAATATTTTTTGAAGTCTTTTTCGCTCATCTTCAATTCTACAAGTAGCGGAGTGGCTTTAATATTTTCATTCATATTAGCATAAATAAAAGCATTGTTTCCAGTATTGTCTTTTATTTTTTTATCAGCTCCGTATTTTAAAAGGATTGTGATTATCTCGGGATTTATTGTATTTAAAGCAGCAAACATCAGAGGGGTAATACCATCATAATTACAATCATTAATTTTTGCCCCACTTTTTATTAAAGTTTCAATCACCTTAGGATTTTCATTATAACGGGCAGCTATCATCAGAGGAGTAAAACCACTTGAATCTCGTTCATTGACGTTTACTCCGGCTTTTATTGCTTTATTTACTTCTTCGGGAGTTCCTTTTGAAAAAATATCAAAAATATCCTGTGTAAATATCTTAATTGGGATTAATAACAAAATGATTGAGAGTAATAAAATTTTTCGCATTCTCTTTCTCCCAGATTAAAGATTACCTGTAATTAATAAACTTTTCATCACTAAATAATAGTCAATCTTTGATAATTAATCAATTAGTTTCACGAAATCTAAGATAGAGTAATATATCGGTATCCAGTTCGGTATCCGGTTTTCAGTGTTAAAATTTGTATAAAGTATGGTAAGATTTAGAGAGAATAAAAACGCCAGCACCGCGCAATTAAAGCGGGTTGAATAGTGGTGTTTGTCGTCGTGAAAATCCATTAAATTAATTAGTGGCGAGGGACGGAATCGAACCGCCGACACAGGGATTTTCAGTCCCCTGCTCTACCGACTGAGCTACCTCGCCACAATGTCAAAGTGCTACTCGTCTTCTTGTAGAGCGAGGTAGCGAAGGAGAAGACTGCCTGTCCCGCCACGGCGGGAAGCTACCTCGCCACAATGTCAAAGTGCTACTCGTCTTCTTGTAGAGCGAGGTAGCGAAGGAGAAGACTGCCTGTCCCGCCACGGCGGGAAGCTACCTCGCCACAATGTCAAAGTGCTAATCGTCTTCTTTATTGATCGAGGTAGCGAAGGAGAAGACTGCCTGTCCCGCCACGGCGGGCTATTATTGTCCCGCTACGGCGGGAAAGCTACCTCGCCACTGTTAAAAAACGGCTTAATTTAGGAACTCAAGTGCAATTCCAAAAACTATTTTTCGTCCGTAACTCGTTCGATCATTCACTCATGCACTCACTTACTCATATACTCATACAATTATGCAGTTCTGCGAAATCTTGAACAATTAGTAGCTAAAATGCTCCATTAATTTAGGAAAAGCTTAATTTGCGAATTCGCGGATATATTTGCGAATATTCTGTTCGGCTTCGTCCAATACCGACTCGGTTATTGTTTTGGTAATCAATAGGCCGTTACGAATGAAATAAAGAGCCTGTTCTCTGACTTTCCGTTTGGAACAGCGTTCGAGTATGAAAGCGTAAAAATCCAGCTGGGCGGAGTATTTTTTCAATAAAACTTCGTCCGGTTTCACGCCGATGCGGTCGGATTTGAAATCTATAATAGTCAGAGTATTGTCGCTATTTTCGATGAGCAGATCAATTTTTCCCTCAAGGACTGTTTCCTCGTAAAGCCCGACCACTTCGACTTCCCGCCGCCGATTTCTGGCAGAAGTCAAAAGTTGGCGTAGATGATTATCGGAAGCGAGCAATGGCTTAGCCCAGTTGGTAAGTTCAGCGGTAATTTTCTGCGCCTCAGGGGCGGTAAGTCGGTAGGGACGTAGTAAATCGTCGAGCATAATTTGAAACGAGTCCAGCGACTGAAAATCCCACCAGCTGAAGGCTTTGTGAATCAAAGTGCCCAACTCCTGCGGCGAAAGCGCCTGATCGGTTTCCGGCTCGGCGGTGGAGACGATTTTCTCACCGGCGATAAGCCATTCCGCCAGAGCCGTAGCGGTTAACTTTCGGACCGGCGGTTTGAACTCGATCGGTTGAATTTGAGCGCGAATTCTCCGCAACTCCTCGTCGTTTAATTCGACCGGCAGAGCGATTGATATTCCGGCAGGAAGTGCCGTCTGTTCGATTTCTGTTTTGGTAAATCGTACGATGCGACAGAGGTTTTTTTCGTGTGCATCAGTAAAAATTTCGGTGCTTAAATCCCAGAGCGATTTATCCGTTTTATTGGATTTGTCTGGCACCGTTGCCGAGCAGACTAAATACGAGCGGGCGCGGGTCATAGCGACGTACAACAAGCGTTTTTCCTCGGCTAATGTCCGGCGTCGCTCGAGACGTTTCAATTGATTGTAGCGAAATGAATAAGATTGTTTTTTATCGGTTTTAATAGTGACCGCCGCGCCGAAATCAGAATGAAAAAGGAAGTGATCAGTCCGGTAATTGATTTCATTGGCCAGCAGAGGCAGAAAAACGATTTGACTGTCAAGACCCTTAGCCGCGTGAATCGTCATAATCGTTACAGCATCGCCTTTGGCGGCGGAGAGATTGGCTTCACCTTCGCGCACTTCCTTAGCCCGATAAATGCGAATGCGCCGGATAAAATCAATCGGCGAGAGGCTTTCGACTTTTTCCCATTCCAGCGCCAGATCAATCAATTTTTTGACATTAGCAATTTTCTGGGTGCCGTCGGGTAATCCGGCCAGAAGCGCTGGAAAATTTGTCCGTTTCACAATTTGATTAATCATTTCGGCAGTGGACAATTGCGTAATTTGTTCGTTCAGTTCGGTATAGTTACGATAGAAATTTTGCAGACGCACGGCTTCGTCGGCTTCCAGCGCGAACTCTTTTCCATTTTTCAAATATTGATTAATCCCTTGCCATAGACTTTCTGCGCGGGCTAATTCGGTCAGAGTAGCGTCGTTCAATCCGACCAGCGGCGACCGCAGTGTCCCCACTAAAGCGATCTCGTCGTGCCAGTTCCATAATACTCGCAGGTAGTTAGTCAAGTCCACGACTTCTGGCTGGTCGTAGAATCCGATTCCCGTTACCACGTAAAAAGGAATTCCAGCCTGGCGCAGAGCATCTGTGAATCGGGATTGATGGGTGCGCGAACGCAGGAGAATCGTCATATCGCCGAATTCAGCCGCGCGGATAATGCCGTTTTCTCTGACTATTTCGGCTTGATGCAATTGCCAAATGCGATCGGCGATAGCTTTGGCTTCCAGAACTTTGTCGTCTGGTTTCCCGCCGCGTAGACGCGCGGCGAACTCCTCGTCTTCTGCGATTAAAAGCAGTTCAACCGGCGGTTCAGTAGAAGTAGAATTATCTTTAGCCGCAATCGGTAGCGGGTAATGCGCGGCATAACGTTCCGCCGGTGGTTCGGTACCGAGAAATTGCGCAAAGAAATAGTTGTAAAAATCCATTAGTGCCCGAACACTACGGTAATTAGTCGCCAGAGGCTGGACGACCGACTGCTCGCGCAAAGTGTTGAATATCTCGACTTCCGCCCCACGAAAACGGTAAATGGATTGCTTTTCATCACCGACGAAAAACGTAATCAAATCAGGATTGAGCTCCTGAAGTAAACGGATTATGCGATACTGAATCGGATTAATGTCCTGGAATTCATCAACCAGCAAATGTTTAAAGTTCCTGACGTAACGCACAATTTCCGGCGATCGCCGCGCCAGCAGGTTTTCGGTTTCGATCTCAATTCCAGTGAAATCCAGCAGAGCTTTGCGGCGCATTTCCGCACGATATTCTTGCAGAAAATCCAATGCCAGGCGCGCCAGACTTTGCATTACATTAGCGTGAAGTTTTTCAATTTCCGGATCGAAAATAAGAAATTCGTCTTTGATTGATCCAAATTTTGCGGCCAATTGGCTATGCAATTCTCGCGCTATTTCCAATTCATTGCCCCAGACCGTGGCTGTGCCTTTTCTTCTATCGTCCAGCGCTTTACGCAGAGAGCCGTCCTGGAGTGAATTCGGTATTTGATGCCGGTCGAGAACTTCAGCGGAAGCATTCAAGATAATGCCGAAATCCGATTGCAGAGCGTCGTCGGATTTGCGTGAATCGAAAGCAGAAATTCGTTTAATAATATCGCTGACAGTTCTGTCGCTGAAATATTCATAAAGCAATTTTAGATTGTATTCCCGGCAGGCTTTTTCAACGTCGGCAAGATGACTGCTTACATTGAGATTTTTATAACGTTCCAGAATCGGCGCGCATTCGGCCTGCTTTTCGTAGATCAAATCCAGCCATCCAGATAATTCGGCGAGTGTTATCGAATTGATTAGCGTCGTAAGATCGGCATCGCGTTCAGTAATTTTACGCTCCAGGAATTTCTGCCGAAAACGGTCGCGGAACAGGGTTTCCGCAATTTCGTCGCATACTTTGAAAAGTGGGTCGAAAGGCAATTCGCCGACGTTATCCCGCAGAATACGGAGACAAAAACTGTGCACGGTCGAAATCGGGGCGGTGTTCAGGCGCTCGATCAAGCCGGCAATTTTCGCAGGTTCTAAACCGGCTTCGTTCTTGAGGAGAGATGAGCGCACGCGCTCTTTCATTTCGTTGGCGGCTTTGTCGGTGAAGGTAATAGCGATGATCTGGTCGCAGTCGGCAGTTCCCGAAAGCAAAATTTCCAGGTAGCGCTTGACCAGAACGGTGGTCTTGCCGGTTCCGGCGGCGGCGGAAACGAATTGGTTCTCCGTGATGTTTTTAATGAACTGTTCGCGTTCGCTGGCTAAGTTGGTCATATAGACTAATTTAAGCATCAAAACTTTTGGAAATAAATTTTAAAAAGCCTAAAATTCTGGCGTTTTATGGAGAGTAAAAGCTAAATGCCAATTATTATACCGTTTTCTTCGGAATGGATCACTTTCGCCTGCTTTCTGGTTCTGATTCTGGGAATTGTGGGCTTGAGTGAAGTTTTACGTCGGAAAAGTCGCCTGACCGGCGAACAGACCCGCCAGTTCGTTCACATCGGCGTCGGAATTTTTGTAATTTTCAGTCCCTTATTTTTTAAATCAGCGCTTCAACCCGCGGTGCTGGCTGTGATATTTATTTTATTGAATGCCGTTGCCCTGAAAGCCGGTCAGATGAAAGGAATGCACACGACCGAGCGACGTTCTTACGGCACGGTTTTTTTCCCAGTGACCTTTTTGATTTTGATTGGGATGTACTGGTATTCTGATCCGGTGATTTTAATGCTCGGGATGATGGTAATGACTCTGGCGGATCCGCTGGCTTCGATAGTCGGTACGACGATCAAAAAACCACGCCGATTCAATTTCTGGAAAGACCCAAAATCGGTACAGGGTTCTTTAGTTGTTTTTATTATTACTTTTATTATCATAATGGCATTTCTGCCGCTTTTTCGCTGGCTGGACGGCACACCGATCCCGAATTGGCCTAGTTTGATCGTGATGGCAGTTACCGTTGGCGTGGTGGCTATGCTGGCTGAGGCGATTTCCAGTGCCGGTTCCGATAATTTGAGTTTGCCGTTGAGTGCGGCTTTGATGATTGATGTGATGCAGAGTTTGACTTTTCAGGGACAGATTGCGGTAATGTGGTGGGTGCTGTTTTCATTTTTACTGGCTTATACAGCATATCGTTTGAAAGCACTGACGGCAGGAGGCGCCGCCGGGGCAATGTTTCTAGGCTCGATCGTTTTTTCGATTGGCGGTATCAATTGGGTTATCCCGATGGCGACTTTTTTCGTGTTATCGTCTATTCTCTCCCAACTCGGCAAAACCCGCAAGAGCCAATTAGCTATTATGCAAGAAAAAGGCAGTAATCGTGATCTGATGCAGGTTTATGCCAATGGTGGGGTTTCGCTGGTGATGGCGATCCTATATTTTTATACTGAAATGGATATTTTTTATTTGATGTTTTTGGGCTCGCTGGCGGCTGCGACTGCCGACACCTGGGGCACCGAAATCGGCACTTTTTCGAAACGTCAACCGGTTCACATACTAACCGGCAAAACCGTTCCGGCCGGCACTTCCGGCGGCGTGACGGTATTGGGCACTTCCGGAGTATTCGTCGGCGCCGGTATATTGACGCTGAGCGGAATTTTTCCTTTAGAACAATCGCTGATGAAGATTGCACTGATCATCATTATAAGTGGCATTCTCGGAGCGCTGATTGATTCCGTATTAGGCGGAACGATTCAAGCGCAGTATCGCTGTCCGGTCTGCCGGAAAACCACCGAAAAAGTCAAGCACTGTAATGGTCAACCGACCTCGTTGATCTCCGGTTACCGCTGGATCAATAATGATGTCGTCAATTTAGTCTGTACGCTTTCCGGTGCGCTCCTGGCGGGATTAGGTTGCTGGTTGTTGGTGTGAATTTTTGAGACTGGATGCAATTCGGCACAAATCGTAGAAATCACAATCATTCCTGCGACAGCGGTTTTCATTACGCATCAATAGACTGAAATTTCCCCGGTAAATTTGTTCCAAAATCGCTGTGACATTTCGCTGAGTTTCATCTAGTAACTCATTAAGATCGGATTGAGTCAGTCCCGACGTGTGTTCAAATTTCGAATCAACCAGAAACCCGCGCGTCCTTTTACCATCCTTAAAGGAGTAATAAAAAGCGCCGCCGACTTGCTCGGCAGGCCTGTTTTTCAAAAGTATCAGCAAATAGAGCGGAATCTGGAGTTGCTGTCCTCTTTGGGCACCATTGACAATGTCTATAATGCCACTGTCGGAGCGCTTGTAGTCGATCACCAAAAAGCGTTCACCGGAGGAATTGCGGTCAATGCGGTCGATTTTTCCGGTTATTGTCACTGGCGATGCCGGGTCATTTCCAATCCGGAAAGCGTCATTCAAAGTATACATTTTTTCGGTAAGAATCGGGACAAAACCGGTCCGGCAGTAACGCCGTTCCTCTTCGACAAAGTTGCGTAATCCAACCTTTAAATTATTCAAATCCTGTTCCCATAACAAATCCGGAACGAAATATAACTTCGGTCGGAAAAGTGCGTTTATCCGGGCAATTAATCCATTTAGAAAATCATCGTCGACTTCTTCGAGAAAATCCGACCAATTTTGCAGTTGACTGCACAGGAAATCCTGGACGAACTGCTCCAGAACCTTGTGAATCAAAAGACCTTCCGTTAGAGCGTCCAGCCCGATCTGGGGTTCGCGGGAGACTTCGATATTCCAGATGTGGGCACATAAGTAGGCAAACGGACAATCAACATAATTCTGAATTTTGGTAGTCGAAAGCGGCTTAGCCAGAAATTCCGGGTAAAATCTTTGCTCCGGCAAAACGCCGTTCCGAATGCCGTCGCCTGCCAATCGCTGAAGTTCGCAATTAAGGCGCATTGAAAGCTCAGCGAAAATTTTCCTATCAATCAGGCCAGTGAGTTTTTCAATATCTTCGCGGGCAATTTTTTCGGCCAGCACAATTTGGAGAAGATCACTATCTGAACTGCAATTAACTGAATCCGGCAGAACCTGTCCGGCTGGAATCGCTTCCCATTCTACGATTTTTTGTTCCGTATTCGCAGGTTGGCAGGCCAATATTTCATCAATGAATGGCGAAACCGGTAAAGCTCGCCCGTTATTATCCGCTTCCGGATAAGTGATCAATATTCTCTGATTAACGCGCGTAGTAAGGAGATATAATAAAAATTTTTCCTCAGCCAGATCGAAGGCGGATTCGGCGAAAAGAGACTGATTAGCTAACTGATTGAGTCGCGATCTTAAATCTTTGCGGAATAATGGATTCTCTGGATGAATCGCCGGGAACTCTCCGTCAATTAGTCCCAGTAAAATCAGTCCGTCCACATCCCAAGCGCGGGTATCCATCAAATTGGCACAAAGAACTCCGGAAGGAGAAAGCGTTGCCTCATTTTCTCCAGTATCGAGAAAATGCAACAAAATTCCAGCTAATTCCTCCAGACTGGTCTTGGTGTGGGAATCTCTGAGGCGAACAAGTTGCTCTAAAATTAACTTTATCGGTTTAATCGTCTGTACCTCATCCGGCTGGTCTGGCGGATAATAACGCTCCAATATTTTGTTAAAAAAAAGATGATACTCACCCCACTCAGCACTTTCCGGTAAACTGAGTTCCTCGATTAATCGAGTCAACAGCGGCTGAATCGCCTGTAAATCCTGAATCTGTAACTGGGCGTTGCGACGTTCACGATCGTCCTCATCTTGACCAATTTGGAGAACGAATTGGAGATATTCAAGCTGCTGGCGACAGCGAGTTATCCAATCGTATTTGGAAGAAGGCAAGCCCCATTCGGTCGAATAAATTTCCAATTCCTGTAATAAATCCGCCCCGTAAAAACGTCGCAAAACCGGCAGGCGCAACAGGTCAATAAAAACCGGGCGACTGAAGTTTTCCAGATTGAGATTGACGATGCGAGTTATTAATTGAGCCGGTTCGCTGAGCAGCAGGTTCTGAGCTTTCGTGGCTATCGGGATTCCGAAACTGGGTAAAATTAGTTCGATTAAGCTTTTGTAATCATAACTACCCCGAAATGTGATTCCGATTCTGGTGGGATTCATTCCCTCCGATAGCCAGCGCTTGATCGTGCGGGCGGCGGTCTCGATTTCTGACCGCCGACCGGGGCACTGAACGATTTTTACCGGCGCGTTCCACTCATTTTTCCACTTGCTCACGGTATTTAAGGTTGCGGAATCATCGGGTTTTATTATTTCCTTGAAAAGGCTCGAATTCAGGGATTTTAATGGGTCAGAAGAAATTGTCCTCACTGGCAACGTGACCGTTTCACCAGAACCCAATAAGCCGGGGCGATTCTGGCAATATTCATAAATTGGATGAGAGGGATCATAAATGCTGGTGCAGATTGTTTTGCTAAAAAAAGGAGTCAAAGCTTGCAGGATTTTGTACTGAATCGGAGTGAATTCGTAAAATCCGTCAATGACCAGCAACTCACCTAAATTGCTTTTCGGTTTATTTTTAAGTAGTTCAAGGGCGATTACGAGTGATTCGCCGGAAGGGCCAGCGTTATCCCGGCGGTAAGTCTGCTGTAATTTATTAAACAACCTGACCCATTCGGTCAACTCCTGTTCGCCGGAATTTTTGGCTAATGATTCTAATTCCGCGGATGTCAATCCGCTTTCTCGAAAATCATCGAAAATGTTTTGCAAAATCTGGATATAGCCGGGAAATGAGTGATAATTAGCCGCTGAAGGTTGTTTTAAAATGTCATGCAGTTTGAGCCATTCTTCAGCAGATTGAATAGTGAGGAAACTGTAATGGCACGCGTTCAGAATCCGCTCGGCCCAGGCATAGTAAGTGCCTAAAAATAGCTGACCGGGCGCTAAAGCCGGCTGACCTCGCAAAATTTCCCTTTTTATGTAATCAATGTGTTCGCGCGAAGGCAGAATCCCACCAACCGTCTGCCCCGAGCGGAGAACATTAACCGCTTCCTGAATTACCTTGGCGGTTTTGCCGGATTTCAGCGGCCCTGTAATATATTTAATCTGCGTCATCCGATTGTCTCAAATGTTTTTCAGCCACAATGAATGTAATTCAAAACACGATTATTTACCAGAACTTGTCGCAAAATTACCGCCATTTAGCGGTAATGTCGCAAAGCAGCAAAGGCTTCAGATGAAATATTTACAAATATTTGAAGTTTAGCTAGTCGCCTTTTCCAGTCGCTTCATAATCGAAAAGATAAAAGCGGCTGAGAGCAGACAACAAACCACGAAAATCAACCACAGTTGCCAGAGATCGAGAATGCCCCAGAAAGTGCTCCCGACGAAAACCAGTTTACTGCCGACCGCCGTCGCCAGTAGCCAGCCACCTTGCATTAGCCCCTGAAAACGTTCCGGCGCGACTTTGGACACGAAAGATAGCCCCATCGGGCTCAGTAATAATTCCGCAATAGTAAGAATTAAGTAGGATGAAATTAGCCAGTAAGGCGAGACTCGCGATGAATCCGGTACTGGACTGTATTTGATAACTCCGGATTCATCAACGAATTTCAATTCGTGAGGTGAAACCAGATTCAGCGAGCCGATTAGTAGTATGCCAAAACCGATCGCAGCCACGATCATTCCGATTCCGATTTTCCGCGGAGTGGAAGGCTCTTTGCCTTTTTTATTAAGCCAGTTAAATATACCCATTACCACGAAAGTAAATGACACAATGAAAAGCGGGTTGAAAGACTGGAAAATTTCCGGCGCAATCGGATTCTGGTCATTGCCTTGTTGGAAAAGATAATATCCGACAACTCCACTGACGACCAGAATTGCGCCGCCTATCAGGCGCGTTCGACGACTACGCTTACGACCAAGCACCAAAACCAGTCCGGCTACGAAGGCGATTAACGTAAGAATGTTTTCCAGTGTGAAAAACATATACGTTACCCGATCAACCGTTTTGACCGTATAATCGCGGGCAAAAAAAGTCTGCGTTAAGCCGTTTTGTTGGAAAGACATCCAGAAAAATATCACTACGAAAAAAACCAGTAGCAGTGCCGTAACCTGCGGCTTCTCTTCTTTTTTCGAAACAAGCAGAATCCAGGTTACAAATGCTACAAATAGCCCGATCGCGGCTCCAGTGCCAATGTCAATTACCAGACTTATCAGAAATGCCACCACGGCGCCCGCCACTAAAGCGATTAAAATCGTCAAAGGTTGGAAATTTAACGTTGACGGCGCATTACTTTCCACCGATACCTTTTCTTTTTCTTTATTGGGCAAATACCGATTGAAAATGACATAAATCAGCAGTGAGATAATCATAGCCACAGCGGCAATGCCAAAAGCGTAATTGTATCCTCGGGAAAATACTTCCAGATAGTTATGAGCAAAAGCGGAGAGGTCGGTCACCGGACCACTCAAACTCACCTGGTTGGCCAGAGTTTGCAATTCACCTACATCCATTAGGGTTCCATTGAGGTATTGATGACAAATCGCGGGCAAACTGCCGTCGTGCAGGAAATGGTTGGCTTTCAACCACCAGTTGCGGATTCCAGTCGCCGCAAAAGGAGCAAAGAATGCCCCGATGTTGATGCCCATATAGAAAATCATAAAAGCTGAGTCCCTGATCTTCGAGTATTGCTCATTGTCGTACATTTGACCGACGACCGCTTGCAGATTGCCTTTGAAGAGACCATTTCCCAGAGCAATAGTGAAAAGCCCGATAAGACTTATAGTCAATGACAACCCGGGAATGGCGAGTAAAAAATATCCGGCAAACATAATGATCTGCCCAAAGAGGATTACCGTTTTATATTTCTTGGTCGAATCGGCCAGTATGCCGCCCAATAATGCCAGAGCGTAAATACTGAAATAGAACCAGCTATAGATATTACCGGCCGTATTTTCATTCATACCATATTTGGCCTGAAGGAATAAAACCAGAATCGCCATCATCGTATAGAAGCCGAACCTTTCACCCATATTGGTAAAAAAGGCGACAACCAGTCCTTTCGGATGATTCTTGAACATAGCCAAAACCTCCTTTTATCCGAAAAATTTTAAGTGTTCAATCATAAGATAGCGACGGAAATATAGGTGTAAAGACGAAAAAATAAAATGAAAATTTCATGACGGATTATCAGCTCTAAAATAATCGGACTGGCGAAAAACAGGATATACAAATAGAAAATGAATAGCTAAACTAATTTCCGTCACACCCTAAGCGAGGCTAAATTGGTTTTGGCGCAGAGCGGTTGAATTTCCAGACCAGATTAACTCCGAAGGCTCCGGAGGAGTCTCAGAAGAGAGAGTCCCGCTAGGCGGGATAAGATTTTTTTATTTTTAGACAAGATTAACAGGATTTTTTTTCTTTTTTCTGGTACCGCGTAGCAGTTAAAGTAAAAAGAAACCACGGAGAAGTTATTCCACGGAGAGGATAAAGCAAACTGCTGATTTTACTGGGAAATAATTATTTATTTTCTAATAAAAACCCGGTTAATTGCAAATTTTCTTTGAATTGCAGAGATTTTGTTATTAAAATAACGCGTTATTTGGAAAGACTGACTTAGAATTAGCAATTTATACCAGGTTTGATCTTCATCTTGCGAGAGGGAGATGCTCATAGGTGTTAAATAATGTAACCTTGTCGGGGTTAGTAGTGCAATTCACTTCGACTTCCGCGTTTATCTACATTATGTCTAACACTTGAATTTATTATGGAGGTTTGAATGGAAAGCAGTAAACTGTATGTTGGCAACCTGAAATATTCTGTTACCGACGAGCAATTAGCCCAGCTATTTGCTCCATACGGGGAAGTCAAAAGTGCCAACGTAATTAAAGGCAAAGGCTTTGGTTTTGTCGAAATGGGTTCGATTGAAGAAGCCAATAAAGCGCAGGACGCTTTGAACGGTAAAGAGTTCGAAGGTCGGACTATACGCATTTCTGATGCCCATCCACCGCGGACTGAGCAAAAAGAATCGCACGAAAAAAAAGAATAGTTTAGCTCTTCTTATAAGATTTAAATAAGGATCAGATTCCGGATTTTTCCGGAAAAGTTGCGCTTTTTGTCGAACGCATAAATTGCTCGATTAATATCATTTTTTATCTAAAAATTTATGTTTAACCTTTCATCTGTGCTTTTTGTCTAAAGCAACGTGCAAAGGAATTCTACAATTTGGCTAAACAAAACGTTAACCACCCAGTCTATGATGAGCAGGCGTTTAACAATTTGGTACGTGAAAATCACCAGCGCATTTATGGACTATTCCGGCGCATGGTGGGCAGTCATGCCGAGGCGGACGATTTGACCCAAGAAACTTTCATAAAAGTTTATAAAAACTTACCCAAATTCCGGCAGGAATCTTCCATCCAAACCTGGATTTACCGCATTGCCATCAACCAAGGGTTAAATTACCTAAGGCGAATGAAAATCAGGCAAACTCTAGGACTCGAGTTCGCTGACTCGGCGGTCGAATCCGATGAATTCAAAAGCAATCAATCCAATCGCGACCTTTTACGCAAAGCCATCGCCAAACTGCCACCGCGCCAGCAAATGGTTGTTATTCTGCGCTCTTTTCAGGAATTATCCTTTAAGGACATTGCGGCGGTTTTAAACATAACTGAAAATGCCGCCAAGGTAAATTTTTCCCATGCCGTTAAAAACCTGCGAGAAGTATTCCTCAAGATGGGAGTGACTTATGAAAATTTGTAAACAAATCGAAAATTTATTACCGCTATACTATACGGGCGACCTGGATGAATCTGATAAAAGACTCGTTGAAAATCACCTGGAAGATTGTCCAACTTGCCGCCAATTCAGTCACGAAATACAGTACTTGTTAAATGATTTACAGCCTGATCCAGTCAATATTGATCCAAATTATGGAGCTGAATTAGTAGTCAAAATTCAGAACCGACTCCATAATGAATGGCGTCCTAGAAAATTAAGGTCCTATCTGGTGCCGGTTTTAGCCTCAATATTGATATTTATCATTATCGGTTTCAATCTGGTCCGCAACCCATCTGGTTCCTCGCAATGGTTATCTAATGACAATATCATTGACTTTTATATGGATTTGACCCATTCCGGTTATTTCAGTGAAATGCCAGACGATGCTTTCGACTTTCTGAATCTTAATGAGAATGATCTGATTACCAATGAAACACGTCATAAAATAAGTACAGTGGTTCTAGCTACCAATAATAACCTACTAATCGACGACTATGTTGAATCCATCGCCTATCTGACTGATCAAGATTTTGAATTGGTCTTAAAAGAAATTGAAAATTCAATATTTTAACTTATCGGGAGGATAAAAAGTGAAAACAAATTGGTTATCGTTAACATTGATAATATTACTGAGTTTCGCCGGCCAATTGGCGGCTCAGCCGGATTCCTTCGACGAATCGGAAGCTACGATGGCGGAGAGACGCGAAAAAATGGAAACTCTGCGTATTTATAAAATGACCGAGTTTCTAGCGTTAACGCCGGAACAATCCGAAAAATTTTTCCCCAAGTTGAAACAGTATGAAGATAACGTTCGTAAAATGCAACATCAACAGAGGCAATTGGTTCAGGAAATTGATCAAATTACTCAAAATACCGATACCACTATTACTGAGTCCGATGTTAAGAAATATTTACGAGCGATAGCCCAAATTGAAAAAGACATTATCAGCGAAAAAGAGAAATTTATCAGCGGATTGAGTTCGATTTTGACCCCTAGCCAGCAATTGAAATATATGATTTTCGATAATCGTTTCCGGCGACATTTAATGAAATCTCTCAATCCCCCGACTGGTAAAATAGAAAAACAACAAAAATAGGAGGTGTAAATGAAAAAGAACTTCATTTTAGGATTGATCTTGTTAACTATCCCGGCTCTGATTATGGCACAGCCGGCGGTTAAAGGTCGAACGGAACCCTGTCAGCAGGCTTTGAAGGGTGCGCAGGAAACGCATTGTCAAGGGCAATGTAAAGCGCCAATGGCTGATCTACTTAAACTAACTGATCAGCAGAAAGTAGACCATAAAAAGATTATGGTCAAATATCAGCGTTTGAACATACCCCTACAGGCCGATTTAAAACTAGCTCATCTGGATTTGAAGGAGGCTATTGAAAATCTCGACCAAAAGAAAATTGACGAAAGTGTTAAAAAAATCAATGACACTAAAGCCAAGCTGTTCAAAAACAAAATTGATCAAAGAGTCGAATTTCTTAAAACTCTGACTGATGAGCAGAGAAAAATCCTGAAAGAACAGCCATGTGGTATACATAAGGTAAAAAAGATTAAGAGGATGGAATACCCTTCTGGTTTGGGAAGTATCGGTGCCGAATTGGACGATTTACTGGGCTTAGTTATGGATTTTGATGACGGCGAAATGGAAATCGAGCCCGAAGATTAGTTAGATGGTTGAGCAAATCCTCAACTGGATGAAGCAAATAGAAATAGGAGAGGGCGATCTCACAACCGAGAGTATCGCCCTCTATCCTTTCCATTCGTCCGGTCGGTTAGTGATGTCAAGCGACGCTTTATTTTCTGGGCGTGCTATAATGGAAAAATTATTAGAAAGCGCCGGGGAACAATTGCAAGTTGAGTGGTCTTGTAATGAGGGCGATGAAATACCAGCCGGCGCTACTATTTTTAACTTTAATGGCAATGGAGCCGAAATACTCAAAATTCGGCGTCTGCTGGAATGGTTGGCGGGCAGTCTCTCCGGACTGGCGACCGCAACCCATGAAACCGTTAAATTCCTCGGCAGTCATAATAAAAAATTAGTTGCTGGAAATAGCGTTTCTCCAATTTTCGAAGAATTCGAGAAATTGGCATTTACTACCGGCGGTGGCGAAATGTCAAATATTGGTATTTCTGAACGGATGTACCTGACTCGGAATCATTTTATTTATGTCGGCAAACCCCCTGCTGAAATTATGACCGCTCTAAGTGATGAATTAGGTTCAGCCCGCAAAAAGGTAAAAATTGAAGTCGAGGTCAATGATCCGTTCCAATTTGAAGAGATAAACCAACTCGATTGTGATGTGATCCATTTAGTAGATTTTAATGAGGACCAATTACGTACCGTATTCGAAAACCTCAACCCGAGCCACAAAACAGTCGTCCACCTCCTAACTCTGAGTGATTACCGCCCGGAATATGACAATTATTTCTTTAAATATGTTGCAATAGAAGCACTGCATCGCACTCGCCATTATTTACCGGCGAGGCTGATTTTTTCAAAAGATTGAACTATATTCATTATCTAAATCCAAACTCTATGATTGAATTTATTAACATTAATATTTTTGCTTATTAGTTCAATCCATTTTTCTTAGCGGGATAAACCTAAATAGCCGATAAATATTTTTATTAATAGAAGTGGCAGATACATAATCTGATTCAATTACCAGGATGTTCGTCTGTCGCCTGTAACATTTTTCATAGAGGAATGACTTTCCGGCGACTGATTTGGCGCAGGCGAGCCGGCGAGACGCCGTAATATTTATGAAACATTTTATAAAAACGGCTTAGGCTCTTGTAGCCGTATTCGAGAGAAATGGCAAGGATTTTCTCATCGGTTTCGATGATTTGTTTGGCGGCTAATTTGATTCGCTGTTCATTAATGAATTCAGTGGGCGAAGTGTTGAGATATTGGCGAAAGCATTTACATAGATGTTGTTGAGTACAAGGAGCCAGTTTTAACATAGTTTTTAGTCCGCCAGACAGATTTTCTTTATGCTTCATTTCCGAGCATAATTTATCGAACCAGATTGGGCGGTTGGGATCGGTCGTTTGCCATTCGAGGAAAAAGCGCGTGAAAATTTCAGCTAGTATCATTTTGAGCTTGACGCGTGCCTGATCTAAATCAGTTTTTTGAAGTGTAATGAGTCGCATCAATTGAAGAGCTAATTCCTCAGTTTCAGCGATTGAAAGGGTAAAGACTGGCGGCAAAACCGGTCCAGTATAACGTCGCAGGAAAAAATCATTGCCCAGATAAGCGCTGAGATCGAGGAGAAGTTCGAGTTTAAAGGCGACATTGACTATTTCGCAGGCAGAATCGTCCAGTTTTTCAAAACTATGGACGTCGTTTGGCCGAATGAAAGTCAACATCCCAGCCTGTAAGTCTTGGGTCTCACCATTGACAATATGCCGAACTTTACCGCTAATTATGATGAAAAATTCGGCAAACTCATGGGAGTGAAGCGCGGTAGTAGCGCTGACAAGAGAGTAATAGCGCAAATCTGATCCGGCAATGATACTCTCCGGCTGACGGCGACTATCCCAGGCTAAGCGATGAAAAGTAATATTGGCGCCGCTCGGACCGGTAATGAACTTATCTTGCGATAGAATGATATTTTTCACGATGATAATATACAGCAATAAATTGATAAAATATAGACAAGTTATCTCGATATTAAAGTATTTATGATATGTGAATATAAAGTAAATTTGCCTTGTGAATAAGATGGAAAATAATTCGATATATGGAAGGCAGCTGGTTCGTCAGGCATTTAATCGCCAAAAAACGACTCGGGTACCCTGGGTACCTTACGTTGGCTGTCATGGTGGGAAGTTGATTGGTCAGACTGCGGAAAAATATCTCAAGTCCGGCGAACTAATGGCTGAAGGCTTGAGAAAAGCCAATGAACTTTATCGTCCGGATGGACTGCCGGTAATTTTTGATCTACAATTGGAAGCCGAAGTGCTGGGATGCGAATTACTTTGGGCGGACGATGCGCCGCCGTCGGTCATTACGCATCCTCTGGATTCGCTGAATGGCAAAAGCCTATCTGACTTGCCGGAATTTAGCCTGAATCAAGGTCGCTATCCGGAAGTCGCCCGAGCTATGGACATTATTCGCCAGGATTTTGCTAAAGACCTGGCAATTTACGGTTTGATTTGCGGGCCTTTCACCCTGGCGCTTCACCTGATGGGTAATGAAATTTTTCTCGAGATGTATGATCATCCTGAAAAAGTTACCGAGTTGTTAGCTTATTGTAAGGAAATAGCTTGTCTAACCAGTGATTTTTATCTAAAGCACGGAGCGGATATTATCGCGGTTGTTGATCCGATGACCAGCCAGATTTCGCCGGAACACTTTCGGCGATTTATAACGCCGGCGCTCAATCCGATTTTCGATCATATTAGGGCAAAAGGTGGACTTTCTTCGCTATTTGTGTGCGGTGATGTTGACCGCAATCTGGAATGTATGTGTGAAACAAATTGCGACAACGTTTCGGTAGATGAGCAGATTTCGCTTCCTAAATTGAGAGAATTAGCTCAGAAGTATAATAAATCATTCGGCGGTAATCTGAAACTGACGGTTGCTTTGCTGATGGGTTCAGCTGACGACTGCCGCCTGGAAGCCATTCGGAATATTGATGAGGGCGGACAGGTAGGTTTCATCCTGGCACCCGGTTGTGATATACCTTATAATGTTCCGCCGCAGAATTTGCAAGCTGTTGCCGAAATGGTGCACGACGAGTATCAGCGGGAGGTCGCTCGCCGAACATTGACTGCCCGTGAGTTTGAAGTTGATCGGATCATTTTACCGGATTACTCCCGACGAGAGGATGTAATCCTTGACGTTATCACATTGGATTCGGCTACCTGCGCTCCCTGTAAATATATGCTCGAAGCCGCGCTCAAAGCCACAGCCGATTTGGATATAAAGACGACTGTTCGCGAACATAAAATAACCACCAGCGAAGGGATTGGTATGATGAAAAAGCTGGGAGTGAAGAGTCTGCCAAGTATTTGTATTGACGGCGAGGTAAAATTCAGTTCCATCATTCCCGATCAGCAAACCCTGAAAGCCGCCATTCTCGACCGCTGGAAATTCAAAACTGGACAAAATAAATGATTCCGATTAGATTAGTAACGGGATTTCTAGGTAGTGGTAAGACGACTTTATTGAAGAATCTTATCCGTCAGAATCAGTCGCGCCGTCTGGTTTTTTTGGTGAACGAATTTTCACCGGCGGATATTGATGGGACGCTCCTTGCCAATTTAACACCTGATTATCTTAGCATCCCGGGCGGCAGTATTTTTTGCCGTTGTTTAGCAGGGAAATTCATCGAATATTTACAGGAAATTCACCGGTGTTTTGTTCGAGAGAACAATGAAATTGACGAACTGGTAATCGAAGCCAGCGGTGTAGCCGATCCACGGGTAATCTTTAAAATGTTGAGCGAAGCCAGGCTGGATAAGGTTTATTACATCCGGGAAGTCTTAAATATCGTTGACCCGATTAGTCTATGCAAATTGTTCCACACCCTGACGAGTATTCGAGCGCAGATCGAGGCTGCTGACATCGTCTTAATTAACAAAACCGACATTGCTTCACCGGAAGCAATTAATCAGGCTGAAAGTCTCATCCGGCAAGTCAATCCCTCGGCCTATGTATATCGGACAACTTTCAGTCAACTGCCGAAAGATTTGCCGGAATATCCCGAGCGTTTGCAAATTTCATCCGGTGAATTTGCTTTGTGCCGTGACCCAAAGTATGCTACAATAATCTTGGATAGCTGTGACTTAAATTACGAGCAATTACAGCAGACAATAGCTCCGGTAGCTGATGATGTCTACCGACTGAAAGGTTATCTCTTCGATGGTCACCAATCTCAATATGTGGACTATTCGTCCGGCGTTTGGCAAGTTGAACCGACTCCCTTGAATAAACCCCAAACGCAAATTGTAGTAATCGTGAATGGCGCGAATCAAGCCCAAGTGATTGAACATTTTAAATTATGTGGTTTGTTAGAAAATAATGTATATTCCGGAGCAAAAAATGGCACGTAATGAAGAACTTTATCTGGCAATTTTGAAAGGCGATCGCACAAAAGTGCAGGCGATTTTGCAAAATGCCCTCGATCTTAATCAAGATGTCAAGGAACTGCTGGAAGAATCAATGATTCCGGCTATGCGTGAAGTCGGCGAACGTTTTGCACGGAACGAAATTTACGTTCCGGAAATGTTGATTTCGGCGCGCGCGATGCAAGCCGGATTGACATTGATCGAGCCGATTCTGGCCAAATCCAATCATAAAGCGCGCGGCAAAGTTGCTATCGGCACAGTAAAAGGCGACCTACACGACATTGGTAAAAATTTAGTTAGCATTATGCTAAAAGGCGCTGGTTACGAGGTGCTTGACCTCGGTGTTAATTGTAGTGTAGAAAAGTACGCTGAAGCAGTTGCCGCCGGGATCAATATCCTCTTATGCAGTGCGCTTTTGACCACTACGATGATGTATATGAAAGAAATCGTTGATTATTTTAAAAGTAACAGTGCCGTAAAAATCGTTGTGGGCGGTGCGCCAGTTACCCAAAGTTTCGCCAATCAGATTGGGGCACATGCTTATGGCCAAAATGCCAATGATGCCATCCGAATTGTTGAGAATCTAACCGGAGCGTTCATTTGAAAGCCGCTCCATTAACCGAAAGAACCTATGAACACCAGACACTTGTTTTTATTGATTGGTCAATCTAATATGGCGGGGCGGGGCGAAATGGATCGCGTTCTGCCGATAAGCAATGACCGAATCCAAATGTTTAGAAATAACCGCTGGCAGAAAGCCGTCGAGCCATTGCACGACGATCGAGTTGACCTGGCAGGAGTCGGGCTTGGTATGAGTTTCGCCAGTTCGATTCTGAAAAGAAATCTAGTGCAAAATGTGGGGCTCTTACCCTGTGCAGTAGGCTCTACGGCGATTGAAAATTGGCTACCGGGTACGCCCCATTATCAGCGAGCTGTTGCAGTGGTAAAAGCCGCATTAGCGACGGATACTTATGAGAATATACTCGGCGCTATTCTCTGGCATCAGGGCGAGGATGACGCCAAAGATAAAATTTTAGCTGAAAAATATCGTGACCGATTAGTTTCCCTGGTGTGGGCTTTTCGGCGTGATCTAAGTATGCCTAACTTGCCTTTTATCAGTGGTGAGCTGGGAGATTTCATCAATACAGCAACTGGTTATCCTTATGGTCCGGATGTTTCGGCAGTTCTAAAAGAGCTGGAGACCATTCTGCCGGACTATGCCTGCGTTTCAGCTGAGGGCTTGGAATCTAAGGGTGACGGCTTACATTTTAATGCGCCGTCTTTGCGAGAATTAGGTAAACGTTATGCCCTGGCTTACCAGCAATTAATTTCGTATAAGTTTGAATAAAAAATTTACCTAAAAGCCTAAACGACCTAAAGCGATTCAAGGATTGAACGAGTAATTAACTCACCTCCATGCCTGATTCGTGAATTGTGGCAATTGACCCGCGTGCAAATTCCAACACAGTCGTTAAAATTACAGTCTTGAGTAAGGAAAAAAGCCACGAGGTTGCCGCCGCATTCACATTGCGAAATGACCGGCATTTCCACTTCGCAAACCGGGCACATCAGCTCCAGTAATTTGCCGTCAATCAAGTCTATATCCAGTGAAAAACGCGAATGCTCACCGTAAAACGGGCTAAGGGCAATCAAGCCAGTCGCTCCATCTTGTCGCACTTTAATTAAAATGCCAGGGTAGCCATTAAAAGTGACTCTTTGAGTGATAAGGTTATGTCTATTAGGACAAAATAACTGATTAATTATCAACACCTTCGGTTTTTCGGAGAGCCCTCCGCGCATCGGATTGGGGATGATCAACATTCCTTTATTATCGAAGATTTTCATTTCGAACTCCTATCTGACTATTATAAAAGTAATGGTGGCAGTTGTATAAATCAACAGTTCTTTTTAACTGGAGATAAAGTCGAATTCTAGCCCTTTAAATTGATTTGTTGTCGGAACAATATAGTTATACTTGAAATTTATCTCGTTTATTTTTATCAATGTTTTAAATTAGAGATAATTTTGGGTTGAAGGTGAGAGAAAATTGAGTAAAACGAAAAATCTAATGAGTAGCTGGCGTCAATTGGCGATCGCTACTTATGTAGCGCCGAAGGATAGCCGCATTTATGGAACTTACGAGGTTGATGTTACCTCAGTTCTGGAGTATATCAAAGAAAAAAAAGCCGCCGGAATTCATTTGACCATAACTTACTTTGTGGCGGCGGCGATCGCTCGGGCGCTTTACGAAGATATGCCGGAAGTCAATTGTTTTATCCGACGGGGGCAGGTAGTCGCCCGAGAAAATGCCGATTTATTTTTATCGGTAAACGTCGGCGGGACGGCGATGACCGGTTTAGTGTTGAGAAAATGTCAGGAACTGTCCGCCACTGAAATTGGCCAGATAACTCAGAAAGTTGTTGAAAAAAAGCGCCAGGGTGAGGAGGAAGGCGCTTTTGCCGCCAAGGATAAATTAGCTAAAATTCCCTGGCCTTTTCGGCGGCCTGTATTTTTGTTCATAAAATGGTGGATTTTCGATATGGGGTGGGCATTTCCATTTTTGAAAATCAAACCGGATCCGTTCGGGAGCATTATGTTGACTAATATCGGAACTTTTGGTTTACATACCGGTATGCCAGCCCTTTTTCCAATTGGCAAGCTTCCAGCAGTTGTGGCTATGGGAAAAATCACCAAAAAACCGGTTGTAGTTGATGATCGGATTGTCATTCGAGATATCTTACCGCTTACTGGAACTTTCGACCATCGGATTGTTGATGGTTACCAAGCCGGAGTATTGACCAAAGGTGTCGAGCGGCGCCTGCAAGATCCGGTGACTCTGGATCGCCCAAATATTCCAGCTAACTCTAACTGATTAATTTTACAAAGGAGATTGAAAATGTCTGAAGTAGAAAACCAAATCCTGTCTGCCATAGAAAAGGCCGGTAAGCCGCTAAAAGCCGGTGAAGTAGCAGAATTGACCGGTTTGGCGAAAGATGAAGTTGCTAAAGTCATCGCAGGCTTAAAAAAACAGGGTAAAGTCGAGTCGCCAAAAGCCTGCTATTATCAAGTGAAGAAAAATTGACAGACGACTGATAAAAGCCAGTCAACTATCTTTACTATGATTATATTTTAATTGATAATATGATGGTAGTGAAGTTTATGGTGAATGCCAGATGGCATTTAGTAAAAAAATCACATGACGATTTATAAATATCTCTTAATTAATTTGGAGGAAGACTGATGGAATTATGGAATTTCACGCTGAATTTTAAAGACCTGGTTCTTGATTTTTCCTTTATGAGTGTTTTTCTGATTGCCGGGACGGTTTTTCGTCGCTACGGTCTTTTTTTTCAGAAATATTTGGTGCCGAATAACCTGATTGCCGGTTTTATCGGGTTAATTCTGGGCTCGCAAATATTGAACATTGTCCCAATCTCCGAAGAAAGAATGGGGCTGTACGTCTATCATTTATTGGCGTTGACTTTCGTAGCTATTGGTTTGCGTGGTGAAAAAACTTCCTGGGGCAAAGGGCCTCTCAGTTTTTCTTTGAGTATGCTATCGAGTTACATAATCCAAGGATTAATCGGTATGCTGGTGTGCTTTGGGTTTGTCTATACTATTCGGCCGGATCTTTTTGTGGGACTTGGATTGCTATTGCCGATGGGATTTGGTATGGGACCGGGGCAGGCTTTTACGATTGGTAAAGGTTGGGAAAAATTCGGTTTTACTGGTGGCGGAATGGCGGGTTTGACGATTGCGGCTGTTGGATATTTGATCGCTTATTTTGCCGGTATGGTTATTGTCAATAAAGGTATCAAGCGGGGCGAAACGGCATTAATTCAAGGGCTGGACTCGATTACTTCCGATATGCGCACTGGTGTTATAAAAAAGGGTGAAAAACAGATTGCCGGTTTTTTAACATTATCAATGGAGGCGATTGAGCCGCTGGCTTTTCAGGTAGGAGTAATCGGGGTAGTATATTTAATTTCATTCTGGGTAGCCAAGGGTGTGGAAATTGCGTTGTTTAAAATCGGGGCGGGCGGATTTGTTGCCACTGTTTGGGCGTTTCATTTTGTAATAGCGCTTTTAGTGGCGCTGGCTATGCGTAAGTTTTTAGATAAAATCAAAAAAAGCTATTTGATTGATCCGGGATTAATGACCCGCACGGCTGGGCTTTTCGTTGATTACCTAATAGTCGGTTCGATCTGCGGCATCAGTCTGAAAGTAGTCTGGATGTACTGGGCGCCGATTTTGATTATGTCAGTCATCGGAGGCATTGCCAATTATTATTTACTGAAGTATGTCTGTTATCGGGCATTTGACGATTACCATTTTGAACGGTTTGCGGCGATTTTTGCCGAAATGACTGGAACATTGAACTCCGGCTTGGTAATGATTCGGGTAACTGATCCAGAATTCAAAACGCCGGTAGCGGAAGATTTAGTCTATTCCAGCGGCATCGCACTTTTCCTTGGTTTGCCGCTTTTAATACTGCTTAATGTGCCAATGAATTTTTTCAATAATAGTCTCAAAGGATACTGGATTACTTTCGGACTTATCATAGTATATGGTGTGATTTTGTGGATATTCTGGCGGGCGATCGGCTATATTCATTTTAAGAAAAATTCCAAAACCGCGGCTTCACGAGATAGTTGAAAATTTGCTTAATTTATGTTAAAATTGAATCCGATTGTAAATTTGTTTAATTGAAATATTAAGGAGCATTGATTGAAAAAGAGAATCGGAATATTGACGGGTGGCGGCGATGTACCGGGTCTGAATCCGGCCATTCGCGGTATTACTTTAAGAGCATTGAAAGAGGGCTTTGAGGTTATTGGTATCCGGCGCGGTTGGGCGGGAATGATCAATATCATTCGGGATAAAGATGCTGACAATAGTCAGAATTTCATAGTACTTAATCAGGAAATCGTCAACAAGGCCGGTCGAACCGGTGGGACATTTTTACATACTTCCCGCACACGGCCAAGCCACGTGAAACTGGATACAGTACCAGAGCATTTGCGGGATAAATATACGGCTGAGGTTAATGATCTAACGCCTGAAGTATTGAAAAACCTGGATTTTCTCGGAATTGATTACCTGATTCCGATCGGCGGGGATGATACTCTGAGTTATGGTGTCACATTGCATAAGGCGGGCATTAAGGTGATTGGCATTCCGAAAACGATGGATAATGACGTGCCCGGCACGGATTATTGCATTGGTTTTAGCACTTGTGTGACACGGACGCTGGAATTGACCCATAGTCTGCGCACTTCAGCCGGTTCGCATGAACGTTTTCTGGTAATCGAAGTTTTTGGACGATATGCCGGATTTTCAGCTTTGCTCCCAACTCTAGCGGGAGCCGCCAACCGCTGTGTCATTCCTGAGTACAAATTCGATATGGAGCGTTTAGCCGAACTATTGGTGGAGGATCGCTTTACTAATCCCAGTCGTTATTCGGTAGTCCTGGTTTCGGAAGGTGCTATGATGCAGAATCAAGATCAGATGATGTTCCAGAGTGAAGAAACCGATGCCTTCGGTCATAAAAAACTTGGCGGAATAGGTGATATTGTTTCTAAGCAACTTAAAGACTTATCCGGAAAATATAATAATGGTCATAAGATCAACGTCATCAGCCAGAAACTCGGTTACTTGGTGCGATGCGGCGATCCGGATGCCCTCGATTCGATCGTGCCGATGGCTTATGGCAACATTGCCTTTGAGCTGATTATGAATGGGAAATCCGGTCTGTTGGTCAACCTGCGTAATGGTGTTTATGGACACACTGATCTGGAAGTTGTCACCAGTACCAAGAAAGTAGTAGATGTCGAAAAATTTTATGAAACGGATCGCCTGCGTCCTAAGTATAAGAGTTTTGAAAACAAACCGTTTTTTATCATGACCAGTGACAAATAAAAAAGAATTCCCTCCTCCCTCCTCTCTATGAGGACACCGCAAAAGGGCAATCGTATGATTGCCCTTTTTGCTTTTTAAAAAGTAAATTTATCTTGTGAATTCCGTCTCAAAAAGTATTTACCCCGTTGAGATTAAACTAGCAAATAAATTGGAAGAATTTCGGACAGATAGCGGTTGCTTTTCTGGGCATTTTGGTCGTAACTTTCTTTAGTTTTGAAAGTTATGAATTTACTAATTCAGAAAAGCCCCACAAGAATCCTAATAATTTTATAAACATTAAAATATTCAATGGAGAATTACCATGTCTAAGACAATGAAAACTATGGATGGCAATACCGCGGCAACTCATATAGCCTATGCTTTGAGTGAAGTGGCCGCTATTTATCCGATTACACCATCGTCTGTGATGGGAGAATTGGCTGATGAATGGTCGGCGCAAGGACGGAAAAATATATTTGGGCAGCCACTGCGAGTGGTTGAAATGCAGAGTGAAGCCGGTGCGGCTGGAGCCGTGCATGGCAGTCTTTCAGCCGGAGCGTTGACTACAACTTTTACTGCTTCGCAGGGTCTTCTATTGATGATTCCTAATATGTTCAAGATTGCGGGTGAATTGATGCCAGCCGTATTTCATGTTTCCGCGCGCGCGGTAGCCGGGCAAGCGCTCTCGATTTACGGCGATCATTCGGACGTTATGGCTACCCGCACGACCGGTTTCGGTTTAATGGCTTCCGGATCGGTGCAAGAAGTGATGGATTTATCACTAATTACTCATTTAGCTTCGCTGAAAGCCAGTTTGCCGTTTGTCAGTTTCTTCGACGGCTTTCGCACCAGTCACGAAATTCAGAAAATCGAAGTCATTGATTACGAAACGATTAAGTCCTTAGTTGATTTTGATGATATTGATCGTTTCCGGGCGCGCTGTTTGAATCCGGAACATCCCCAACTGCGTGGCTCGGCTCAGAATCCGGACATCTTTTTCCAGGTAGCCGAATTGGCTAATAAATATTATGACGCCATTCCTGAAATCGTCGCTGAAATGATGCGGAAAGTCGGGAAAGTCACCGGACGTCATTATAATTTGTTCGATTATGCTGGAGACCCCAATGCCGAACGAGTAGTTGTTATAATGGGTTCTGGCTCCGAGACCGTTCAGGGCGTAGCTGAATATTTGAATGCCAGAGGCGAGAAAGTCGGCGTATTGAAAGTTCATCTGTATCGCCCATTCTCGGCTAAGCACTTTTTGGCGGCTCTGCCCAGAAGCGCCAAGCGGATAGCCGTGCTGGATCGCACCAAGGAGTCCGGCGCTTTCGGCGAACCGCTTTATACTGATGTCTGTGCCGTTTTACAAAAAGAAAAAGAAAATCGTCTAATCGTCGGCGGCCGTTACGGCGTCGGTCAGAAAGAATTTAATCCGGCAATGGCTAAAGCCGTTTTCGACAATCTGAAACTGCCTGAGCCGAAAAACGGTTTTACAGTTGGCATCGAAGACGATGTGACTTTCCGCAGTTTGCCGGTCACCGAAGATATTGACACTGTGCCGGAAGGAACCGTTCAATCTATTTTCTGGGGTTTCGGTTCGGATGGAACAGTCGGCGCCAATAAGGACGCGATTAAAATTATCGGTGATAATACCGATTTATACGCGCAGGGTTATTTTTCTTACGATTCGAAAAAATCGGGTGGTTTGACGGTCAGCTATTTGCGCTTCGGTCCGAAAGAATTACATACTCCCTATCGGATTAATCTGGCCGATTATGTCGCCTGCCACAAACAGAGTTACGTTAATAATTATGATATGCTGATTAATCTTAAACCGGGCGGTATTTTCGTGCTGAATACACTCTGGGATGACAATGAACTCGACGCCAATTTACCAGCCGCTATGAAACGGGCGATTGCAACCAAGAAAGTTCGGTTCTATACGGTGGATGCCAATCGAATTGCCGGAGAAGTGGGACTCGGAGGTCGCATCAATATGGTAATGCAGACGGCTTTCTTCGCGCTGTCCAAGGTTTTACCTTTCGAGGAAGCCATTAAGCACTTGAAAAATGCGATCCAAAAAACTTACGGCGCCAAGGGTGAAAAAATCGTCCAGATGAACTGGCAGGCTGTAGATTCGGCCATCAATGCCATTCATGAAGTTAAATATCCGGCGTCTTGGGCAGATGCTAAAGAAACTGCCGAACCGCCAAAACCTTTGCCGGATTTTGTTAAAAAAGTTTTACAGCCGATTAATGCTTTTAATGGCGATAATTTGCCCAGCGGCGTCTTCACGCCGGGTGGCATTTTCCCAACGGCAACTAGTAAATATGAAAAGCGCGGAATCGCCATTGATGTTCCTGAGTGGATCAAGGAGAACTGCACCCAATGCAATCAGTGCAGTTTTGTCTGCCCGCATGCCGTGATTCGTCCGGTACTGGTTACTCCGGAAGAAAAGGCTAAAGCGCCCAAGACTTTTGAAACCATTAAAGCCATAGGCAAAGGCCTCGAAAATTACGAGTATCGGATGCAGGTCTCGGTGCTGGATTGCACCGGTTGCGGTAACTGTGCCGATGTCTGCCCGGGACGCAAAAATGAAAAAGCCCTGGTGATGAAGCCGTTTGAGTCGCAGCTAGAACAGAAAGAAAACTGGGAATACTTTGAGACCATTCCGGTCAAGGCTAACGCGATGCGGAAAGATACCATCAAGGGTAGTCAATTCCAGCAACCGCTATTTGAATTTTCCGGCGCCTGCGGAGGTTGCGGAGAAACACCTTATCTCAAAGTCATCACTCAGTTATTCGGCGATCGGATGATCATTGCGAATGCCACCGGTTGCTCGTCAATTTATAGCGGCAGTGTGGTTTGTCCCTATTCAGTCAATGAAAAAGGACACGGGCCGGCCTGGGCTAACTCCCTCTTTGAAGACAATGCCGAATACGGGTTCGGAATGGCTTTAGCTACTATTCAACGCCGTGAGCATCTGGCTGAAATTATTAGTGAAGCACTCAAATCTGCCGATGGTGAACTGTCAGAAGCTTTTAAGGCCTGGCTGGACGGTAAAGACGATGCCGACCTCTCGCGCGAAGCGGGCGATCATATCAAAGCCGCTCTGACTGATAAATGGGAAGGCAATAAGCTATTGACTGAAATCTGGAAAAATCGCGATATATTGACTAAAAAATCAATCTGGATTGTCGGCGGAGACGGCTGGGCTTATGATATTGGCTATGGTGGGCTCGATCACGTTATTGCTATGGGATATGACGTCAATATTCTGGTGCTCGATACGGAAGTCTATTCCAATACCGGTGGGCAGTCGTCAAAAGCGACTCCATTAGGTTCGGTAGCCAAATTTGCTTACTCCGGCAAAAAGACTTCCAAAAAAGACCTTGGAATGTTAGCGATTAATTATAAAAACGTCTATGTGGCTTCGGTGGCGATGGGCGCCAGCGCTAACCAATTCTTGAAATCCGCGTTGGAAGCCGAGAAATATCCGGGTCCTTCTTTGATTATTGCGTATTGTCCCTGCATAAATCATGGTATTTACAAGGGAATGCTCTCTCAGGAAGAATCCAGACAAGCCGTCGAATGTGGTTATTGGCCGCTTTATCGGTATAATCCTTTACTAAAAGCCGAAGGTAAAAATCCATTCCTGCTCGAGAGCAAAGAACCTAATGGAAAGCTAATGGAATTTTTAGATGGCGAAGTGCGCTTTGCCACTCTCAAGAAGTCTTTCCCAGCTGAATCCGAGAGGTTGCGAAAAGGCCTGGCTGAAGAAGTCATAGAGCGCTATCAGAAATATAAGCGAATGGCGGAAGGAAGCTAAGTGTAATATAACTATGCTAATGAAAAAGGGTGCTCTGGAATTAAGTTCTTTTAAGTACTTTTAAGAAATTGGCATGTCAGAAAATCAATTTAGCTCCACTCGCGACGGGTCGGAAATTGGTTTGGCCCGTTTTCACTGAAACACATTGGATTCTATTTGATTTTATCAAAAGAATTAGGCATTTAATAGCACTTATTAGCACTTAAAAGCACTTACTTGCGCTTATTAGCACTTTCCTGCAATCATGCAATTGAAAATAAGCCCGTTTTTACGGAACATTTGCTCTTCAATTAGTGTTGTGATTGACCGACTATGTTGGTAAATTGACGAGCATTTTAAAAGTTTCATTATGACATCTCTCAATTCTCTATTTACTTCAGACGATCCATTGTCCGACATTTTAAAGAAAATCTCCGCGGTTGCCGAGCGCAATCAGAAGCGCGTCTTTCTAGTGGGCGGCGTGGTGCGTGACCGGTTGCTGGGAATTGATACTAAAGATATTGATATTTCAGTCATCGGCAACGGTATAGAATTTGCCCATCAGCTGGCAAAAAGCCTGAAAGTTGATAACGTCATTGAATATCCGCGCTTTGGAACGGCTATGGTACCTTATCATGATAAACTGATCGAAGTTGCTACGGCGCGGATGGAGGAGTATGAAAATTCGTCGCGCAAGCCACAGATTACCGAAAGCAGCTTACGCGATGATTTAGCCCGCCGTGATTTTACTATCAACGCAATGGCGCTTTCTTTGAATCGGGAGAATTACCTAGAGTTGACGGATTTTTTCGAAGGTTTAAAAGACCTCAACGCCGGAATCATTCGCACTCCGCTGGACCCGATTACCACTTTTTCCGAAGACCCGCTGAGAATGCTGAGAGCCATCCGTTTCGCCACTCAGTTGAATTTTCAGATCGAGCCAAATACTTTCAAAGCCATTAAGCGAGTTCGTGAGCGAATCAAGATTATTTCGCAGGAACGCATTACCGATGAACTTACCAAAATCCTGAAAGTGCCGGAAAAACCATCCCGAGGTTTTGAATTACTGAAGGAATCTACTTTGCTGGATTTGATTCTACCGGAAATTGCGGCGCTCGATGGAGTTGATCAACGCAATGGCTATCACCATAAAGATGTTTTCAAGCATACTTTACAGGTGTTGGACAATATTGCCCAGGTGAGTTCAAAATTTGAATTGCGGCTGACGGCTCTTTTACACGACGTAGCCAAACCTTTAACCAAGCAATTTTTCCCGGACAAAGGTTGGACATTCTACGGACACGAGGAATTGGGCGCGCAAATGGTCACTGAAATTGGGAAACGCTTACGATTGCCGAATAAAACCATCGAATACGCCACCAAATTAACGCGTCTGCATTTACGGCCGATCGCCATTGCTTCGGAAGGAATTACAGACAGCGCCGTGCGACGCCTCATCGTCGAAGCCGGAGAGGAATTAGATGATCTGATTTTGCTATGTCGGGCCGACATTACCTCAAAAAATATTCAAAAAGTTGAAACTTATCGCGCCAATTTCGATCGGGTTGTCAATCTAATCGAAAACGTACGGGAAAAAGACCGCCTGCGGGCTTTCCAATCGCCGGTACGCGGAGAGGAAATTATGCGGTTCTGTAATCTGCCACCCGGGCCAGCGGTAGGATTTATCAAATCGGCGATCGAGGAAGCGATTCTTGAGGGTGAAATTGACAATACTTATGACGCAGCGCACACTTTTCTGGAAAGAAATTGGGCTGAATTGCTTAAAAAATTCAACTTAAAGCGGAAAGCCTGACAACCTTTAGAATGTTCATTTATCTAAAACACGAGTTTTTATCACCAATGGAGCGAAAATCAAAATGAGCGAGGATATAAACAAGACTATTTTTAGTAAAATAATTTCAATTTTCTGGGAACCATCGGCAACCTTCCGGGCTCTAGCAGTCAAAACCGGCTGGCTGGATATTGTCGTGCCGGTTCTGCTTGTCCTTCTGGTAGCGCTGGCAGGAATGCCATACGTCACGCCGCTAACGGTTGAGGAGCAGAAAGATTATATCGCCCGGAGTGAGCGACTTACCGAGGAACAAAAAGCACTGGCTTACGACCGAATAGATCAGCAAGCCGGTTCGGCTCGCGCTTATATCACCAGTGCCGTTTTCATCGTGGTGCGAACCGCCGTAGTGGCGGGAGTTTTGATTTTAGTCAGCAATTTTTTATTTGGCGGCGAAGTCAAGTATAAAAGTATGCTGGCGGTGAGCGCTTATGCAAGTTTGGTGGACATTATCGCTAATGCGGTAAAAGTTCCACTGATGTTGTCTCAGCAGACTGTGCGGATTTATACCAGCCCGGCCGTATTTCTCCAGGACGATTCTACTTTCTGGTTCCGGCTTTTCGCCAATCTCGATCTTTTTGTTCTCTGGAAAGTGATTTTGCTGGGTATTGGTGTGGGAGTTGTATCTAAGGTAAAAACCAGTAAGAGTATCTGGACAATTTTTATCTGCTGGCTGATTTATTGTCTGGCAGTTGCCGGTATAGGTGGCCTGGCAAAAATATAAAATAGGTTTAAGTTGGTAGGTATGAAAAGAGTAATTTTTATTTTGTTAATTGGTCAAATGCTGATGTACGGTGCCGATTCATTATCATTAAAAGATTGTATAAAATTGGCAATATCGCAAAATCAGGACTTGAAAATAAGCGATAAGCAATTGCAAATGGCAGAAGAAGGTATCCGATCTTCTTATAGCACTGTTTTGCCGTCCGTCAGTTTCGATTATTCAGCGACTAGATCCACTGTAGGAGCAGGTGAACGATTCTACCAGGGGGTTTACATTCCGACTAACGATACGTCTTCCAATTATTTCAGCACGGGGCTTTCTCTCAATCAGAATCTTTACAATGGCGGCAAACGGCAGAATCAGATAAAACTCGCCAAAGGTGAAGTGCAGAGTTCTCGGCTGAATCTCAATCGCACTCAACAAGCCATTATTGCCAATGTCACCGAAAAATTCTATACGGTTTTAAAAACTAAAGAGTTATTGAAAGTCTATGAAATGACTTTGAAAAACAGTCAGGAACAATTGAAAAAAACGGAAGAAATGTACAAAATCGGACAGGTTGCCAAAAAAGACGTACTGAAAGCCCAGGTCAATGAAGGCGAAAGCCGCCTAAATTTGATTAAACAGCAAACGTCATTGAAAAACGCTTTGAACGATTTGAAAGTGGCGATCGGTCTTGCTTCTGATTATGCTCTGGAGGTTTACGAAGATTCCTACATCAAACCGGAAACGATTGACCAGGCTGTGGCCGAGCAAAAAGCACTGGAAAATAATCCTGAGTTGAAATCGCTCCAAATCCAGAAATCGAATTCCTATTTGAATTATAAAATCGCCAGAGGCGATCTTTTACCGTCGGTAAACGGTTCTTTTTCCTATGGACGAGACGGTTCAGAAATCGAGCGCACTTACAGTGAATTCGATAAATGGTGGCGAACCTCGCTCAATCTAAATATCAGCTACCCGCTTTTTACCGGTTTTAACCGGAAAGCGAATATCCAACAAAAGAAAATCAACTATAAACTTTATGACGACCAGATTGAAAAGAAAAAACTGGAAATTATCAGTGAAGTGGAAAGACTAATCCTGACCATTAATACCAATCTGGAAATGATCGCAATCAACGAGATCAATATCCTATCGGCGCAGGAGGATTTGCGTTTGGCGCAGGAGATGTACCGTCTGAATTCGGCTACGCTGTTGGATGTACTGGATGCGCAGGTTGCTTTCACCAAAGCTCAAGGAAATTTGGTCACAACAAAATATGATGCCAAAATCGCTGAAGTCCAGCTGGCCTATTTAATGGGAATATTGCAACAACCGGAGTGAATTATGAAAAAAGGCGGAAAGAAAGTTTTAATCATAGTAATTGTAATTGTCGTCATTGGCGCAATTGTTTTTCTCAATATGAACAAGAAAAAGGAAAAACCATTAGCAGTTCAGACGGAAAAAGTCAAGCGCCAGACCATTGTTCAGACTGTCAACGCCTCCGGCTCTTTACAGCCGGTTTCGCAGGTAAAGATTAGCGCAAATGTCAGCGCTCGTATAATCAATATTGCGGTCAAAGAAGGTCAGACCGTCAAGAAGGGTGATCTGCTGGTGGAACTCGACCGGACTCAGTACGAAGCCGCCTACGAGAAGGCCATTTCGTCCGTCCAATCCGCCAAAGCCAATCGCAACAAAGTCGCCAGCGAACTAAAGCGCATCAAGGCTCTCTACGAAAGGAATTTGGCGCCGGAAGCGGATAGGGAAGCGGCCGAAGCCCAGATGGAATTGGCGGAAAGCCAGGTAGTTCAGGCAGAAGCCGCTTTGAAGCAGGCGCTAGATGATCTCGACAAGACCCGCATCACTGCCCCAATGGCTGGCATCATTACCAGCGTAAAAAAAGAGGTCGGCGAAATCGCCCTCGGCTCAGTCTTTCAGGAAGACGTAATCCTCGTCGTTTCCGATATGTCCAAAGTTCAGGTGGAGGTAGATGTGGACGAAACCGATGTCGTCAACGTGGCGATCGGTGATACGGCTCTAATCGAACTGGATGCCATCCCCAATGCGAAATTCAAGGGAGTTGTGTCGGAAATTGCCCATTCCGCCACGACGACTGGAGCCGGTACTCAGGAACAGGTGACCAATTTTTTAGTCAAGATCGCTGTTATTGGTCAAGATGCCCGCTTCCGACCCGGGATGTCGGCTACCGTGGATATTATTACCGATGTAAAAGAAAATGCGATCGCAATTCCGATTCAAGCTCTAACGGCGCGACCGCCAGTAGAAAAGCCGACCCCCGGAGCTGAGTCTCAAGATAGAAAATCTGAAAAATCGCAAATTTCGGCGCCAGCTGGGGTGCCTTTCGGGCAAATCAAGACCGAGGAAGTAGTGTTCGTCGTAAAATCGCCCGTCGGTGATACGACCAAAACTAATAAGCCCTTTAAAGGGTCAACCGGTGCAATTGCCGAACAGCGCACTGTCAAAATCGGCATTAGTTCCGACACCCATTTTGAAATCCTCGAAGGTCTTGATGAAGGTGAGGAAATCGTTATTGGTCCTTACAAAGTCATCAGTAAGGACATCAAGGACGGTTCGCCATTGAAAATCACAAACAAAATAGAATAAAGAAGGAGCAAAGCCATGAAAAAGGTGTTAATGCTATCGTTTGGATTGTTATTTGCTACGTTCTTAAATGCGGCTGATTCGACCGATGCCAAGGATCCTTTTGACGAATTGAAATCTATTCCGACTCGGGATACTCTCCAGAATGAACTTTCGGAAGAAGAAGGAAAATCACTGGATGAAATCGTCGAGGATGAAAATTGGAAAAGTCATATTCCGCTCACCGATTGGGATTGGAATTGGAATTGGAAAGAAAATGACAAAGAAGCCCATAGAAGAGGACAGAAATATGGCTATTTCCGTGGCGCGGCCGGTGGCTGGGATATTTATTATCTGCCGTTGAATCTGGCTGATTTGAATAGCTCGCTGAACCCGATTGGAGTCACTGATTTTGATAAATATATGATACTGAATGGCGGCGGCGGATGGGCATTTTTAGGTAAAAGTATCCGGATTGGGGGACTCGGTGCTGGAGGCGAAATGATTGCCCACGGCAAGCCTGGTGATATTCAGAAAGAAGTTAAACTTGCGATTAGTTTCGGAGGTTTTACAATTGATAAAGTCGTTCATCCCTTTAGTAAAACGGAGTTGTATCTCGGTCTAATGATTGGCGGCGGCAATGCTTCCATAGACTTTTATCAACATGGCTCGATCGTTTCCTGGGATAGTTTAATTGCCGGATATACTCCCAATACTCTAGCCACCTCTCATACTTTTCATGATTATAGCAGTTCTCTTTCAGCTGATTATTTTACCCTTATGCCGACGGTCGGTTTTCGTTACAATGTTTTTCGCTGGTTTGCGGTAGGTGGAAATGTCGGCTATATCTATACTCGGATGGATCAAAAAGGTTGGCGGATGGATCATCATCGCGTTGAAGGCGTTCCGGATTTGGACCTTGATAATGTAATCTATCGTTTCAATTTCTATTTCGGTGGCTAATGGATTCCTTAATCGAATTAAAAGATATTGTCAAAATATATAAAGTCGGTAGCGAAGAGGTTCATGCGCTCCGCGGTGTGAATCTCTCAATCCAGCCGAACGAGTATGTCTCAATTATGGGACCATCCGGTTCCGGAAAATCAACCTTGATGAATATTATTGGCTGTCTCGACACCCCGACTTCCGGTCGCTACGAATTGGAGAATGTGCCGGTCCATGAAATGGATGATGATCAGCTGGCTGAAATCCGCAATCGCAAAATCGGTTTTGTATTCCAAACCTTCAATCTACTGCCGCGGGTGAACGCTCTGCATAACGTGGAATTACCGTTGATTTACAGCGGCATACCTGCCGCCAAACGGAAAATATTAGCTGAAGCCGCCATCGAGAAAGTTGGCCTTTCTGATCGCAAAAACCACAAACCGAATGAACTTTCCGGCGGTCAGCGCCAACGCGTGGCAATTGCGCGCGCATTAGTCAATAACCCATCTATAATTCTGGCCGACGAACCAACCGGCAATCTGGATTCCGCCACCGGTGAAGAAATTATGCAGATTTTTAAAGACTTGCATGAGGCTGGCAATACCGTCGTAATCATAACTCACGAGAAAGACATTGCCGAAAGAGCCAAGCGGATTGTCCATATACGCGACGGTAATATCGCCGAAGATATTCGGAATTGAAAACGTGATTTCCTTTTTTATTAAACTCTGGGAAAATGTCAAAATTGCTTTGCGGGCTCTTATGCAGAGCAAAATGAGGACAATGCTGACGACACTCGGAATCGTAATCGGTGTCCTGACAGTCGTTTCAGTGGCTTCGATCATCGAAGGGCTGAATCGCGGATTTGCCAGCCAAATCGCCAATCTCGGTAGTAATGCCCTTTATGTTGATAGATACCCCTGGGCGACTATGGAAGATTTTTCCAAATTTCGCAATCGCCCGAGACTAACCTTGAAAGAAGCCAATTTCATTCGCGAACGGATGCAATTAGCCGAAGCGGTTTCGCCTTCTACCAGCACCCGTCAGGATATTCGTTACCGCAATAGAACGCTCAACGGCATTTCGGTCAATGGCGTTTCGGATCATTATGATGTGGTCACGGGACTTGTTATCGAGGAGGGACGTTTTTTCTCTTTTGCCGAAATCGAACGCAATAAAAATAATGTCGTTCTAGGCTGGGAAATCAAAGATAAATTATTCGATAATCGCAATCCCATCGGCGAAAAGATTAAAATCGGCGCGACGACTTATACCGTAATCGGGGTAACTGAAAAACGCGGCAGTTTCCTCGGCGAAAGTCTCGACGCCGAGGTTTACGTCCCGCTGGGCACCGTTTTTAAAAATTTCGGCTGGCACCGCAGTATTTCGATCGCAGTCAAAGTTAGCGATCCCGCCAGAGTCGAGGAAGCCAAAGACGAATTACGCTTTCTGATGCGCCTTGCCCGTAAATTGACACCGACCGAAGAGGATAATTTTTCGATCAATCAACAGGAAGTATTGACCGATATGTACAATAGGCTGACGCGCGGGCTTTACACTGCCGCGATCGGGATCGGGACGCTGTCGCTGCTCGTTGGCGGAATCGGCATTATGAATATTATGCTGGTTTCAGTTACGGAACGTCGCAAAGAAATCGGCATCCGAATGGCGCTCGGGGCCAAGCGTAAGGTCATTACCTTCCAATTTCTGGTCGAATCGGTAATCATTTGCGGTGTCGGCGGAATCATCGCCATTGTTATGAGTTTTATCGTCTCATTAATCATCAGCAAAATCACCCCGTTCCCCTCGGCTGTTCCCGCCTGGTCGGTTTTTATGGGTTTGGGATTTTCGGCAGTGGTTGGCTTATTTTTCGGCATTTACCCGGCGAGCAAAGCCGCCCGCCTCAATCCAATCGAATGCCTGAGGTATGAATAAATTGAAAACCGTAATCATCAAATTTCCAACTGAATACCCATCGAATGACTATCGAATTACAATTGAATAACTACAAATAACAAAATTGACAATAAATGACAATAAATAACTACAAATAACAACTGAATGACTACCGAATGACTACTGAATAACCACAGAAGAACTATTGAATGACTACAAATGACTAAAAATAACAACAAATTAAATCCGCGTTTACGTGTGGTTAAAGGTTAAGATGAATTTTGACGAAGGCTTAAAACTCGCCTTTCAGACGGTAAAATCCAACAAGATGCGCACGTTCTTGACGACGCTGGGAATCGTCATCGGCGTTACGGCGGTTATTGGGATGATGTCCATTATAAATGCTCTGGATCGCTATATGACCAAGAGCCTGAGTTCTATCGGCGGAAATGTTTTCTGGATTCAGAAATTTCCAGCGGTTCAGGTGGGGCATCTCGATCAAAAATATCGCTTGCGTAAGGATTTGAAATATGAACATGCTGAAGCTATTAAGCGGAGCGCTACCCTGGTTTCGGCGGTTTCAGCGGAATTTTATCGCTGGGGCAAAACCGTCAAGTATAAAGACAAAGCAACTAATCCCAACGTGCTGGTTTACGGCGGCGATGAGTATTGGGCGGATGTCAACGGGCGCAATATCAGCGAAGGACGAATGATCAGCCTGATGGATGTGCAACATCGTCGGGCAGTGGTGGTATTGGGAACCGATGTAGCCGAAAAATTATTTCCATTCACCTATCCAATCGGCGAGCAGGTCAAAATTGACGGCATTCGCTATGAAGTCATTGGGGTGATGGAAAGAATGGGTCAGGCGATGATGGGCAACCAGGACAACATTGTCACAATTCCCAATTCGACCTTCATCAAAACCTACGGTGATTGGGGTTCCATCAATATTGCCGTAAAAGCTAAAAGCCCAGAGATGATTCTCGATGCGATGGATCAGGTGACGGCGATTCTGCGGATTGCGCGCAAAGTCCCGCCCGGAGCCGAGAATGACTTCGAAGTAGTTACGGCTGACTCGATTATGAATACCTTGCGGAATCTAACCGGTTTTATTTTCATTGCGGCGGTGATTATCTGTGGAATTTCCTTGGTAGTCGGCGGTATCGGCATTATGAATATTATGCTGGTTTCGGTGACGGAACGTACTCGCGAAATCGGGATTCGCAAGGCAGTTGGTGCTAAGAGACGTCATATTCTTACTCAATTTATGACCGAAGCCGTAGGAATTTGCCTGCTTGGCGGCTTGATCGGAATTTTACTGGGAGTATTGGTAGGATTATTAATTGCTCAGGCGTTAAAACTGCCGCCGGTGATTCCCCTCTGGTCAATATTCGTCGGCATGGGATTCTCGCTTTTGATTGGTGTAGTTTTCGGAACTTATCCGGCGCTGAAAGCCGCCAAACTCGATCCGATCGAGGCACTCAGGTACGAGTAAAACGGCATTATTTGCGACAAGATTGACAAGATGAGATTTTAGGGTTAATGGAATATTTTAGCTGCTAAAAACTTTTATAGCATTTGATATTCAGATAAATACGGAGAAAATATTATTGAGAGCAAAAAATATGGTAAAAATATCCGTTTTTTGATAACCACAATACGGACATTTGGCCAGAATTGGAAATGGCATTATACTCATAAACGTTTACGTTCCTCCAGACGGAGTCTAATGACTAATTTGCCATATTTTTTTACGTCCTGATCTTTGTACTTCCGACATGACTAATTTTAAAGAGAAATTTAACTTAAAATTAAAGGAATCTCTCCAGATATATTGAGGTTTTAATCCGTAATTAAAACCTAAAATTATCTGCGAAATTCTGAACAATTAGCAGCTAAAATATTCCATTAACCCAGATTTTATATAAAGTTTTCCGGTGTTCGTACTGATGCTGGAGCCTTGATCCGAGCGCTAAAGGAATATAAAGAGAGTCCTTGACTTAAGGTGCCCCTAGACGGAGTGCCTAATCCTTCGACAAGCTCATCATTCGATAAACTCAGTATAACAGGATAACAAAAGGCGACGGGCTCAAGAATACCTATCCAAATGGCAAATCTCTCTCAGCCTTTAATCTTAACTTCGATCTCAGCCTATTTTCTATTTTTCTATTAATTAATGATTAATGACCAGTAACTATTATTTTACCGGTTTGGTGATTATTGTGTGCCACTCGGGCAATTGTTGAGCGGCTTTCAAAGCGGCTGTACGATTTCTGAATATTCCAAATAGAGCCGCACCGCTTCCCGACAATCCGGCATAAAGGGCGCCTGTATTTAGGATTTGTTCCTTCACCCTTGCCAACTGGGGGTAGGCCGGAAAGACGATTTCCTCAAATTGGTTTTCAAACTTTTCCCAATGAACCCGTCCGTCGCTGATAAGTTCGGCAAAGTCGTAAGCCGGTTTGGCATTTCTGGGATTGAACTGCCGGTAAGCCCAGGCCGTCGAAATATTTATCTCCGGTAAAACTAGCAAAATGGCAAAATTTTCCGGCAGGATTAGCGGCTCGAGCACTTCACCAATCCCTCTGGCGCCTTGAGTTTTTCCTTGGATGTAAAACGGCACGTCACTGCCGATTGCACAGCCGATACGGGCCAGATTATCATCGCTCAGGTTGATTTGCCAGGCTTTGTTTAAAAATTTTAAGACCGTAGCCGCATTGGAACTGCCGCCACCCAGGCCGGCTCCAATAGGGATATTCTTTTTTAAAGTAATCCGCCAGGGTTGACTATGAGGAGCGATCTGTTCCATTCTCCGATAGGCTTTGGTACACAAGTTGTCTGTCTTGCCGGAAAGTGCCGTGTAATTTGTTTTCAATTCGAAGGCTTTAGCCGGGGTGAAGGTGAGAACGTCGTGCAAATCAATTTCCTGAAAAATGGTACTAAGGTTGTGATAACCATCCGAACGACGCCCGGTGATGCGCAAAGCAAGGTTAATTTTGGCGTTGGACTTGATTTTAATTGAGGTGGTTTTCGGCATAATTCAATGCGGCTTCCAGACGTTTTTTACAAGTTTCAAGACCAATAATACCGGCAATTTGGTGAATTTCCGGACCCTGCGTGGTGCCGGTCAAGGCCACCCGAAGGGTCATCCAGAGCGGTTTCCCTTTAATGCCGGTTGCTTTCTGAACATTTCTGACTGCCGCTATAAAGCTGTCACTGCCGAAATCCGACTCTGTTCTGCCTGTCTCACATAGTTTAGCAGAATCGATCAAAGGTATCAGAGTTTTCAGGACTGCTACGGATTCCGGCGTGGTTAGATATTCCTGAATTTCAGGCGCTTCATAAGCAATTGACGAGGCAAAATAAAAAGCCGTTTTCTGAGGAATTTCGGAAAGATTAGACAACCCATCCTTTACTGAGTTCAATACCGCCTTTAATCGAGCTTCATCCCAATGCTTTCCCTCATCCACGCCAGACTGATGTAGACATTCTTCTAAATATGGCTTAGCGTAATTCCAGAGACGTTCCGGTGACAAACTGCGAATGTAAATACCATTCATCCAATTGAGTTTCTCAATATTGAAAATCGCACCACTACGACTGACGCGTTCCAGCGAAAATTCATGAACCAGTTCGTCGAGACTGAAAATTTCACGGTCGTCGCCCGGATTCCAACCTAATAAAGCCAGGAAATTTATCAAAGCTTCTGGCAGATAGCCTTTGCGCCGATAATCTTCAACCGCAACATCACCCTGTCGTTTCGAAAGCTTACTTTTATCCGGGTTCAATAATAACGATAAATGGGCGAATTGCGGCAATTCCCACCCGAAATAGCCATACAACAAAACATGCTTGGGAGTGCTCGGCAACCATTCTTCGCCGCGAATGACATGGCTAATTTGCATTAAGTGATCATCAACCACATTAGCCAGATGATATGTCGGATAACCGTCAGATTTAAGTAGAACCTGGTCGTCAATTTGACTGACCGGAAAGGTCACCTTGCCCCGGATTAGATCATCAATTTCAATGGAACCCGCGTCTGGTACTTTCATCCGGATGACGTACTTTTCCCCGACATATAAATGACGTTGGATTTCCTCTGCCGACAGGTTGCGGCAGTGATTATCATAGCGCGGTGGTATTTTCTGGGCAACTTGCCATTCTTTCAACTTTTTCAGCCGCTCAGAGGAACAGAAGCAGTAGTAAGCGTCTCCTTTTTCCAACAATTCCTGAGCATATTTCCGATAAAGCTGAAGTCGTTCCGACTGTATATATGGCCCGAAGTCGCCGCCGATTTGCGGACCTTCGTCCGGTTTTAGGCCGGCCCAATCAAGAGTTTGTAGCAGATTTTCGACTGCCCCGGCAACTTTGCGGCGTTGATCGGTATCTTCAATTCGCAGAATAAAGCGCCCGTCATACTTTCTGGCAAACAAGAAATTATAGAGTGCGGTGCGTAACCCGCCAACGTGTAAAAATCCAGTCGGACTGGGCGCAAAGCGCGTTCTAACCATTGACCTTTTTCCTCAATTTTTTTACTCTCTGATAATCACGCCGGGTAATTGACATTGTTAACGCTAACGGAAAGTTCGTAACATTATAAGAGTTGCGGTAGCCAGAGCCGCCATCCCTTCGCCGCGACCGATGAAACCCAGACCTTCAGTCGTCTTGGCTTTTACGGAAATGTTACCGACCGGTATTTGCAAGCAGTTAGCCAGACTTCGGCGAATTTCGGTAATAAACGGCGCCATTTTTGGTGCTTGAGTGATGACAGTTGCATCAATTTGGCTGATTTGAAAACCAGCGGAAGTGACTAAATCACTAGTTTTTTCCAAAAGAATCAAACTGGATATATCTTTATATTGCGCATCGGTATCCGGAAAATGAGTGCCGATGTCACCCAGAGCGGCGGCTCCCAGCAGAGCGTCAATGATAGCATGAGTCAAGACATCCGCGTCGGAATGTCCCAGTAAACCTTTATCAAAAGGAATAGTCACCCCGCCCAAAATTAAAGGGCGACCGCTACAAAAGCGATGAATGTCTATTCCACTGCCAAAGCGATATTTCATTTCAAGACTCTCTTTGTTCCAAGATGGATTTTGCCATTTTCAAATCATTTTGGCAAGTGATTTTTAAATTGTCAGGTATACTTTTAACGACAGCGACTTTTCCACCAATCAATTCCACCAGCATAGCGTCATCAGTGGCTAAAATCGCATTTTGGCGAGCATTGGCATAAGCACGTTCTAGAACTGCCCGACGAAAAGTTTGCGGCGTTTGAGCCTGCCAGATGCGACTGCGTTCAATTGTTCTTACAACTCGACCATCTTCTACTTCCTTCAAAGTATCCACTGTCGGAATTGCCAGAATAGCTCCATCAAATTCTGCGCAAAGGTGAACTGTCTTCTGAACCAGTTCCGGTGCAACAAACGGGCGGACTCCGTCGTGTATAATCACAATCTCCGTTCGTGAATCAAGGGCTTGCAAACCGTTAAAGACCGAATCCTGGCGATGTTCACCACCGCCGGCAATTTTGATCGGAACGGTGCTTTGCGCCGGCAAACAGGCTTTTAAATCTGGGGAATGGATGCGGTCGGCACTGACGACAACAATAAGTTCATTTAGAACCCCGGTTTTTAGCAGATTATCAATGGTGTAAGCTAGAAGCGGTTTGCCTTGAAATTTTAGAAATTGCTTGGGAATCGTCAGTCCGAGGCGCTTTCCCTGCCCGGCGGCTACTACAATTCCACTGATGAAAGAAGGGTTGGTGGACAAAATTGTCAAACTAAATTATTAGCATTGCATCGCCGTAGCTGAAGAAGCGATACTTTTTCTTGATGGCTTCCTGATAGGCTTTTATAATCAGCTCATGACCAGCAAAAGCCGCAACTTGCATAATCGTAGTGGACTTGGGTTGATGAAAGTTAGTAATCAGGGCGTCAACCATCTTAAATTCGTAAGGCGGATGAATAAATTTGTCGGTCCAACCGCGCCGCGGAGTAATCTGGAATCCTGAAACCGTGACCGTCTCGAGCGTTCGCACGACGGAAGTGCCTACCGCTATGATCCTTTTACCTTTGGAACGGGCATCGTTGATAGCAAGAGCCGTTTCAGCCGAAACCTCGAAATATTCGGAATCCATTCGATGGCGGGATAAATCCTCGACGGTCACCGGCCGGAAAGTACCCAAACCGATATGAAGAACGATGGGATAAATTTTCACGCCTTTATCGCTTATTTTCTGCATCAATTCTTCGGTAAAATGCAAACCGGCAGTCGGGGCGGCAACTGCGCCCCGCTTCTTGGCATAGACGGTCTGGTATGTTTTCTTGTCCTCTTCGGTCGGCTCCCGGTCAATATAGGGCGGAAGCGGTGACTGCCCGACTTCATCAATCAATTTATAGAGGGTTTCCCTCGGAATATTGTTGAAGCGCACAACGCGACCGCCCGAAACCGTATTGTCAATAACGTCGCACTGAACGCCTTTAGCAATAGTCAGCTTGTTGCCAATCCTAACCTTGCGAGCCGGTTTAACCATAACTTCCCAAAGGTTATTCTCCAGTTCACGCAAAAGAAAAACCTCGACCTTAGCCTCGGTGCGATCTTTGACGGCCCAAAGCCGAGCAGGATAGACTTTGGTTTCGTTGACGACCAGTAGATCACCGGGATTCAGATAATCTATCACATTGTAAAATCTCTTATGAGTTATTGTTTGTTTTTTGCGGTCTATGACCATCAATTTGGAATGATCACGCTGATTTACGGGATATTTAGCAATCAATTCTTCGGGTACATTATAATCAAAATCGGAAAGGCGCATTTATATTCCTCCTAAGCAAACAGCTTTTGCTGAGAGCTATTTATATTTTTATGGAAATATTTATAGGTTGCTGGGGTTGCCTGGCGTCCGCGGGCCGTCCGCTGAATTAAGCCTTGCTGAATTAAGTAGGGCTCATAAACATCTTCGATGGTTTCAGCTTCTTCGCCAATTGCGACAGAGAGATTGTTCAATCCTACCGGGCCTCCGGAAAATTTATCAATAATAGTCAAGAGAATCTGGCGATCTAAATTGTCCAGACCTAATTCATCAATTTCCAACATCTTCAGGGATTCTTCGGCAACTTTTTTATCAATCACGCCCGCGGCTTTGACCTGGGCATAATCACGCGTGCGGCGCAGAATCCGATTGGCGACGCGGGGTGTTCCGCGACTACGCTTGGCAATTTCGGTGGCCCCATCCGGGCGCAGGTCAATATTGAGAATCTTAGCCGTACGCATCAAAATCTGGAATAGCTCATCCGGATTATAATAATCCATTCGCAAAATTACTCCAAAACGATCGCGGAGCGGCGAGGTCAGATGTCCCAGACGGGTCGTAGCTCCGATTAGAGTAAATTGCTCGAGGTTAAGCTGGATACTGCGCGCATTCGGTCCTTTATCAATGATAATATCAATGTGGTAATCTTCCATAGCGGAATAAAGATATTCCTCCACCACGTTGTTCAAGCGATGAATTTCGTCTATAAAAAATACATCCCGCGCCGCCAGATTGGTCAGCATACCAGCCAGATCCCCGGCTCGCTCGACTACCGGTCCGGAACTGGCACGAATATTCACTCCCAGTTCTTTGGCAACTATGTATGCCAGAGTGGTTTTGCCTAAACCCGGCGGTCCGAATAATAGAACGTGATCCAGCGCCTCGCCGCGTTCCTGCGCGGCTGAAATGTATAGTTTAAGATTCTCGACTACGTTTTTCTGTCCGACAAATTCTTCGAAGGCTGAAGGGCGCAAAGTTTTTTCGTACTCGTAATCTTCTTCTAGCTTTTGGGGATCAATCATCTTGGAACGCATCCGAAAATCCTGATTTTCGTTTTATTGATATTTTAGTATTGTCGGAATAAAACAATATAGCGATTGCCCGTTAATTCTTGCTAAAACCAGTAAAATAAATTCTCGGAATGATTTGAAATTCTTGATATTCTTTAGCAACACTTTACCACAAAATTCGGCATAATTTACTTAAAAATAAGCCGTAAAGCAATGCTATATTCGAGATCTCTCGACGAATAGTCGGGGATTTAGAGACTTACACCAGAATAATTTGATGGCGCTCCTTACCAATCGAGATATAGGAGATTTTAACTTCCAGCAGGTCTTCCAGAGTCTGGAGATATTGGCGGGCAGGGGAAGGGAGGTCGTCCAGACAGCGCGCCTCAGTCGTGGATTTCTGCCAACCGGGCAGGGTCAAGTAAACCGGTTGAGCATTCCTTAAATCCAATAACGGAAATTCACCATTTGCATAATGGGTACAAATTTTTATCTCTGCCAGATCATCCAGAACGTCCAATTTAGTAAACGCCAGGGAGGAAAATCCATTGATCTTAACCGCATATTTACCCAAAGCGGCATCGAACCAGCCGCACCGGCGCCGACGGCGAGTAGTGGCGCCAAACTCACTTCCGCGCGATTGGAGATGCTCCCCGATTTCATCGTTCAATTCGGTTGAGAAAGGGCCGGCACCCACTCGCGTAGCATAACATTTGAAAACCCCAATTATAGAATCTATTAAGTGTGGTCCGATACCCAATCCGGTAGCAATACCCCCAACAGTCGTGTTCGACGCCGTCACATAAGGATAAGTGCCGAAGTCTATATCCAGCATAACTCCCTGAGCCCCCTCAGCCAGGACATTGCACCCATTTTCCAGAGAAGAATGAATCCGAAAAATCGTATGGTCAACAAAAGGAATTATCGCGCGCACCGCCTCTAAAAATACTTCGACGTCAACTGCCAATTTATGCTCATCTGATTCTGTCAATATCCCCTGCTGGTGCAAAAGAGCCATCTGAGAGGCAATGGTTTCTCTTAGGTCATTTTCGTTAAATAAATCGCAGACTCGGATACCGCTCCGCTTGATTTTATCCGTATAACAGGGACCAATGCCGCGTTGGGTAGTGCCAATCGCTCTGGTACCGCTTTTACTTTCATAATAGGCATCCAGAATTTTGTGTAGAGGTGTGACAACGTGTGCCAGCGGGGAAATATGCAGCCGATTGGTGACGTCAATCCCTTTCCGCTGGATTTCATCTATTTCATTCCTGAAGCCAACCGGATCGAAAGCCATTCCATTACCAAGGAGACAATGAGTCTGAGGTCGCAATATTCCACTGGGAATCTGGTGCAGAATGGTTTCTTCCGAATCAATCTGAACCGTATGACCGGCATTTGCGCCTCCCTGGAAACGTGCTACCAGATCAGCCGACTCGCTTAATATGTCAACAATTTTTCCTTTACCCTCATCGCCCCATTGGGCACCAATCACCGCAGTTAACGGCATTCTATTCTCCTAAAAATAAAATGCTCCCGTGAAGGGGAGCATTTTTTATTAATTGTTTTATGCAAATCATTTAGCTGAGCGCTTGAACCTACGCGCCCAAAAAACTACCACCGGGCCAGCGATATAAATCGTCGAATATGTTCCGGCAATACTGCCAACTGTCATAGCGATCGCAAAGATGCGCACTTCACCGGGCACCAGCAGTAAACATAGCACCGCAAAGAACGTTGTCATGTTGGTAATAATCGTCCGACTGAGGGTTTCATTGATGCTGATGTCCATTATTCTCTCATAGGTTTCGTTACGACGTAGTTTCAGATTTTCACGCACGCGGTCAAATACGACAATTGTATCGTTCAACGAAAAACCAATAATCGTCAGAAAAGCCGCAATCGTTGATAGGGATACTTCCAGTTGAAAAACAGTAAAAACTGTCAAAGTAATTAATACGTCATGTAGCAATGAAAGAATTACGCCGATGGAATACTGGAATTTAAATCGAATAGCAATATAAATACCCATAGCAATAAGAGAGAAAAAGATAGCCATCAGGGCCGCTCTCCGTAGCTCTTTCCCAATCTTTGGGCCTACCTGTTCTTGACGTAAAATGTCCTGGTCGCTGACTCCCAGAGTAGATTTGATGACGTCTACCAGATTAGTACTGGACGTATCCTGCGGTACCCGGATGATAAATTCGTTTTCGCCAGACTTCTGGATGATGCTATTTTCGAGGTTGATAGTCGCCAGAGCATCGCGAATGTCCTCGACGGTTCGCGGCTGGTCAAATTTGACCTGAATCAGAGTACCGCCGGTAAAATCAATACCGAAGTTCAATCCCCGAAAAATTAAAAAAATAAGCCCAATGACAATTATCACGAGCGAAATCGCTATAGCGGTTTTACTATATTTAATAAAAGGAATATCAGTTTCTTTAATAATTCTTCTCATATCAATTTATCCCGATCTTAAATGCTAAGAGTTTTAACAGCATGTTTTTCAATTCGCCAATTAAAGAAAGTGCGAGTCACGAAAATGGCTGTGAACATACTGGACGCGATACCCCAGAAAAGTGTCACGGCAAATCCTTTGACCGGACCCGTCCCAGTCTGCATTAATATTATAGCCGTTAGCAGAGTCGTAATATTTGAATCTAGAATCGCTGACAAAGCCCGTGAGTAGCCATTACTGACTGCCGCACTTACAGTTTTCCCGCGTTCCAGTTCCTCGCGAATGCGTTCAAAAATCAATACATTGGCGTCTACTGCCATACCAATAGTCAACACCAGACCAGCGATACCGGGTAAAGTCAGAGTCGCTCGTAACATTGCCATAATCGCCAGCGTAAAAACCAGGTTCAGGATCAACGCCATATCGGCTAATAATCCGGAACGACGATAGTAAAAAAACATAAAGAGCATTATAACAAGTAGAGCAAAAATGCCAACTCGGATACCTACGGCGATAGAGTCTTTACCGAGAGATGGACCGACTGTTCGTTCCTCGACAATGGTCATAGGAGCCGGTAATGCTCCGGCACGGAGCACTATCGCAATATCTTTAGCCTCCTCCATATCAGCCATTCCTTCAATATAAGCTGAACCGTCCGGAATCTTAACTTTGATAAAAGGTGCCGTGTAAACTTTATCATCGAGTACCACGGCGAGCTGTTTGCCGATATTGGCACCGGTTACTTTGGCGAATATGCGAGCGCCTTCGCTATTCATATTTATATTCACGATCGGGCGGCCACTGCTTTGCGAACCGGCGCCACCCACAGAAGCCGAGGCTTTGGTTACGTACTTTCCCAGCAAAGCCGGCTCATTGTGGACATGGTAAAGAATATAGAAATTTTCGGTACGACCGTCCTGAAGAGTGCGACGCTCCGGTTTGGCTGACCAGAGGAATTTGGAGTCAAAGGGGATCAGCTTTTTCACATTGGGGTCTTCGAGAATTTTCTTGACTGCGTAAACGTTACGCTCCGGAACTCCAATCTGGTTGTCAATATTTCTCAGTAAAGAAGAAAACGGCCGGTCTTTATAGATTTCCTCATCAACGATCAAGCCTGTATCAGCCCGTTCGGCAGTTAGTCCGGCTTCGGGAGAGGTGATTCCAAGTAGTTCATCAACGCTGATCGCCTTGTCCTTAGATTCTTTCAGTGCTACGATTGAATCCGCTTCTTCGTGAGTTTCAGGTATTACTTCGATCGGCTTGCCAGTTTTTAAATAATTGTCAACAGCCGTTATAAATTGCTGGGTAACCGCCGCGTCTTTCAGCAGGATAAATTCTAGTAAAGCCGTACTTTGAATCAATTCTTTGGCCCGGCTAATATCCTGGATACCAGCCAGTTCGACAATAATCCGGTATTTCCCGGATTTTTGGATAGACGGTTCAGAGACGCCAAATTGATCAACGCGGTTACGAATCACTTCCATAGCCCGGTCAACGGCATCTTTAGCTTCATCTTCTAGACTCTTTATAATCTCGTCATTTTTGAAACCGCGTCCGTTAAAATGACGCACTAACTTTATGTCCGATTCATTGATTTTCCGACGAAAGACATCGAAAAAATCGGCCTCATTGGCTATGGCTTCGTTATTAGCTTCATCAAGAAGCGCCATAAATTGAGGCGTCTTATTAGATGCCAGAGATTCAATCAGCTTCGGCAGGTCAACTTCCATTACAATATGCATACCGCCCTGCAGATCAAGGCCCAGCCGAATGATCCGGCGTTCGTATTTATCCAGCGAACCATCCGCCCGCAGTGCTTCCCGTTTCTCGGCGGAAAAGGAATGATAAGCAACGGTCCAATATAATGAATAGCATGCCAGAAGAACAACCACACCGATAATAATAAAACGGACGACAGTCTTTTTAAACATTCAGAATCACCTCAAAGTATATCTATGTATTTAATTAATAAAAAGCATGTGAATTTAACTTCAAGAGCCGCTTAATGTCAATTAAAAAGCCATTCCAGTCTAACAAATATCTTCTAACTTTCAATCCCGGATGTATATATAAGCCCGTGTCAATTCTTCTGAATCGAAGGTTACGACAATTGGATACTTTTTACCCAAACCATCCACTGAATATTTCTTCCATTGCAGTTTACGGGTATCTATCAAACAGTTGCGATCTTCACCGTCGTTATAGCTACCCGGCGGCACATAACCCTTAAGATTGACTTGTAAATCAGAACTGTTCAATCCGGGAATTAGTACTTCAACGATTTTAATTAAATCACCCCGCTTAACAGTCAACGTTTGATTATCGGATAGCTTATGCTGAATGCCATTGACCTCAATCAAATAGGTAATGCTGTCAAATGCCGAGCCGACAGTTTCGACGCTAACACTGCCGATCACATTATTATCACGTCGGACAATGATAGAAGTCGGCTTCAGAATGGGAATCGGTTTTTGGAAATCTTGAGCCGTACCGATGCCAACGACATCACAGGTAAGTCCACGATTATAATTGGATTCTATGTGATTAATGCGCAGAACATCACCATAATTAACTTGAATGAAACCATTATTTTCGACGATTTTCGTCTCATTATTGTTGATCGTGATTAGGAGATAAATCAGTTTGGGCGGCTCGAATAGAACGGCCGGGTGTTCCGGCTCGACGCCCATTAACTTAAAAAATTCATTGATAGCGTAATTGTGATAACGAATCTTTAGCTCGACATTCTCGAGATTTTTCGATGATTCGATACCGAAAGCGGGAATGTGGAAAGTCGTCAACGCATAATAAGTCGCCGACTTTCTTTGTTCCGGGTATTTCGTATCAGATGCTAAAGTATTGGTATTTAAGAAAGTAAATTTATGTTCAGGGTCTTCAACTCGCAAATTGATACCTTTTATGACGTTTTGAGCCATTTTCTCGAGTTCGATAGTGTCTCCGTTGAACACCATTCGGTCGGCATCGGCGATAATTGACTGGCCAAAGCATTGTGGATTATGATTTTTGTCAATATTGGTTTCGCGGTAAAAACCACTACCGTCGTGCAAATTGAGAAATAAATCGCTTTCGGACATTAACTGTTTAATAATTTCTACTATCTGATCTTCAATATCTGTGGATTTGTTACGGTCAAAACGCCGGTTCATATCACCATTGACACCCCGCTTATTCAAAATTATCGAATGAAAATTGGCGCGCGGAATGACAATCAGATTACCTTTGTCAAGCACCAGATCGGGATAAAGGTCAGCCGATAAGTAGCCGCCGGGTTCATCGCCTTGAATGCCGCCCAAGATGAAAATAGTTTTACCGTCGAAACGCCCAAAAAGTTTATAAACGTGCAGTTCGTTCGGCGTGTTCTCGAAGTAAACCTTGTGTTCCTGCGATGGGCGCTTGATTTCAGCGGACAAACTGGAAGTGGCTTGCCAATACATAGCCAGTCCAATTATCAAAATCGCTCCTAGAGTTCTATTTCTCTGCAACCCAATCTTCTCCGATAATCTTTAAATTTCCCGGCAAGCCTTTAATTGTCAGAGTCTTAAGACCGACATCCCGGTAATCATCGCTTTGATAAACCTGCCTGAAAGTAACCTTCCAGACTTGCTCCTGAACTGTTTGAATCTTCAAAGCGCTCCATTTGACACTGATATTTTTCACCGATTGAAAAACCTGAGCTTTGTAATTTTTCCAGCTGGCCAGGTCATATTCACCGCTGGTGAACTCCTTTGCATAGAAATCTATATAAGCCTCAATGTCCTTCCTTTCCCAAGCTTTTTCCCAGCTAGTTAAAAATTGGGTAACCATTTCTTCAGTCGTCAGGCTTGGAATTGTCGGACGAAAAGTCTCCCGCACCACTTTCCATTTTGAATCAATTGGCATTAGGATTAGCTGTTTCTGCCCTTCACTGTAAAAGGTTGGGCTGAGATAACGCTGACGAAATTTCAAATGCGCTTCCGGCTCCGAGACCAGCACGCTGATTTCGTCAATCAATACAGTTTTCCACTGGTAGCGTTTTTCTAAGTCCATCTTATAAGACTTAAATTGTTGCCAATTACGACCATTCTCATCAATGAAATTAGGAGCATAATAATCACAATATTCCGCAATAGCCCCGCTATCCCAGTTTTTTGCCCAATTATTGATATACTCCGTCCAATGATTCATTGCGGCTTTGAAATTCTCCGGCTCGACATTATACTTATCTAAATTATCCAGAATAATTACTGGAGTTTGGCGAATGACGATGTATTTTCGAAGGTCCAATATATGATTATTATCGAGAGAAATACATCCCTCGGTAATAAAATCACTAATTTCTTCATCACGGCCATGAATCCAGATATTCGATCCGTTGCGCTTCTGTAAACGATCAACGTAATTCGGATAATCTAGAGAAAAAGCTAGCGGCCCATATTTAACGGTCAACTGACTGTCCGGAATCCGACCATTGATGTAATAAATACCTTCTGGTGTTTTCAAATCACCTTCGCGTTCCTTGTCGCCATTGCGTCGTCCGGTTGTGATGCGGTACTGCTTTAAGATTTCCTGAGCGCCGGGCGCATTACTCCTTACCACAAACATTTTTTGGTGAGACTTGTCAACGATCAGAACATTGCCGGTCGAATCAGCCGAGATGTTGATAACATTTAAAAATAAATTATCAGCCCAACTGATGGTAAATAAAATAGCTATTAATATCAAGATCGAAACTTTTCGCATTATATTCAAACTTCTGAATTTTATATTCACATTACCGATATTCATAATTAAAGCGTGCCAAAATTAGTCAATAAAATAGTTTTTTAAAATAGGCAACTTTGGTTAATAGTTGCTAATTACTGGGAAAATAAGCTCAGACCGTATGTTAAAAAGGTAAAAAAGATAGGCTCTCGGTATTAAGTTAAAAGAGAAAAGAAAAAAAATGAAAGAAGAGCCTATCATAAGATAATGTAAGTAATTGAATTTAACGGACAACCCTGTCTGAGGCCAGGCAGGTTACCAGGGAGTATAGGAACCCGGTTATAGTGGTCTTTGGATTCAGAAGGAGTTAGAGCAGTTAGGGATAGAATTTATGGTAGTTAATCCAGCTGATATTCCTACCGGAAGATTGTCAGATTACTTACCAATATTCCTGGTATAGGTAGTTTAAACTATTTACAGCGATTGGAACAATCATTGAAGCGGGGTAATGCTCTTGTCATCCTGCAGCCCTATAATTTTAGGTGTCTGTTCTTAGCTCAGACTGCATCCTGCAACTTGTCTCTCCTTAGTCTTGACCTCAGCTTCAGCCTCTTTAAAATCCCGATGTTGGCGGCGAGACAAATGCTACTTCCGCCGATACTAGCGTCAACAACACTACCACCAGCGCGATGAACATTCCAATAAACCCTTGAATCGAGTTGATCAAGTTCTGCATCTTGTAGGTAGTTTCTTTTTCGTAGAACATAGCTATCATATTAGCCGATTGGAGCACATTACCGACTTCTGCGCCCGACCGCAACCTACTCAAAGTCGCCTCATTAAAAACTTTCGCTTCTTCGAGCGCCGGTACCAGCGCCATTCCTTTGAGCATTTTGGGAATCGTAATTTCCTTGATATTCTTCTCGATGTACGCATTTTTACAGGCTTCGGCGGCCGCTCTTAAAGTTTCGATATTGCTCTCTGCACCGGAATAAATTGCCGAGAAAACGCGGAAAAATATTTCAATACTCGATTTATGTAAAAGCGGCCCGATTACCGGCAATTTAATCAACATCTTATCCCGCCAGACTTGCCCACCCGGCGTGCGCCACCATAAAAATATTCCTACGATTGGGATCACCACTACCAGAAACATCCAGAGCCAATTAGCTCCAAAAAAATCACTTAATTTTATCGTTGCTGCGGTCATTGGCGGCAATTCCATCCCGAATTTGATGAACATCTCAGCTGTGGCGGGGAAAATGGAAACCACGAAGTAAATTACCGTAGCAATTGTGACCAAAACAGTCAACAGCGGAGTTAACGTTGCCTGCTTTACGCTTTTCTTATAATCGGCAGTTCTCTGCATAAATTTCGCCGTCGCCTCATACACTTCCGCCATATTACCGCTCTTGGTCGCCAGCCCGAGCATATAAGCCGGAAAACGCCCGAAAACATCGGCAAATTGGCCGAACACTTCTGTGCCTTCCCTTCCTTTCTTTAACTCGCTCTCGATCTTCCGCAATGTCTCCTTCAAAGTCGGATTGGTCTCTTCATCCGCCAGCATCCGCAGAATCTTGTCGTAAGAAAGTTGCTCGTTTAATAGAAACGAAGACAGCTGGATAAACATCAATATGCTATTGAATGGCGGCTTCATTTTGATGTCGAATAACACCGGCTGGATTGTGGCTTTCTGATAACCCATCTTCGCCAGTGCTTCGGCAACCTCTTCTTTAGTAAACGCCGACTGCTTGCCTTTGATTTTCTTGCCGTCGGGAGTCTTGATCGTGTAGATAAAATTCCGCCGCGGTTGAATCGCTACGATTTTGAGATGATGCTTGGCGGCTACCTTCTGAATCATCTGCCGCGCTTTGGTCTTATTACTGGCGGAAACCACGCCCTGAACCGTCTTCCCGTTGGGCGCTAAACAGCGATAGCGATATTCTCTTAGCATATCATTTTCACCTTTTTTATTTTAGATTGTCATTGATTCCGCTCCTGCGGGATGGCAATCCTAATCCTGTGAATTTTTACACTCTAGATTTCAAATAAATTTTTCTCAAATGGTCTTTTCGAGACTAACGACAATTTACAAATAACCACCTAGCATTACAATCCTAGACATCATAATGCAAAATCTACTTCCTCTCACTATTCATCTCATCCTTAACTTTGACCTTGACCTCTTTTCTTAGTCTTGACCCATTTCTATTGATTCACCGTTACCGCGTTGCAATAGCGGAAATTGCCAGGATACGGTCGCCCGCTTCGAGACGCTTAGCCACGTCCATTCCGCAGATGACTTCCCCCAATCGCGTATATTGATAATTCAAATGCGGCTGATCGCTTAGAGTAATAAAAAACTGTGAACCTTCGGTATCATAATCCGACCGAGCCATTCCCACTGCGCCGTAATTAAATTCAATCGGCGATCGTTCTGTTAAAAGTGTATAACCCGGACCGCCCCAACCGTCGCCACGCGGGTCGCCGCCCTGTACAACGAAATTGGGCACAACCCGGTGAAAAGTCAGCCCATTGTAAAAACCTCTCTCTACGGCAGACAGAAAAGCATCGGTAGTAAATGGTGCATAATAGCCGTCCAGCCGCATAATAATATTACTACGTTCGGTTTCGAGCAAAACTGTCGGGCGGAGACCATATTTTTTCAGCATATCCAGGTTAGAATGTCGCCCAGCACCGCGATAATCACTTATAATTTGCGGCATATCGGTTCTATAAATTTCTTGCAAAATTTGATAGGCTAAATCTCTAAGGTGAAAATCGCGGGCGTTCAATAACGGCTGAATGAACGGCACGGCATTTGGTGGCTGAATAATGGCTATTGTTTTCAAAATTTCAATAATAGCGTCGGCATATTCCGCATTTTTATATTTTTTCAGGGGAGCATAAAGCAAGGGCACTATACCTTCGCAATTTGCGGTAGAATCGCGCAGAGCGGCGGCAGCGACAGCGATTTTCACCGGATCGTCACTTTGTAAACCGGTTACAATATAATCGCAGTATTGCTCGGAAGGAATGCTGTTCTGTCGGTATAATTGCTCAGCCATATTGATCAAACCGAAATAGGCTGGGGTAGATATTGACCGATATTGGTGTCGGGAAAGGCTGTCAAGAATTGTCAATCCGGATGGTTTTCCTGAGGCGGCTAAGCCTTCCGCAAAAGCCGGTAGCAAACTGTTCTCAACTGGCCAGAGACCAAAATCTCGAACCGCCTGCTGACCACCGGAATGACTTAAATATTTTACTAAAGCACCTCGCACCGCTCTTGATGGATGATGCGCCAAAGCCCTGAAATAGGCTTGAAAACGAGGATTTAATTCCAGCGAATCCGGCAGGTTCTCGATAGCCGTTGCTACAACTTGTGGAATTGAATCATTAAAAACTCGATGTAAAATGTCCGGATTGTGAGCCACAATGTTAACGTTTTGCGCGGCTTCGATACGCACTTCCGGAATGCTGTCGGTTAACAATTGTGGCCAGATTTCTGCCTTGCTGGAAAAATTCAAAGGTACCAAGCAGGTAATGAGTTTTATCTTAGTATCTCGGTTAGCGGTTTTCAGCGCAGTTTGAAGAGTCCCCGCGTATTCCTGCATCACAGTTCGATTTTGCACCCGACTTAGAGCTGAAGCCGCCTGGTAAGATTCGTAATGCTGATTACTTTGTAAAAGGGAAACGGCATAATTCAAGCTGGCTGAATTATAAATTTGGCGTTGAAAAAAATAAATCAAAGCCTGCCCGATTAATTCTGGATGTGTTTCGAGCAGAAAATTCAAAGTCGAGAGATCGCCAAATTGGGCAAGCGCTATGACAGTTTGCTGACGCACTTCGGCGTCAGTTTCGCTGGACAAATGCTGGACGAGCAAACTTTCCGCCGTCTGGCTGGCCAGTTGACCAAGGGCAAAAGCCGCTCCCGTTCGCACCGTTGGCGATTGGTCTGCCAGCAAAGTAGCGAGTTGTATAACCAGCGAAGTATCCCGACTATTGGCAATTGCCAGACACAGGCGATAACGGGTTTCAGCTGCAGGCGAATTCAAGTATTGATCGGCAACTTTTTCTATACTGCGTCGGTTTTGATGAGCTAGAATATCGCGAATTTCCGGAGTGAAAGGATTTTTCGCGCAAGTCGTAAAAAATAGGAGTAAAAAAATTCCAAAGGCTATTCTGTAATAACGTCGGTAATTAATCATTTTTACCAGAAATTAATGATATACGCTCCGGCGCCCAAACCACAGCGTGGCATGGTACCGAGATAATCGGCATTGCGAATGTTAAAATATTGCGGGAGCAAACCGAAATTATTTAGAGCTTGCCGGGTAATCCAGTTTTCCAGATTGGCGGCTTCCTCGAAACGAGTGGCCTTTCGAAGGACTGAAATGATCCGCAAATCGCCAAAAACCCATTCCTGATTATTGGTAATCAGATCCTGCCGGGTTCGGCAATAGCCGCGCTGGGCACTTGCCAGAGTTAGATAATTTTTAAAAAGTTCAAGCGTGCCTTGCGTAATTTGATCCTGAGGATTGAAAATCCAGTTCAAGGCTTCGACGGCTGAAGCGTCGGCGTACAAATTGGGATCGGAATCTTCGAGATTACCTTTTAGAGCTTTTAATTGGGGATCGGTCAGTTTTTTTTCAACATTAATTCGTAGGTTGACGGCCGTCTCTTCGTAAAATTGAGCGCGATTTTCGTCGTTCATTTGGCGCGCCAAACGGGCTGCATCCAGTAAACCGCGATAGGTGCAGGCTGAAGTATAAGTATAATGCTTGAAGGGCAGAGTTTTTTCCCAGGGACCCGGCTCGGCACGAACCAGGCCGTCAGCGTCAATTAAAGTCGGTAAAACATCGGCAATATAGCGCGAAATTTTTGGCCAGTAATATTTTAAAAATTTGAGGTCTTCGGTCACCTCGACATAACGATATATGTTCCAGATGGTCAACCCAAAATTGTCGAGATGAGTAGTAAGTCCATTTTCATCACTGATACTTTCCTCCGTGCCATTGCCCAAATAACGATAGATCGAGACGGCATAATCTACCCCAATTCCCTGATTCTGGTTTTTCCTCTGGTATATTTTATAACGTCCACAGCGCCCATTCATAATGAATTGAAGCGCCTGGCGAGCTTCTTCGCTATGTCCGGACAATAAAAGGGCTTCGACCGCATAGGCTTGATCTCGAGGTCGGCAACTGTTCTGAGTAGAGGGCGGCAAACTGGCAATAATCTGACCGCCTGCCGGAAAAGGCTCACGACATTGAGCCATTTTCAATACTGCCAGCGATTGCAAATAGACCTTTCTATCATCGTCTTGAATATTTTCCGGCATTAAAGTCTTAGCTTGCCAATTTTGCCACCAGTCAATTTCCTCGATTAAAGCCTGCCAGCCAGGATGTTCATTCTTATATTTTCTCAAGAAAAGTTGCTCGGCATCACTGGCATTGGGATTATAGAAAATATAAACGATTAGCCACTTGCGATCATTTTCTTGGTAAGCCCATTTACCGATGTCCAGATTGAAATTTTCAGAAACGAAGCTGAAATTCAGACTGAGCTCGTTAATCTTTTCACCTTCTAAAAGAGCATAAAATATCCAGAAGGGTTTATCCAGTGTGAAAGGACAAAAACCGAAAATGGTTAATTTGAAGCCGTCACCACCCAGAATGTGCCGAACAATTCCGGTGCCCTCCAGGTAGCCGACCTCGATCGTCACTAAATTAGTTAACGGTATTTCTTCCTGATTCCGAAAAAGGACGACTCTCGCCTGGCTTATTAAATTGGGCGTTTCACTCTTTTCATCGAATTTGCGATAAATATGGGGCTGAAAATTCGTGAATGTCCGCGTTTTTAAATTGTAACAACAGGTGGCTATTCCGTTGGTGAAAGGGATGGTATTGATCGAATTTTGGAGCACTTTCCCTGACGGTAAAGGAGTTTTGGGACTTTCGATCGTTACGATTTTCAGCGGTTCGCTATAAATTCCGCCCTTTTCGCCTTCGTCGTAAACGCGGACAGCCAGCAAGTTGTCAAACTTTAATAAATGAGCGGGAAATAAATAGCGCCGTACGGTATTTTTAGTAGAAAGCGTTTCCGGCGGAAAGGCTCCGCTCCGGCCGATGCAGACACCATTGAGAAAAGCTTCATCGGCATCATCAATTTTTCCCAAATAAAGAATCAGCGAGTCTTGCCGTAATAAAGTCGAATCTACCCGGAAATGATAACGATACCAGGCCAGGCTATCATAATTTTCATAGCCCTGGTTTTCCCAGTAATCCGGAACGCGAATGGGCAACCAGTCCGAGTCATTCAAAGCGGGAGATGACCAGGTCGAATCGTCTCCCAACTTGAAAAGCCAATTACCTTGCAATGACAATTCGGCGGCTTCAATCGGTATCAATATTGGGCTTAGCAAAAGGCTAAATAACAGAATTAAAGATAAAAGTATTTTATGATTGCAAAAACACCGGAACAGATACTTAGAAAAGGCTGTCCTTAAATAACGGTTCATTTAAATTGTCCAGTCTGAATTTTCGGGTAGCTACCCTCAAGTTCCAGCAATTTTCGTTTCATCTCTAATCCCCCACCGAAACCAGTGAGGGCGCTATCAGCACCGATAACTCGATGACAGGGAATCACCAGTCCCAGCGGATTGGAATGCAAGGCACCGCCGACACTCCTGGCGGCTCCAGGACGACCCATCCATTCGGCTATCTGGCCATAACTGGTAGTTTTGCCGAAAGGCACTAAGCCGGTCCAGGTCAAAACCTGTCTGGCGAAAGTCGTGGAAACAAGATAAAAATTAAGAGCCGCGACTTTATAAGGTTGACCGGTTTCCAGAAAATTGTAGATCATCTCAGCCGTTTCGGTCAGGAAAATTGGCTCAGGCGAACCGTCAAACTCAAAACCTTGCCCGCGCAGGAATTCAATTTCTCGGCGATGCTCTTTTTCCGAGAATGATAAAGCCAGCAAAACTTCATTCGAGCCGATTAGCCAGAATGGCCAGCGGGCTGAGACCGCGATCGCCCAGAGGTAGGTATTGTGAGCCAAATTATGCGGCCAGGGCGGAGTGCAATCAATTGCTGTTCGTATTTTAGTCTGGCAATCCGAACAGATGCGCCAATGTTCAAATGCTGTGGATTCCTCCTGGTAATCAAGGGTGCGATCGCACAATTGGGTAATAATATCCTTCGCGAGATGTTGTTTAGTCATTTTTCTTTCGGAAAATCAACATACATTAAATTTAATATGACTATTCAATTCAACAAGTCAAATTGTCCACTCGACCGAAAAATATTGGTAGTTATTTTTAATGGTGATATTAAATTTGCCTTATGATTGAAGATTTAATCAGTAAGGTTTGCTCTAAAAAGGCTTTTTAATGACGCCTATATTAAAATACGATAAGAAAATAATGCAACTGATTTCCCTGGGACAGTATGAAGAAGCACTCTGGATTGCCGAAGAAGAATTGTGCTACGCCGAAAGTAATTACGGTCACCAACATCTCGAAACGGCTAAAGTACTCAACAATCTGGGGTGGATTTGTGATATTCTTAATAAGGATCAATCGGCCGAAGAATATTATCTGAAAGCTCTGGAAGTCAAAATCGCCGTCTGCGGCGGTACCTCGCACGAGTTGATTCCTACTCTGGAAAATCTGGTCAATTTTTTTACTAATCACAATCAATTAGCCCGGGCTTATGAATTTTTAGTGCAACTGATAGACCTGGCAGGAGTGCAAAACAAGTTCTGGCGTTTGCGCAAAGGGGTCTATCTCTGCCAGCTGGCCGAATTGGAAGAACAACTCGGATTTCCCGATAAAGCCGAAAATTTACTCTGGGAGAGCCTCTCATTTCTGCAAGCCAATTACGGTTTCGACCATCCCAACGCCGGTCGCGTTTTTGCTAAACTCGGTGCTTTCTTCGAACGACAGGGCAATTTGGCGCGCGCTGAATATTGCTACAACCGCTCCTTAAAACTGCTTAAGAAACATTTACCCTCCAATCATCCGGATGTCAAGTTTAGTCGCGACGGCTTATACAACATTTATTCCGAATTAGGTATAAAAGTCAAAATTCCCTGATTTGCATTTTCTTCAAATGATCATTTTGCACCTGGTTTCACTTTTTAATTTATATCATTATGAAAATTGCCGTTGATCAGTTCGCGCCGATTTGGGGCGAGATTAATACCAATATCGAAAATATCAGCCAAACTATTGCCAGCCAGGCGGCTGATCTCTGGGTTTTGCCGGAACTATGCACCACCGGTTATCTCTTTAGCAGTGTGGCAGAATTAAAGACTATGGCGGAAAATGTCAAAGAAGGCGCCACGGTTCAAGCACTCAGTAAGCTAAGCCGTCAACATCGAACGGCGCTGGTTTTCGGAATAGCTGAGAAATGTGGTGATCAAATTTTCAACAGCGCCGTGGTGTTAGACAGAGGTGAAATTTGCGCCGTTTATCGGAAAGTGCACCTTTTTAATGAAGAAAAAAAATTGTTTTCTGCCGGAACAGAAACGCCTCCGGTAATCGAAATTCAGGGCGTTAAAGTTGGTGTGATGATTTGTTTCGACTGGTTTTTTCCCGAAATGGCGCGCACCCTGGCTCTGCAAGGCGCTCAAATCATTGCCCATCCCGCCAATCTGGTTTTACCTTATTGCCAAACGGCGATGCTCACCCGCAGTCTGGAAAATCGCGTTTTTACCGCGACCGCTAACCGCATTGGCAGTGAAATGCTCGGCGATAAAAAACTGACCTTTACCGGGAAAAGCCAGATAACCAATCCGCGTGGCGCACTATTGGGACAACTCGAGGCCGATCGCCCCGGCATTTTAGTGCGCGATATAGATCCGGCTGAGGCGTTAGACAAATCTTTGACGCCGCTCAATGATATTTTCGAGGATCGGCGTCCCGAAATTTATCAACTGGGAAAATCGTCTGGGTGATGAAATCTTTACCAAATCCGGAAGAATTGCGTTTGGAAAATCAACGAATGCTGTGGCTGAGGGTTTATACCGACCGAGTAACCCACCGCCTGCAAACTATGTCGTTAGACGAACAGGAAGCAGTCAGCCTGCTCGAACAAGTCAAACAGGAAATCCTCCAGCGTTTTCCCGATAAAGAGCGAGCCTATTGTTTAATCTATGAGCGTCGTTTTAAAAGAATTCTGCAAAGGCGCGGATTGTTCTTACCACTGACGATTGAGAATGGGGAAATGAACTAAATTAATCAGGAGAAAAAATGAACTATCAGGATGCCTATGAATTACTCTGCCGCTATACTAAAACCGAGAGTTTGCGCAAACATGCCCTGGCCGTCTCAGCCGCTATGCGCCATTATGCCCGAATATTTAACGAAGATGAAGAATTTTGGGCAATTACCGGACTACTGCACGATTTCGATTATGAGATGTATCCCGATGAACAGAATCATCCCTATCGCGGCAATGAAATTTTAGCCAGTGAAGGCTACCCGGAAGAAATGCGAACGGCAATTATGGGACATGCTTCTTACACCGGCGTCCAGCGTGAATCTCTACTAGCCAAAACCTTATTCGCAGTGGACGAATTGAGTGGGTTCATTATCGCCGTGGCTCTGGTGCGTCCTTCTAAAAGCATTTTTGAAGTCGAGCCGCGCTCGGTGCAGAAAAAATTCAAAGATAAGGCTTTTGCTGCCAAAGTCAATCGCGAGGAAATCAAGCAGGGCATCGCTGAACTCGGCGTGGACGAAACCGAACACATTCAAAATGTCATTGATGCTCTGAAAAGTATCGCCCCGGAATTGGGGTTAGCCGGAAATTGAAATATGAAATACATAGCCAGCTCGATAGCTCTAAAATTTTCTGGTAATTGAATTCCTATTGTCTATCTGTCATTCAGAATTGTTATTATTGTATTGAAAATTGAAAACCTTTACTAATTCGGACGACCTGATGAGAATTATTCTATCGCAGGTCGCAAAACCCGGCCGCTACGTTGGCCACGAACTAAATGCTATTCGCAAAGATCACAGTCGCACTATGGCGACAATTGCGCTGGCATTTCCCGATCTTTATGACGTCGGAATGTCATATTACGGCTTCCAAATTCTATATCATATTTTAAATAGAGAAACCGACATAGCCGCGGAACGAGTTTATGCGCCCTGGCCGGATATGAGTCGCCAGATGCGATCTCGGCAACTCAAACTATTCAGCCTGGAGACCCGCACCAGTCTCGATCAATTCGATGTGGTGGGATTCACTTTGCCCTATGAATTGACCTACGCCAATATCCTGACGATGCTCGATCTAGCTCAAATCCCCCTGAAAGCTGAGGCCAGAAAGTCGTCCGATCCCTTCATCATAGGCGGCGGCAGTGGCGCTTACAATCCTGAACCGTTGGTGCCATTTTTCGACCTATTTGTGATTGGTGATGCTGAGGAAATTGTGGCGCCGCTGGTGCGTTTTCTGGCAGAAGGACGTCGTCGGGGCGCACCTCGCCTAGCGATTTTGGAAGAAGCTCTCCACCGTTTCGCAGGAATTTACGTTCCGGCGTTTTACGAAGTCGAGAATGGGCGAACAGTTCCGGCGACATCTTTTGCGCCAGCAATCATCCGAGCGAATAAAATCCGGACACTGAAGAGTGACTATTATCCCCAAGCGCCGTTGATGCCATTGGTCGAAATTGCCCAAGATCGGTTGGTGATAGAATTGATGCGGGGTTGTACCGAGGGTTGTAGATTTTGTCAGGCGGGAATGATCTATCGTCCGGTACGTGAGCGTCAGCCGGTGGATATTATTCGTCAAATTGACCAGTCTGTTCCTCAAACCGGTTACGACGAAGTTTCACTTCTGTCACTTTCGACTTCCGATTATAGTCGCATTATGCCGCTTTTAATGTATTTGGAACCGATATTGGAAGCTCAGAAAATTGGACTTTCCTATCCATCATTGCGACTCGACAGTTTCAGCGAAACAGTTGCCAGGTTGGGGACAGCTACTCGCCGTTCGGGACTGACCTTTGCGCCGGAAGCCGGTTCCGAACGATTGCGTCGCGTAATCAATAAACAAATAACCGAAGATAATTTGTTAAAAGCGGTGGCCATGGCTTGCCAGTATGGTTGGCAATTGCTGAAGCTCTATTTTATGCTTGGTCTGCCGACTGAAACCGACGCCGATCTAGAGGCGATAATTTCTCTCGTTCAGAGGGTTCTGGCAGTTAGCGGTAAACGTCTGGAACTGAATATCACGCTTTCGACTTTTATTCCCAAACCGATGACGCCGTTCCAATGGGTGGCGCTGGATGAGCCGGTCGAAATTCAGCGCAAGATCGATTACCTGAAACCCCGTTTGCGCGCCTTGAAAAATGTCAAGGTAATGGCGCGCGATCCGCGGGCATCGGAACTGGAAGGCGCATTAGCGCGGGGAGACCGCTGCCTCGCCGGCGTCATCGAAACCGCCTGGCGCGCAGGAGCCGGATTCGACGGCTGGCAGGAATATTTTGATCCGGTAAAATGGGACGAGGCTTTCCCAGTCAATAATCTCGATAAGCGACTGTTTACCGGCGAATTGGCAGCGGAACAAGCGTTACCGTGGGAACATATTGACTGCGGTGTAAATCGTGAATATTTATTGGATGAATACCGAAAAGCCGTGCAGGAGAGCAACACTTCCGACTGTCGCGATGGTTGTAATCAATGTGGCGTTTGTTTTAGCGGCGGTCCGGAAATGATTTTCGCCGAGGAAGGTTTGCCGCCTCAGCCAAATCCGCCCATCGTAAAAACTGATGCCGAATTAATTTCAATACGATACCGCCTGCATTATCGTAAATTTGGCAATGCTGTGTTCACCTCCCATCGGGACATTTTGCGCATAATGCCGGCTATTCTCCGCCGCGCCGGATTGGAGCCGATTTTCACGCAGGGTTTTAATCCGCGCCCGAAGCTGTCAGCCGGTTATCCGCTCCCGTTTGGCTACGCCTCGGAAGATGAGATAATGGATATTTGTTTGCAAAATGCTACCGAAAATCTCGCTGAGCGACTGAATCGAGCCCTGCCGGATGGATTCGAAGTGGTCAGATGCACGGAAATTTCTTGGCAATTGCCATCGGTATTTGCGGCTACGACCGGTTTCCAGTATTTAGTTCAGATCAATAACAGTATTGATCGTGAGCTACCACGGAGAATTGAAGAATTCCTGGCGGCACAGGAAATCGAGTTCCAGCGCGAAACTGGGGGAAATAAACAGAAATTAAACTTGCGTCCGTTTGTAGAAACTATCCGCCGCGAAGGTAGCAACCTTTGGATTGACATTAAAGTAATTAACGGACGCACTGCAAAAGTTAAAGAAATTTTACAGACGTTAAATATTGATGAAACTTACTGCCGGGTCATTCGGCAAAAAACTTATCTGGCGTCTGTCGAATAAAAATTTTAGGAACAAGTAAATGGAAAAAACAATTTTAATCAGCGAAACGGCTAAAGAAACCCGGATCGCAATTTTAGAAAACGGCGAACTCGTCGAATTTTTCGTCGAGAGACCCGAAAAGAATCGCCTGGTCGGTTCGATATTTAAGGGAAAAGTGGATAACGTGATTGAAGGGATTCAAGCCGCATTCGTTAATATCGGTTATGAATCCAACGCCTTTTTACCGTTTTCCGAGATCGAGGATTCTTCATCGCTAGCCTATATCGAAAACATCAGCCGGGATGAAGAGGAAGACGAGCAGGATGTCGAGGCCGATTTAAAACCGGCGAAGAAAATTCACCTGCCGAAGGGCGACATCAACTTACAAAAAGATCAGGAAATTCTGGTGCAAGTCATCAAGGAGCCTTTTGCTAAAAAAGGGCCTCGCGTTACGACTAATATTTCCCTGCCGGGGCGTTTTCTGGTGCTGGTGCCCAATGCCGAATACATCGGGATTTCCAAGAAAATTTTTAATTCCAATGAAAAACGGCGCCTCCGGCGGATCGCCAAGTCTATTAAACCGCCGGAGTTCGGCTTGATCATTCGTACGGTTGCCGCGGGTAAGGACGCTAAGTCCTTGCGCGCCGACCTCGATTCATTGATGGATAAATGGCAACAACTTGAGGAAAAGGTCAAAAAAACCAAAGCGCCGGCTTGCGTTTATACCGATATGGAATTATCCTCGACGATAATTCGCGATCTGCTGACTCCTGATGTTGATAAAATTATCGTAGATACCAAAGATTTATATCGCAATATTTTGTCTTACATCAAGAGCACCTCTCCCGAATTTGCCAACAAATTGGAATATTATCACTCGAAGAATCCGCTTTTCGAGCAGTATAATGTCGAAAAAGAGGTCGAAAAATCTTTAAATAAAAAAGTCTGGCTAAAAAGCGGCGGTTTTATTGTTATTGAACACACTGAAGCAATGACGACTATTGACGTCAATAGCGGCAAATTTATCGGCAAAAATGATCAGGAAGCCAACTCACTCAAAATCAATTTACAGGCGGCGAAGGAAATTGCCCGACAATTGCGTCTGCGCGACGTCGGTGGTTTAATCGCCATTGATTTTATTGATATGGAAACGGAGGAAAATAAACGGCGAGTAGTTCAGGAAGTGAAGCGCGAACTACAGAAAGACCGGGCTAAGGTATCCGTCGCCAATATTTCCGATTACGGTATTCTCGAGATGACGCGCCAGCGCACCCGCTTGAATCTGCTCCAATCCGTTAGCGAAGAATGTCCCACTTGCCACGGCTCTGGACGGGTTACTTCCAAAGGTTCTATGGTTACCAAGCTCGAAAGCTGGTTTCAGCGCTTCAAGCTCAAGTCCAATGAAAAACGCCTCGATTTACACGTGAATCCCGATTTTGCGGATTATTTAAAAGATACGACTAATAAGATTCTCCGGAAAATTCAATTACGAAATTTTATCCGCATAAAATTGGTCGAGGACAGCAATGTCAATATTGATGAATTTCGGGTTTATTCACGAAAATCGGGACGTGATATAACCGAGGAGTACTGAAATCTCAATGACCAGTCGCTGGGTAAGGATAAGCTGAGGTTGAGGTCAAGGTAAAGGCTGAGAGGAGAAAGGTTGAACCAGCGCGGAGGATAAAAGGAGACAGGAGACAGGAATAAGGAAACAGGAATTTTTTCACCACTAAGGCACAAAGGCAAGGAAAAGAGTTTAAGGTCGAGGTCGAGGTTGAAATCAGGTCACTGATCCGGCATTAGTAGGTAAAAAAACTTTGCGTACTTTGCGTCCTTTGCGAGAATGGCATTAATAGGTAACAGAACTTTGCGTCCTTTGCGCTCTTTGCGAGAGATGTTTAAAACTAAGGTTGAGGTTTAGGTTAAGGTCGAGGTAAAGGTTGAGAGGAGAAACGGAGAACCAGCGCGGAGGATAAAAGGAGACAGGAGACAGGAGACAGGAGACAGGAATAAGGAAACAGGAATTTTTTCACCACTAAAGCACAAAGGCAAGGAAAAGAGTTTAAGGTCGAGGTCGAGGTTGAAATCAGGTCACTGATCCGGCATTAGTAGTCAAAAAAAACTTTGCGTCCTTTGCGCTCTTTGCGAGAGCTGTTTAAGTTCTCGACCTCAGCCTCAGCCTACCTGACAAACACCATCTTATTCGTCTTACAATAACTACCGGCGCTAATCCTGAGAAAATACATTCCGGACGACACTATTCTGCCCTGACTATTTCGGCCATCCCATTCTACACTATAATAACCAGCCGGCTGATTACCCTTAACCAGTGTGGTAACCTTCTCACCTAGCATATTATAGACGGTTAACTCTACATAAACATCTTTCGGTAAGTCGTAGGATATAGTCGTTACTGGATTGAACGGATTGGGATAGTTCGGGTGTAAACAAAACTCCTTCGGTCCCAGCGTTGTGGCGGAAATCGCTCCGTGCAGTTCAGTTTTGCCCTTATAGTCAACATCTTCCAACTTATACCAGTAAGTTATTCCACTCTTGACATCATGATCAACATAACGATACTCATGCTTCTCCGAACTACTTCCCGCTCCTGGAATTAATTCTGCATTCAAAATTATAAATTCTAAATTGGTATTTGTACTGCGATAGATATTGAAACCGAGGTTCTCGATTTCACTTTCAGTAAGCCAACTGAGAGTGATGATCCCATTTCCGGGAGTAGCAGTGAAGGAAGTGAGCTCGACCGGAAGCGAGTAGTCTTGACTTTCATCTGGCGCGGAGCAATAGCTCCAGGCTCCGCCGGTTTGAACAGCGTAATCAGAACCTGAGCTGTTTGTAATCCTGAGTGCTAAATAGTTTCCAGTGGGGACCATAAAACCGCTGGCATCGGTCGTGTAAGTAAATACCGAATCAGTTCCAGTTCCAATTATAGTTGCATCAGGACCACCGGCGGTAAAATCACTCCCATCCCAGAAACCTATCTCAACTGTAAAAGTCTCGCCACTTGCTGGCGCTGAAGTGAAGACTATCTGACCGGTCCAGCTACCCGTACTTGAAAAGCTAACATCGGCGATGGTTGCCTGGTCGGCGATCCAGATTTGCGAATTACCACCGTTTATAATAACACTGTCCGGAGCTTTCGTCAGATCATCGCGATACATTTGGCTATCGCCGCTAAGCCACCAGGCTTGCAGAGAATAGTGGTCTGAGGTTGCCATTAGTGGATAGCCATCAGTCATCCCACTTTTGCTGTAAGCAGTGCTTCCAATTCCATCGCCATCGCCATCACTCCCTCCGTAATCGCTGTAATAATTACCGAGATGGTTCTTATGGTAATCGTCGCCGGTGTAGTGGTAAAATAGCGGAGTGGGTGAGTACCAGGTGTTGCCGGTACTGCTAGTGCCGACATCATAAGAATTTCCAGAAGAGTTACTTGATAAATTATTTAGATAAGTAGTGTTATAACTCGAATTATTCAGAAATATTCCATACTCACTGTTTGAATTACAAGTATTGTGTGAGATTATGTTGTCTTCAGAAAATGTTAAATTAATGCCACAGTCATTTGAATTAGATGTATTACCTGAGATGGTATTATTAGATGACATTAACAAAGTAATACCTACTGTATTTGATATACAGGTATTACCTGAGATGGTATTGGTGTTTGAATAATACAGCAAAATACCATATTTATTCTTATGATTATAATCAAAGCCACAGCAATTGCCCTGAATTGTGCAGCCAGTTACGGTAATATCAAGTAATATTCCGGATTTATCCTCCCCAGTCGCTCCGTATATGGTAAAGCCGCAATCCTCACCGCCGATGGTTACACTGCTTGCGGTTACCTCAAACACATAGTCGTTTGCGTCTGCGGCTACAACCGTGGTATTAGCATAGCCGTTCTCGGATTTGATGATCAGGCTTTTGGTCACATTCACATTCTCAGTGTAGGTGCCGTCATGAACGATTACTGTATCACCATTAGTTACCGCGTCTTTGCTTATTGCTCCTTGGATGGTCTTCCATGGAAGCTCTGTAGTGCCATTACCGCTTTCATCATTACCAGAAGTTGCAACATGCCAGATGTTTCCATCGGCGCTGGCTATTTCGGGGAAGGCGAACAAACCCAGGATTAGAAATCCTATTGTGAGGATAAAAAACTGTTTTCTTTTTGGCATCTTTCACTCCCCGTTTTTTGTCATTTGAAAATACATATTCTTCTCAATCCCGATTTTACAAAGCAATTTTAATCCTTTAAATGAAAATATCAAGCTTTTTTAAATATTGGTTGAGGTCAAGTTTAAGGTCAAGGTCGAGGTTGAGGTTGAGATTTCAGATCAGGTCACTGATCCGGCATTAGTAGGTAAAAAAAACTTTGCGTACTTTGCGCTCTTTGCGAGAATGGCATTAATAGGTAAAAAAAACTTTGCATCCTTTGCGCTCTTTGCGAGAGCTATTTAAGTAACGCTATTGTTACCGGTTACCTGTAACTCGTCTCCGGTTTTCTCACTCTTCGACAGGCTCAGAGTGACACCCTTCGACGGGCTCAGGGTGAAATTTCCTGTACTAGCCAAACCAATTTCCGACCCGCCGCAGGCGAGGCTAAATTGGTTTCAGCGTCTTGTTGATAAAACCAATTTGTCCCGATCCGTCGGGATGAAAATTGGTTTTGGTACAATAGTCAAAAAAAACTTTGCGTCCTTTGCGAGAATGGCATTAATAAGTAAGAAAACTTTGCGTACTTTGCGCTCTTTGCGAGAGCTGTTTAAGTTCTCGACCTCAGCTTCTTTTCCCTATTTTCCTTTTCCTTCAAGCGGTAAGAGGCGATGTCCCTCAAAAACCGTCAGGATTTGAATTTCTTCATTTATAATACGATATACAATGCGATAATTCTGATATATTAACTCTCTAATATTAGTCTTAGAAATCTCAGGAACAATGCGTCCCAATTCAGGATTATCGAGAAGATAATCGCATTTACTAATCAGTGAATCGGTGAATTCGACCGCTTTAGAAGGATTATCTTGAGCGATATAATTCTCGATTTCGATGATATTGTTTAAGGCCTCTCTACTCCAGATTATTTTCATACTCGGTTTTTGCGAGCTTCCTGGATTTCCTCTATTAGTTCATCAGTCGTGAAAATATCAGCGTTATTAATATCCTGAATCCCTCGATTGATTGAATCCAGGAATGCTTTGGTATAAACGAGTTGATCGTATTCTTCAGGCGCTATCAATACCCCCGCCGGTCGGCCGTTCTGAGTGATGATGATCGGGTGCTTCTTCTCCCGAATGCTTTTTAACCATTTGGAAATGCCAGTCTTGAATTCACCTACTGGAACGATGTCTTGGGAAACGTTGATTGTTGGCATAGCGACTCCTAAATAAACCTAAATTACGACCTAAATATAGGTATATATTTCGGCTAAGTCAATGATTAAATTCTAACTATTGGTAACCCAAAACCGGTATCAGGTAACCGGTAACGGGTTTTTCCCGGTTTTCTTTTGGCTATTTTCTCGACCTTGACCTCAACCTTAAACTCTTTTCCGTGCCTTTGTGCCTTCGTGGTTAAAAGTTTCCCTGTTCTTTTTTCCTTTGCCGAAAAAAGAACCAAAAAAGGCAACGGCTGAAGAACATCTCACGGGGGTTCGCTCAGCCCCAGCGAATGGAATTTAAGGCGCTAAAGTTATCACTTTGATATATTGTTAGCGACATAGACCAAAATAATAGCCAATAACAAAAGGTCTATTGAAACACTGAAAATTCCATTTTTTCCGCTGTGACTTCGCTCCCCAGCCGGAGATGTTCTTGAGGCCGTATTATTTTGTTTCAGTCAATGACAGCTCGGGTCAATTAACCTGTAACCTGAAACCCGTAACCTGTAACCTGTTTCCTTGGCCTCAGCCTCGGTTAAGTCAAGGTTAAGGTTGAGGTTAAGGTTGAGATTTCAGATCAGGTCACTGATCCGGCATTAGTAGTCAAAAAAAACTTTGCGCTCTTTGCGAGAGCTGTTTAAGGGAAGTCAAGAACACTCGTTCACCTAAACCTTTTTAATTGCAAAAAATAAATAAATATGTATATTAATTCAGTTAAGGAAAATTGAATTGAAATCAAAGACTGGAACCCGATAACTACTAAAAGTCATTATGCCGAACATATTGATAAAATTGACAGATCATGCTAAACTAAAAATGAAGCAAAGAGCTATTACATTAGAAGAAATTCGCAAAGTTATTTTGAATCCGGAAAGCATAGAGTATGATAAATTCGATAAGGATTTAATGCATTATATTGGGAGAATAAGAGGTAAATATTTGAGGATCATCGTTAAACATGAGAGCAAGGAGGAATTGCTGATCATCAGTGCCTTTTTTGATAGACGTTTAAAGTAGGAGTAACAATGATAAAAATTAGTTATGATGCCATCGGCGATGTGCTGGAAATTAAATTTTCGGAAAAGCCCATCAAGGACAGTGAATACATAGAAGAATCCGGGATTGTTATTGATTACGATGAAAATAATAATCTGGTGGCGGTGGAAATAATTTCATATTCTAATAAAGTACCAAGAAAAGAATTAGCGGACGTCCTGGCGATTTCGGGATAAAATCTATCCTATTCTGAACTGGTAACAGGTAATCGGTATCAGGTATCAGGTAACGGGTTTTTTTTCGGCTTTCTTTTGGCTATTTTCTCGGCCTTGAACTTTACCTTGACCTATTAATTTTAACGGGATAGGGACTGCCATTACACCAGGGCGGAACTCACTCGCAATGACAGCTCGAGTCACGGCTATGGCATTAGTAGTTAAAAAAACTTTGCGTACTTTGCGCTCTTTGCGAGAGCTGTTTAAAACTAAGGTCGAGGTTAAGGTTTAGGTTAAGGTCGAGATTGAGATTTCAGATCAGGTCACTGATCCGGCATTAGTAGTCAAAAAAAACTTTGCGTACTTTGCGTTCTTTGCGAGAGCTATTTAACTTCTCGACCTTATCCTCTTGACCCGCACTTATCCCCCTCAGTCTTAATATTTTCCGGCGCGGTTTTAACAAATCCCTTGACATTTGCAAAAACCTAATTAAATTAATCGGTAGTTATGAGTAATTGGTAGTGAACAAGGATAGCCAAAATACGGAAAGTCATTCACCTATATTATTTTTTTATTTCTATTGAGGAAATGCTTGACTTTTAAAAATACTTAACTAAATTAATAGTGGCATTGAAAAGTGATTAACAACGCAAACATTACAAAGGAGAAAATGAAATGGGTACTCAACAAATCTTAATGATCGTCCTGAGTGTGATTATCGTCGGGGTCGCCGTCGGAGTCGGTATCACGATGTTCCAGAACCAGGCCAGGACTTCCAATCGGCAAGCCGTAGTAGCTGACCTGAATAACCTTGCCTCGCAGGCTATAGCCTATTACAAAATGCCGAAAAGTATGGGCGGCGGTGGAAATGGTACCCCTGGGTTTGTGGCACCATCAGAAGAAGGTGCTGTAGATCAACTTCTTTCATATTTAGGTTTTGTAACAGAAGGAGAAGGTGCTACGGCTACTACTACTTACACTAATGATAATGGTACCTACACTATGACTAGTAGAACTGCAACTGGATTAACGATTACGGGAGTGGGAAAAGAAAAGGTAGATGCAACTAATTATGTCGGAGCTACATTAACTATTGATATGACCCAGGCCCCTGGTTCACAAATTAAAATATCTGTAGATAACTAATTTTTTCTCTAAGTTTAATTTTATTCGAGGTGTGAGGTATCCGGTATCGGGTACCTCACACTTGCTATTTTTCGGGTATGGTTTTTCGCCCGCGACTTATTTAGTTCGAGTTTGAGAAGAATAGGGAGGAGGAGACGGGGAAGGGGATTATTGGTTAGGAGATTTGAGATTGGGAAGCCCTTCGCTGAATTCAGGGCGGTCACCCTTCGACACACTCAGGGCAGCGCTCTTCGACGGGCTCAGGATAACACCCTACCTATCATCCTGAGTTCATCGAAGGATGAGTTCATCGAAGGATGAGTTAGTCGAAAAACCACTGGTCGAGTTACCAACTCGACCTACATTTTCTCTTTTCTCGACCTCGACCTTGACCTCTTTCCTCCGCATCGCTTAAGCCTTCACCCTTCGACACACTCAGGGTGACACCCTTCGACGGACTCAGGGCGGCGCTCTTCGACGGACTCGTGGTAACACCCTACCTGTCATCCTGAGTTTATCGAAGGATGAGTTCATCGAAGGATGAGTTAGTCGAAAAACCACCGGTCGAGTTACCAACTCGACCTACATTTTCTCTTTTCTCGACCTCGACCTTGGCCTCGACCTCTTTCCTCCGCATCGCTTAAGCCTTCACCCTTCGACATACTCAGGGCAGCGCTCTTCGACGGGCTCAGGGTGACACCCTATCTGTCATCCTGAGTTCATCGAAGGATGAGTTCATCGAAGGATGAGTTAGTCGGAAAACCACTGGTCGAGTTACCAACTCGACCTACATTTTCTCTTTTCTCGACCTCGACCTTGACCTGAGACAACATATTTTTATTGAAAAAAATAAATTAATATGTATATTAAGACTGTTGGTAAAAAAGAACGAAAAAGGACTATAAGCAATGACCAATAATCAACCAACAATCAGTAATCAATGATTAGTAACGAATAACCAATGACTAATGACAAGCAATCAACGGTGGTAGGCGGTTCCAGACTGGGGCAAATACTGGTCGAGAAGGGCGTAGTCAGCCCAGAAATTCTGGAGCAGGCGCTCAAAATCCAGAGCGATGGGGATCCCTATAGTTCCAAAAGACTGGAAGATATTCTCGTATCCAATTTCAAAATTGATCCTGATGCGGTATTTGGCACGCTGGCGGAATTGTATGCTTTCCGCACCTATCGAGTTAATCCAGAAAAGCTCGATCCGGCTCAAATAAAACATACTAAGGAAATATTAGCCAAATTTCCGGATGAGCTCAAAAATCAACTTCTTTATTACAAAGTTCTGCCCTATCAAGTAATTAATGGTTCCAGGAATAGATTGCTGGTATTAGCCTCTAATCCGACCGAGAAGGTCGTTGAAAAAATTCCACTTTTAACCGAATTTAAAAAATATGAAGTGGTTTATACTCCTCTTAAGACTATTGAGGAATTGATTGATTTAATATCCCCGCGCGAGAATGAATTTTTAGACCTTTTAAAGGAAGCGGTAGTTGAGCCGGAAATAAGCGAAGAAAAACGAATTACTGAATTAGACGAATATTCTCTGGATGAGGAAATCAATAAAAGTCTATTAGTCAATCTTTATGAAGGCTGTTTGATCGAAGCCGTCCGGAGGAAAGCCAGCGATATTCATATAATTCCTTACGAAAAAAATAACGTTGACATTTATTTTAGAATTGATGGCAGATTACAATTATGGTATCGGCAGGAAAATGTTTCACCGGAGGCAATGTCGGCGGTGGTCAAAGATCGAACGATTGGAGTTGATCGTTTCGAAAGAGATACCGCCCAGGATGGGTTTTTTCAGCGGAAAGTGGATAACTATTTGATTCGCTATCGGGTTTCGGTTCTGCCTATCATTTCTGAAGAATATGAAAGGCGTTTCGAGAGCATTGTTATCCGGATCATAGACGATAGAAATGTAATCGCCGACTTAAAACTATTAGGCTTCTTACCCCAGGCTGAAGCAGATTTTCAAAGAGCCATAAGTAAATCCAAGGGAATAGTAATTCTTACAGGACCAACTGGTAGTGGTAAAAGTACTACTCTTCTGGCGGCTCTCCATCATGTAATGGACGAGTCGAAAAACATTCTGACCATTGAAGACCCGGTCGAGTATGCTATCAAGGGCGCCAGGCAATTAAAGATTGGTCGAAAATTAAGTTTTGAAGATGCTATTAGAACGATCCTACGGCACGACCCGGATATTGTGATGGTTGGCGAAATCAGAGACAAAATCACGGCTGATGTAGCGGTTAAACTGGCTAATACCGGTCATTTGACCTTTACCACTTTGCATACGAACGATGCCCCCAGCGCGATCTCACGTCTCTATAAAATGGGCGTCGAACCATTTTTATTGGCTTATGCTATTAATATTATCGTTGCCCAGAGATTGGTGCGCAAGCTCTGTCCTTTTTGCCGGGTGCCTTTAGCGCCCGAAAAGTTCCCCGCCGCATTGGAATTAGGTTTGACGGAAGAAGACTTGCAATCCGGGAAAATATTTGACGCTGGTCCCGGATGTAAGAAATGCAATAGCGGCTATAAAGGCCGCATTAGTTTAGCCGAAGCGCTTTATTTCAGTCCGGAAGTTAGGAAGTCTATCTTGGGCTCGGGTGCCGAAGTCAACGAAGACGAAATCAGAAAAATCGCCGAAGGTCAGGGAATGCTCTCGATCCTCGATTCCGGATTAGAAAAGATCAGAGAGGGCGCTACCACCATTTCTGAAGTTTCTTATGCCGCCTCGGAGGGTTAGAATTGGGTTATCCTCAAATGTTTGCCTTGATCGGTTCGATTGTCCTTTTTACCTCAGTAGTATTAACGATGAATACCTCGATCAATAATCAGAGACAAATCGTCTATCAATCAATCTATATGAATCAGGCGGTGAAATTAGCCAGTAAAGTTTTTGATAAAATTACCGTAGAAACGAAAGGGAAATTGGTTAATTTCGATGATATTAATAATACTTATTCCGGCACCGATTCTGTGCGAATCTGGGCAAACGATGTCTGGTATATTTATCATGTTAGTAGCCATTATACTGATTCCAGCGGAGTGGATGCCGGCGGTGAAACTGATTACCAGAGAGTAGATGTAAGAATCTGGACTAATCCGTTTGTGATTCTGGATACTCTAAAGTTTAATAACCTTTATTATAATCTTATGTAGTATGACCAGTTTATTAGATGCGATCTTTGCGACAAGTATCGGCGGTTTATTTTTGATTACCATCTTTACGACCCTTTTTAATTTGCAGGCTTCTTCGCAGGACACCACTTTCCATGTGACGCTTAATAATGCGGCTGAGGTTCAATATCAGGAGTTAGATAACTACCTGGGGAAAGTTGGAGCTGGAGTTGAAAGCGGACGCATTTTAGCGGCTGAGCCGGACAGTTTTGTGTTTAAAACCAAGTATGATTTGATTAATGACGTAATGGGTTCTACAATCAATACGATTAGTATTTCACGCGGAGATAGCTCCAGCCGGGGGTTTCCGATTAAAGTAAAGCAAAATGGAACGCTTGTGCCTGGCTCAAATGTACCCTTATGGTTGAGACATTTGAAATTTTCCTACTTTGATATTAATGAGAAACAAATTACTACCCCGGCCGATTCGCTAAACTATATCCGCTTGTTAAAAGCTGACCTGCAATTTTCCTTTGAAACCAGCTATGTTGGACCCGGTGAGCGGAACATTTTAACCAATTTGACTTTTTGGAAATATTTCATAAATTTTTATTTATGATAAAAATATACTTAAAAATGACTGTGAGGAGGAATTAAAATGGGTAGAGCAATTTTAATTGGAGTGATTATTCTTACCGTGACGTTCACGGCGATTACGGTGGGTGTCCAGAAGCGAGTTAGTAATATTCCCGACCAGATAACCGAGAGTATGGATTTTATGAATTCTAAGAATCTCCGTGATTTTGCACTGACCTATTCGTTGAAAAAGGCCTACGCATTAGATGACGATGATGATTGGCATCTGTTAGGATTCTTAAGAGAGAACTTAGACTTAAATTTTAAAAATAAGTTATCTGATTTTTTTGGTGGCACAATTGATAGCATTCGCTATATTGCGCTCAATCCGGATGGAGATAGTATCCGGATTTCATCTTTTATCACTCAGCAGATTGGAAAAGGAGAGAAGAATTTTAAGACCGAGGCGATGGTGAAATTCGTAATAGAGAAACATCCAAAAGACGAGGTATTCGGCTTTGATTTCGATGAAACTGACCCTAATTTGGTTTTCGATGGCTCCAGCAACAACAATAATGGACTTTTAGGAAATGGTGTCACAGATTATAAACCTACCAGAATAGCCAATGGCAAAAATGGCTCGGCTCTCGATTTCGACGGAAGTAATGATTACGTGTACGTAGGGAACGATATTATCGAACCAGAAGCCGGTGAACTTACTGTCGGTACCTGGGTCAATTTTGCCAGCGTTGGTACGGATTGGGGACTGTTAGCTGCTGAGAAAAAGAGCACCAGTGATCATAACCCTATATGGTCGGTAAGAGCCCGTAAAATCTCAGCGTTTAAAATTCTTGGAATTACTATTATACCAGCAAGTGTTAAAGTTGCTTTCGATATTTATAATGGCAGTGGATCGTATGGCTATGATGAAGTTGACATTAGCAAAACTGAATATGAAATGAGTGATATAGACGGTTGGCATTATGTCGTAGCCACTTATAAGGAAATCAACGCTAATCAGGCAAAAATTTCTATTTCGATTGCTGACCTGGCATTTGATAACAAGAGAGTTAAAATAACCCAGAAATGGCGGGGTCGCACGGATGATAGCTATGTTACCATCGGAGGTGATGTTAATCAGACTACCTATACAAGTTTCTTGACAGAGCTACTGGGTTCGCTTTTTACAAGGCTAAATTGTACTAATGCCACATTAGATGAGGTTAAGATTCTGAATAAGGCTCTGGATGATGATGAGATCAATGATCTCGTTACTAAAGGAGGCTTAAAAGATTTAAGATTAGCCTACTGGATTCAATGAGGGCTATCGGATATTATCGTTAAGCAATCCATAGTTTTTTGAAAATTAAGTAGTAAAGAGTTGCCGCAGGTGTACCAAAAGGTCATTGGTTTACCCGGTAAAATTTGCCTGATGGAGCAATGCCAGTCTTTCACCGGGAAATTGGTTAGTGGTGGAGATTACTATGATTATATCGAAAGGAGAATGGCTTTAGAGCAATTTTGAATGTCGAATTTGAAGTGTATCCAAGAATGTTATTTTATCGGAAACAGACGATTTTGTTCAGAGGTAAAGAAGAATTTGGCGAAAGTTATTTTTCTGATTTGATGGTTCGCCGCTTGACACTGTGGGCTGATCGTTGTAATTGGAATAATGATGATGGAAAATAAAAATAAGGGAAAAATTATATGAGTGATCAGGAAGAATTGATGCGTAAGTATGAAGAGGTCGTCGAAGTGGCGGCTTCCATCGCGAGTATTGACCATGACATCAATAATCAATTGATGGTTTTTGCCCTGGTGGAGCGCCGATTACAAAATGCGGCCCAACAATATAATGACGAGAAATTATTACGAAGCAGTCAGCAGGTAGCAGAAGCGCTCGATAATATAAAACGTATCCTGAGCAGATTACAAAATCTAAAGAAATTAGACTTAATCAAAGAAAGAAGAGAGAAGCGAGAATAGTAAATTATGCAAAGTCATATTTTAGTCGTAGACGACGATAAAACTATCAGAATGCTCTGCAAGGAAATCCTTGAGGAAGCCGGATATAAGGTCACCCTGGCCGCCGATGGCGAGGAAGCCCTGGAAAAAATGGATTATGATGATTTTGATCTATATCTGGTTGATATGGTTATGCCTAATATGGATGGCTTGGAGCTGATGAAGAAAATTAAGCAAAAGCAACCTCTGGCAGTTGTGATGATTTTAACCGGATTTTCCAGTATCGAAGGGGCAATCAAAGCCGTCCACGCCGGGGCATTCCAGTATTTATCGAAGCCAATTAATATTGATGAACTGCTCAATGCGGTCAAGGAAGGCATAAGATATTCCCAGGATTTGTATGGGCCTCTCCTGAAAATTTTCGAACCGGGGACGGAACCGGTCGAAAAAGGTGAAACTGCTATTTTAAGTGGATTTTCAGAGGAGGACAAGCAAGATTTTTTGGCGCTTGGTTCGATTTACAGTTTCGAAACTGGAGAGAATATAAGAGTTACCGATAAAATGGCCAGTTCGATTATTTTAATTGAAAGCGGCGAGGTGTCCGTATGGTTAAGCAATACTTCGGTGGATTATCTGAAAAAAGGAGATACCTGGAACGAAGAGAGTTTCGTCATCAATAGTCCAACCACCAGTGTATTGAGAGCGGAGACGCCGGTAAGCGCCCGCTTTTTTGAGCGTAAGAAATTACTCGAGTTCTTTGCCTTCAAGGGAGAAAAGTTGCTCAAAAAATTTATGATTAACCTAATAAATTGCCTTTACCTAAAATGGCGAAAGTCAATCCAGCGAATTATTATGCTAAAGCTGGTTACGACGGAAAGTGAATGATGTCCAATTTAACTTAACTTCACTTTTTAAGTTTTCTGTACATGCGGATTAGATTAGGATTAACCAATTTACATAAGTCTTTGAGGTAAAAATGGGATTATCTTTTACACCTGAAATGGAAATAGCTTTACCAGAATATTTGATGGGTACAGCCAGGTTTAAAAATATTAATAAATTAATTACCTTCAATTCCGCTTGGAAAAAGGAAGCTTATGATAATTTAAAGAGCTTATTGAGAAAGATGGAAGAAATAGATGCTTCCGATATAGATATTGGCGGCTCTCTGCTAGATGTGAAAATCTGGTATCGAGTATATGGCCGAAAATACCCCGATCCGGAGGCCAAGCGCTATTCCAATGATGAAGTCACCGCTATTTTGCTCAGTATCTTGTCCGATGACCAAAAAATTATTCTATTTGATAAGAAAAATATTGATTTTTCATTGGGTATAAGTTTTGGCGAAAATGAAGAAGCCAATCGCTTTCGAGGCGATATATATTACGATAATGACGTCCTGGTTGGCAATTTCCGAAGAGTGAATCGGGAACTTTTCCCGATTGAGAAATTGAACATTCCCGATCCGATTTTGAAAAAGCTTAATCTACGTCACGAAAAATCGGGCTTAATCTTAGTGACCGGCATCACCGGTTCAGGGAAAAGTACTACTCTTGATTCGATAATAAATTTAAATAATAAAGAAAATGAAGGCCATATAGTAATTATTAGCGATCCCTTGGAATTCATCCATAAATCTAATAAATGTATTATCCGACATCGAGAAGTCGGCGGCGATGTCTTGAGCTTTCGAGAAGGCACAATTCAGGCTCTAAGACAAGACCCCGATATAATTATTGTAGGTGAGATGCGTGATGCGCCGACGATTGCTACGGTTCTGGAAGCTACCGATTCCGGCCATAAAGTATTCACGACCTTACATACTAGTTCAGCGGTGGAAAGTATTCATCGAATTATCGCCGAATTTCTACCTGAAGAACAAGAGCGCATCAGACTCAGGCTGGCGGATACCCTTAGCGTGGTAATTTCTCAGAAATTAGTGCCTGATCGGGATGGTAAATTGACCTTAGCCAAAGAAATATTGTCGGTCACCGATTCGGTAAAAGCTGCTATTCGGAACAAAAATATTGGTGAGATTTACCAGATGATCACTGAGGGCAAGAAGTACGGAATGGTTACAATGGAACAAGACCTTTATAACTTATATAGTAAAAAAATTATCAGTAGAGAAAACGCTCTCGACTATTCCAATAATAGAAAAAGAATAGAACAGCTTTTTTCGTATCAGGAAATTATTGTATAACCCGATGAATGAGTAAAAAGTGAAAAATTTCTTTGGTATTTTTCAGGATGGATTAGATCTACAGATAGCTCATCTCGTAAGGGATGAAGATATAATTAAAATCCAAAGTTTGGGTGAAGTTACTCTATCTGAACACCTCTTTGGCAAAAAAGAGATTGATAAAATACCGACCATCGAATTAAGCAATACCGACCTTGATATACAGAGCGATCTTGATCTTAAAGAAGAAGGATCTGATTTACCAGAAATTTCCGAGTTTGATGAACTTGAAAGCGATAAATTAGCAGATGAGATAAGAGAAGTTAACGAAGAACGAGGGACTTCTACCTCAGAACTCCAGCGATTTTTAAGTAATTTTTCACTCGAAACCGGCAAAATAGCGCTCAATGCCAACGAAGAGCAAATATCTTATCATACTTTTGATGCGCCCCTATCGCTCTCAGCCATCAAGAAAAAAATCAAGTCTGAGATTCTAAGTGAAGAGGAAGTAAAGTCCAAGAAATATGCCATCGGAAGCATACCGAATTATGACGGCACGACGCTGGCATTTTTACACAGGGGGGAATTCGATTTACTTAATGCAATTCTCAAAGTCAGACCACTGATCTCGCAAAAGAGATTCATCTTTAGTTTTATTGACACGAATGAAATTGCCTTGATGAATTTAATTAGAGCCAACTATAGTTTTCCGGAAACCGATTATGTTTTAATAATATACGTAGGTTCGGAGTATAAAGCGGGTATTGTAATGCGAAATAATACCCACGTTAAAACCTTCAAAATTATCGGCGATACTAATTCCCGGGCAGAAAATATCAGGCAAGTGATTTATTCCAAGATCATTCTTGAACAGGACGTATCCAATATTCCACCAGTACAACATTTGATTCTTACCGGTAATATGGTGCGAGATGAAGACCTAAGATTTTTTAGTAGCAAATTCGGCGAAACAACGGAAGTCAGCCGTTTCGAGTTCAAAAATATTAATATAGCCACTATCAATCGAAAATATTCACCGGAAAACATAGCCAAATATGCTATACCAATTTCACTGGCATTAAAGACGGCCGATCCTAAAAATAAAGCTTTTTATAATACTAATCTCTTACCGGCAAAAATTATTGAGAATCAGAAACGTTTCAAGATTGGTTGGTATGGCTTTATCCTGTTTATCGCCATCTTTTATTTTACTTATTCCGGTACTCTCAGAAATCTGGAAGACAAGCGTGAGATTGTAGAACTACAACGCCAAAATTATAATATTGAAGCCGAATTAAGGCATAAAAATACCATGTTTGCCAGAGCCAATGAACTCTCTCAGCAGATTACCAGTAAAAGAAAAAGTATGGATAAAATAAAAATTATTTCCGGTAACAAGAGTCAATGGCATCGTACAATAATAGCCTTCTCGGATGCCTTTTCTAAAAACCCTATCACATGGGTTAATTATCTGAAGAGTGATACCAGTGGCTTTATGATTCAAGGTGTTACTAATCGTAAAGAAAATATTGCCTATATCACCAGATATTTCCCAGGGAGCATAGTTTCTGATGTAAAAACATCGGAAGTACAATCTATTCCCGTGCTGTTATTTGTTATGAATTTTTCCTATGCAGATCAGGAAAAATGGGTGATGGAAGTCCCTAAACCCGCGCCGATAATACCGAAAGCCCAAGAAATTCCAGCTAAACCTCCGGCAGATCAGGAGAAAAAACCAATCGCTAAAGAAAGTGCTCCCAAATTATCTGAGACTAAATCTTCCAGTGTAAGCAGTCAGCCACCGCCTCCCCAATCTACCCCACGAGTTACTCCCTATACTGTTTATCGAGAGGCGGCTGAGACTTATCTATCGGGAAATATTCAGGAAGGTTATCAGAAACTCTCCCAATTTGTCGAGAAATATCCGGATAGCCCCTTTACTTATGGTGCGAAATATCTAATTGGTGAGTGTTTATTCCTGATGGGTGAAACGACTCAGGCGAAAGATGTTTTTGAAGAAATTGCCAACCAAGATGGGGCTAAAACTCCGGATGCCCTTTTGATGTTGGGGAGATGTTATAATGCCCTCGGCGATAAAGCCAAAGCCATAGACAGCTGGGGAATGCTAATCACAAAGTATCCGCAACATAAATTGGCGAAAATGGCAGAGGAAAAAATCAAATACGTAACAGAACATTAGTATGCCTTATAAAATAAGAAATTCAATAGCTCTGGCGGTGATCTTACTGATAGTTATTATAGGGAGCGTCGTATCAAATTCTAGCGCGGAGAAAAAATTAGAAGGTTTAAAAAAGAATAATCAGGAACTTACTAAACGCCTGAAAATGCTTAATAGTCAACTGGAAAGTCTGGGCGAAGAAGAAGATCTTCTGCGAGAAATACAGGAACTAGAATTAGAAATAGCTAGATTTAAAAAAGCCATAGTAAAAGAGGATAACCCCACCATTACTTATGATTACCTTACCCAAATATGCCGGAAATTTTGCCCTGAAATGGTTTTTAATTACAAACCAAGTAAAAGTGGCGAAATTCAAGGAACAAAATATAATGATTATTTGATCAACGGTATAGTTCCCTTTAATTCTTTATACACTTTCATTTATCAAATAGAAAATCAACCCAAGCTGTACTTGGTAGAATCATTAGAAATAAGAGAGCAGCTGGCTGTGGAAAGTGGTATTCCTTTTACGCTAACCTTACGGGCATTTTATGATGAGAATGGTATTGAACCCGAAAGTATCCCAATAAGAGAGATTAAAACGATAAATATAATGTTTAATCCTTTTTATCCCGGAATACATATACCAGTGCAAATAGAGGAAGAAGAAAAATATTTGAATACTGAAGAAGCCATCCTGGTAGGTTTAACCCCATCTATAGCATTTTTTAAAGATAAAAATGGCCGAACCATTAGCCTATCAATCGGTGAAAAAGTAGCCTACGGCTATTTATCAAAAATTGATTGGGAAAACCAGTCAGTCACTTTTAAAATAAATAGGATTGGTGTTTATGTAGAAAAGACCATCTACCTGCAGGGGAAAGGATAAAATATGAAAAAGAAAGTATTATTTATTTGTCTATTGCTATTTTTCAGATCTACTAACTCTCAGGTAAATCTCGGTAAAAGTCCGTCCAGCGATGAACTGATTACCATTTCACCCGACGTACCGGTAGCCGAAGCTTTTAAAATGATCGAAGCGCTGGCGCAGAAGTATGAAGGACGCAAAATAGTCAATATGAGTACCTACACTGGACCTATAAGCGTTCCTATTACTCAAATTTACTGGAAAAACGCCCTGAGTCTGATCGCTAATTATAACAGATTAGTAGTAGAGGAACTTCCTGGGGCGTACACCGTCAAGGATTTTGTAGTGGAAGAAAAAGTAGCTGAAGCGAAAAAAGCGGCGGAAGAGATAGTTCCGGACACCAAGCAAGTCCGGATCAGCTCGATATTTTTCACAGCCGATAGATCCATTATCAACAGTCTCGGGATTGATTGGTCAACGATTTATAATGGCACTGTCGCGGCTTCGCTAGATTTTACGGGTGGGTCGGAAGTGTTAAGTGATATAATATCTGGGACGGTAAAGACTACCTTAGAATCTGGAGAAGCTTTAATTGATCTAAATGCCCTTTTCAAAATGATCGAACATTATAATAAAGGTACGGTGATCGCCCGGCCGAGCGTCACGGTAATTAGTGGAAAGCAAGGGTATTTACAGATTGGTCAGGATTTTTCTGTGCGAACTACTGATTTTTCGGGCAACATAGTTGATCGGTTTTATTCCGCCGGGCTTATTCTGGAGGTGACTCCGACAATTATTCAAGACAGCAGTAAAGAAGCCATCCATCTGGTTGCCAGAGTGGAAAAAAGTGATGTTCAACCATCACAGGTACAGGTAATTGTCAATAAAAATCAAGCTTCTACTGAAGCCATTCTATATGATGGCGAGGAAACAGTAGTCGCCGGACTTTATAATACCGAAGATATTGTAGTCCGTAAAGGAGTTCCGGTATTAAAAGACCTCCCTTGGTGGGTTTTAGGATTGAGGTATATATTTGGTTACAGTAGTCATGAGAAAAATGAGAAAGAAATCATAATTATCCTGAAAGCGGAACTAGTCGAACCTATTGAGGAGCGAATGGCAAAAAGGGAATCAGCCCGAGAAGTAATCGAGAAATATTATAAACCCAAGGAACACATTGACTCCTTGTTGTTTGCACCAGAGAAATAATGAAAATTATGATTGGCAACAATTGAAAATGAAATGTCAATTATCCGAGATTGGGGAGATTGGATGAAAAATAAAGTGAAAATTATTGAGTTATTATTTTTGGCAGGAATTTCATTGTTGATGATTTTTGGTTGCGGCAAAGTCACTTCGCCCAAGGGTGTTGATATTCCCGAAAATCCCAAAATTAAGAAGATAAACGATGCCACTATCGAAATCAGCTGGGACTATAACCAATCTGATCAGGATATTATTTTTACCGTCGCCCGAAAAGTCGGGGATGCTGTTTGGAATCTCGAATATGCGAAAACTTTTGATAATTTTTTAGTAGATACAATTCGGACCAGAGATAGCCTGGTTTATGCCTATAAAATCAAAGCCGCAAGCGACACATCCGAATTGTCATCGGAATTTTCCGAGGTGGTAGCCTATTTTTCGCAAAAAACAACTCCTACGGAACTTACAATATCCGTCCTGGCGTCTGATACAGTTGAAGTAAGCTGGAAAGACAACTGTATTGGCGAGGAGGGTTATAAAATTGAGAAGAAAGTGAGCAGCGGGAATTGGATCAAAGATTACAAAACTTTCAACAGAAACGTGACTTCCTTTAGTGATAAAACTTCCTTTGGTGATTCAGTTTTTTACCGAGTTTATGCCTTTAGCGGTATATCGGTGTCGGGCAGTGCGGAAGGTTTTATCGTTTCTACCTTCCCTGCTCCTTATAATCTTAAATATGAAAAACTTGCCATTGACAAAATCAAACTTACCTGGCAAAGCAAACCATCTAACATCAAAGGCTTTAAAATAGACAAAAAAGTCGGCAGTGAAAGTTGGCAGAGTGCGGCTACTATCGATACAAATCAAACCTGGTGGATTGATGAAGACGCCGAAATCAACGAGATACTTCGATACCGAATATATGGATTTTCGGAGGAGCGTTTCTCAAATTACACTGAAACCGGTGAAATAGATAACACCTTCCCGGCGCCTTCTAATTTAACTTTAGCGAAAATTGATGAAGATATTGTGAAAATCACCTGGCAGGATAATAGCAAAGGTGAAACCGGATTTTATCTCGATCGCAAAGTTGGAACAGCTGATTGGGTTGAAGGATATGCTCGGGTAGATAGCAATCAAACCACTTTATTGGATAATATCTCTGAGCCGTGCGGGACTTTTTATTATCGGGTTAGCGCATTTAAAAATCAATATTATTCAGAGCCTACGGATGCGGGGAAAATAAACGTACGGTTAAATTTGGTTAGTTCTTTAGCCACTAAAGGCACTGCCACTGAAATATTTATTTCGGATTGGAAAGCCTATGTCGCTGACCAGTATAACGGCTTGGTCGTTATAGACTTAACCAACCCATCTTCACCATCCCTTGTAAAAAATTTAGGTTTGCCCGATCGCACTATGTCAATTTATATCTATAACGGTTTAGCCTACGCTACCAATCACAGTGGCGGTTTGAACATTGTGGATGTCAATTCGCTGGAATTAATTGGCAGTTGCCAGACCAGCGGCGTCCCAATTGATGTTTTTGTAACGGGAGGGCCGCCTTATGCCTATCTTTGTGAAAAAGAGAAAGGTGTGTCCATCATTTCCATTCTGAGTAGCACGCCTCATATAATTTCAAATATTACACCGCCCAATACCCTGGCTAATGAGAGTGCCAATAAATTGTTTGTGACTAATGGCTATGCCTATGTGGCTTACGGCGTGCGGGGATTGACGATATTAGATGTTAGCGATGTTCAAAATCCCCAATATGTTGCGGATTTTCCTACTACGAGTATGACTCAAGATGTTTTTATTCAAGGTAATTATGCCTTCTTAGCTGATGGAAGAGATGGATTGGTGATAGTTGATATATCGAACGCCAATGCACCGGCTTTGGTATCAAGCTGCCCGACCGACGGTTTCGTTTATAGTATTTTTGTGCGCGGCGATTATGCCTATTTAGCCGATAAAGAAAAAGGCTTAATCGTGATTAATATTACGGATTTGGCCAATCCTTTTATTTTAGGTAGTTTTGAAATGTCAACCACTCCCAACTCTGTTTTTGTTGATGGTAGTTATGCCTTCGTCACCGATGGTGATGGCTTGAAAATTATTCAAATTGCGCCATGAGGTTAAAGTGATAACCGGCATATTATCGCTGATAACCAATAGAGTTGATCTCCACATTGGAGCATCGCGACCAGATAGCCGGAATTCCTGTCTCAACGCATCAACGCTTTTAAATCCAAAAATCATAATTAAAATTGATTAAGTAAAAAAAGGACTTTTATTTTATAAAAAAAGGTTTATATTAAAACAAAATACGGAGGCGAAGCATGTTAAAGAAGATTTTTAACGCCGGTTTGATTCTTGTGGCACTATCCGGTCTGGTATTCGGAACTACTATAAATGTTCCGAGTGATAAAGCGACTATTCAGGCTGGGATACAAGAAGCGGTAAATGGAGATACTGTATTGGTAGCCGAGGGCATTTACAAGGAGAATATTGACTTCAAAGGCAAAAAGATTACGGTTGGCTCTTTGTTTTATAGTGACGGTAATAGCACTCACATCCAGAATACGATCATTGACGGTCAAGCAAAAGGATCTGTAGTTAAATTCAGCGGTAGTGAAACTTCCAGCTCAATTTTGATTGGGTTTACGATCAAAAATGGAAGCGCTGACTACGGTGGTGGTATTTATTGTTATAATGCCAGTCCTACGCTAAAAAACTTAGTAATCCACGACAATGTAGCCAAATATAGTGGCGCGGGAATTCATTGTTATTTGTCCAGCCCAACTCTGGAAAGAGTCCTTATCTACAATAATAAAGCCAACGAGACCGGTGGAACGGGAGGCGGTATCTGCTGTTTCAATAATTCTAATCCGGTCTTGCGCAATGTTACTATTGCCAAAAACACTGCCAAATCCAATGGTAACGATATTGCCTGTCAGTATGCATCAACCATCACAATCGTCAACTCGATTATCTGGAGTGAATATCTGCCTGATCCAATTTATATTGAAGGAACGGGAAGTGTCTCAGCCACTTATTCGGATATTAAAAATGGTACGGGGAAAAGTTATTTTGGTACCGGATGCATTAATAGCGACCCACTTTTTGTGGATTACAGTGGTAACGACTTTCATCTTAAGTATAATTCCCCGGCGATTGACGCGGGCAATCCCGACCTTGATGGCGATGGCACTTCCTGGACGGACGATACAGATGATCAGGACCCGGACGGAACCAGGCTGGATATGGGAGTATATTATTTCGTTCGCACCGGGATTCAGGGAACGATCACTATTAATGGCGGCAGTGGCAAGGTAGTAGATGCGGTCGTAAAAGCAACTTTGACTACAGATCTTTCTAAATCATATACCACTAATTCTGATAAAGACGGCAAATATTTTCTGCAGTTATCGCCTGGAAGCTATAATGTAACTATTGAACTAACGGGGACTTTAATAGGCTACTCTTCTGATCCGACAGTGCGGAATGTCGTCATTTCAGATAAATTGGTGAAAAATGTTGATTTTACCTTGAATGCTCCGCCTCCCGGTTCAATTATCGGAAAAGTAACTCTCGAAGGAATCGAAGATGTATCATTATGTACCGTAACAGCCACCAGTATTACTACCGGGTATTCAAGTTCAAGTCATCCTTCCAATAATCCAGATCATTACGGCGAATACAGTATATTAGATTTACCGGCTGGAGCCTATAGAGTTTCGGCCGCATTAACCGGATATGAAACTGAAACGGATACAATTAACGTAACTTCTGGCGCTCCAACGACGCATAATTTCCATCTGCAATATGTGGTCGTCGAAGGTAGTATCAGTGGGACAATTTCCCTTAAAGCCGGAAGCGGGTTACTAACTGATGTGGAAATAATCGTTTCAAACGATGACACGACTTATCATTTTCCAGGGGTAGTTGACGGTGCAGGTCATTATGAGGTTACAGTATGGCAAGGCGTTTACGATGTAACGGCTTCCCTTGATGGCTATGCTCCGGTGACAATCAATGACGTTCAGGTGGTGGCCAATAATGTTAAATCAGGTGTTAATATGCGTCTGATTAACTGGAGTAAAATTACCGGAACTGAATTCAATATGATCGAATTTGTAGTAGTTTCTTTAGAAGGTAGTTTTTTTACCAAAACTAAGAGCGACCAATTAGCCGCCTTTGGAAGTGGTGGTACTAGTGACTGTCGCGGAGTCGCCACCTGGATGGAAGGTAATCATCCTTTCTGGGAAAACTCCTGGGATATTGACGGCTATTGGTATATCACGATGGTAAGTGATAATAACTCGGGAACTGATACGATTAGTTTTAAGATTTTTGATACTGAGACCGATAGCATCTATGAATGCAACGAAAAAATTGTTTTTGTGGATTGCCAATATGATAATAGTATCATTTTGACTATTGATGGTGCTATCAAAGAGCAGAAATTCGATTTAGTTAAAAATTGGAACTGGGTATCTTTTAATTTATCTCCGGAGGAAACATCCCTAGATTCAGTATTTGCTGACCTTACCGACGCATCTTTAATTTATCAGGTAAAAAATCAAGATAGTTCAGCTACATATATAGGTGGTTGGGTTGGCGATCTATCAGACATTACCCAAGGCGAAGGGTACTTGATAAAAATGAATGATGCCTTTCAAGATTTTACGTTTCGGGGACAACTTATTAACCCGGTAATCAGTACTATTACTCTGGTTCAAAATTGGAATTGGATTGGATATTTACCCCAGACGGCATTGCCGCTCAATACCGCGCTGGCAAGTATTCTGGGTGGCGATACTATAATCGTCAAAAACCAAAATCAATCAGCTATTTGCATTGGCGGCAATTGGATCGGTGACCTTACCGAGATGGCGCCCGGAATTGGTTATAAATTGAAAATAACAACCGACGACAGTTTAACCTATTTAACCTATCCTCTGGTCACTGGTGCCGTATCTAAACCACTGGCTCACAAAGAAGCCGGTTCAAATTTAGCTGGTTGGAAAGTAATGCCGGGAAATAAGAGCAATATGATTGCGCTAGTAGAACCGGAGATTGACGCTGAAAAAATAACTGATTCCGAGAGATATACAATTGGAATTTTTGACAGTGATGGTAATTGCCGGTCAATCGGCAAGAAAGAGGAAAAATGCTGGTATTTCACCATTGTGGGTAATGATGACGGAGAATCTTTAAGCTTCAAGATTTGGGATGCGAAGAAAAAATGCGCTCTGATTGCCGAGCAAAAAATTCAATTCGTTTCCGATGCTTTAGTGGGCGCGCCCGGTGAGCCGCTATTCGTCAAATTTAGTGGGGCTGAAACCAAAGACGTATCTTTAGCTCTGCCGGCTAAATTAGTGCTGGCACAAAATTACCCGAATCCCTTTAATCCGGTTACTGCGATTAGCTACACAATTCCCGAGCCGGGTTTTGTCAATTTGAAAATCTATGACTTAAAAGGTAATCTGGTAAAAACTCTGGTAGATCAATTTCAGAATTCGGGCAATTATACCGTGGAATGGAATGCCGGAGATTTAAGTTCAGGCATATATTTCTACAAAATCCAGTTTGGCGGTCAATCCCTAATAAAGAGATGTTTATTAATTAAATAACCCTAAATAGGATGTAAAAATTTTTACAATAAGGAAGTAGGGATTCGTGATCACTGGATTAATTCTGTCCTTGAATTTTTAATAAATCCTAAAAGCACCGTTTAAGCGGGTTTAGGAGGACAAGGAAATGTTAAGAAAAGATAAATTTCAGTTTATCCGAATTTTTAGCTACGCTCGGGAGAGGCGGAAATTTGCCGGTTTCTTTTTATTGTTAATGTTTCCACTGATAATTTTTGCCGATCCTCCGAGTTGGCAGCCGATTAGCGGCACGCAATATTCGATGATTGCGATGGTGGAAATTAAGCTTTATGATAATGTCTTTGAAGGTGGTGAAAATAATGTTGCTGGTGCTTTTGGTCCGGGCGGTGAATCTGATTGTAGAGGAATAGGTTCCTGGATCGCGCCTAATCCTCCTGCACATAATGGTTTTTGGTATTTCACAATTGTCGGTAACAAAAATGGCGAAGAGATAACTTTCAAAATATATGACGCTGGAACCGATGTGGTCTATAGATGTAACCCGACATTGACATTTGTTGACAATTCGACCGTTGGAGATCCGGACTTTCTCGAGCTCTCGGTTCAGGAAAGTGCTATTTCGGGAAAGGTAAAGTTAGTGACCACTACTCCACCGGCAGGTAATATCGTAAATGTTGCAATTTCAGTTGGTGACGTTACGGTTAATCCCGATGCTAATGGCGAATATCATCTGGCTGTTTCTCCCGGAATCTACGATGTCACCTCCAGTTTAGATGGTTACACTACGATTACCTTAAAAAATATTCTGGTTGAACAAAATACGGTTACCGAGAATATCAATATGACCTTGATTGATTGGGAGCCAATTAGGGGCAATCAATATAATATGGTAGTTGTAGCACAAGCCAAAATCAACGGCAAAATTGTCAGTGGCGGAAATAATAACCAATTAGCAGCTTTCGGTCCCGCAGGTGATGAAGATTGTCGAGGGATAGGGAATTGGATCGAGCCTACTCCTCCCTACGAGGGCTACTGGTATTTTACTATTCGGGGAAAAGAAAATGGCGAAGAGATTGGCTTCAAAATTTACCTGGAAGAACTCGATGCAATAGAGACAATTGTCCAGACTATTTCGTTTAAGAATGATACTACCATCGGAAGTCCGGCTGAGCCACTGGAATTGAGAAATCGTGCAAAACAAGAATTGTCTTTACAAAAAGATTGGAACTGGGTATCGTTCAATATTCATTCTGATAATCCTCTGGTAGATTCAGTTTTTTCCAGCTTAACCGGTAGCATTTTTCAAATTAAGAGTCAAAATAAGTCCGCGACCTACTATCATGCTCAGAATAAATGGGTAGGTGATTTAACCCAAATTGAAGATGGAAAAGCCTACCTCATCAATATGTATCAGGCGGTTGAACATTTTTCGGTTTCCGGTACGCCCATAAATGCGTCCACTCCAATCGCACTGGCAAGCGGATGGAATTGGATTGCCTATTATCCGCAAAATTCGATAGCGGTCAATTCGGCTTTGCGGAGCATTGTCCCGGGCGCTTTTCAGGTCAAAAGCCAAACCCAGTCGGCAACGTACTTCGATCCACCTGGTTTTTGGGTAGGCGACCTCAGCCTGATGGAGCCAGGTCAAGGGTATAAATTAAAAGTAACCAGTGCTTCAACTTTAATTTATCCAGAAAGTCTTATGGCTAAATATCTGAGCAAGCGAATGGATATAGCCAACTCACCCGATTGGCATCAGATTTCAGGCACTCAATATAATATGGTTCTGATGGCAAGTGTGAAATTGGATAATGAAAAGTTTGAAAACACTAACGGCAACAAGGTAGGAGCATTTGGTCCCGGTGGTGAAAGTGATTGTAGAAGTGTTGCCCTTTGGCAAAAGCTTTCGGAAGATCAGGACGGATTTTGGTATTTTACCATAGTTGGTAACGAGCAAAACGAGGACATTAGTTTTAAGTTGTACGATGGTAAAAATGATAGGGTAGTTAATTGTAATCAAACTATAAAATTTATCAATGACAACACTACCGGCTCGCCGACTGAACCATTTATTATTACAGCGAATACCAGTGACCTAATAAACCCGAGAGTACAGACTAAATTTAAGTTAAACCAGAATTATCCTAATCCGTTCAATTCCAGTACCCGGATTAAATTTTCGCTGGAAAAAGAGAGTAATGTGAACATTACGATTTATAATCTGACCGGCCAAAAAGTGAGGACGCTGGTTGACGCGAAACTGAATTTGGGCGAGTATCAGATTGCCTGGGATGGACGCGATGATTGGGGGATGCCCGTTTCATCCGGAATTTATTTATACAGGATGAAAACGGATAATTATTCTGAACTAAGGAAGATGATTTTAAGCAAGTAGAGACTGCTTAAAAAGTCAGAATATAGGCAAGCCGCGCAATAGAATTGATATTGAGTTTCTTTCAGACGGGTTAAACCCCTTTGGGGTTTGGGTGGTTTTCAGGATTTTTTAACTCAGGATTAAATCCTGAGTTAAGCAAGTTCAACTCCTGACGGAGTTGTTGGTCATGTCTTCTGATTATATATTTCATTTACCTATCTGCTTGGGTAGTTTTTGGCCTTTTTAGACTCAGGATTATAATCCTGAGTTAAGCAGGTTCAACTCCTGACGGAGTTGTTGGTTATGTCCTCTGATTATATATTTCATTTACCTATCTGCTTGGGTAGTTTTTGGCCGTTTTAGACTCAGGATTATAACCCTGAGTTAAGCAGGTTCAACTCCTGACGGAGTTGTTGGTCATGTCTCATAATTATATATTTTATTTAACTATCTGCTAATACCGGCTGGTCGGGATTGAATCTGCTAAAAAAATAGAAAATAACGATGAACTCGGTTAAGATATTTTTTGTAAGTGTTTTTGTAAATATGCATAAAATGGCGCTCCTCCGCCAGGATGACAAAATGGGAAATGATAAAGTGGATGATTACTAAAATCAACATAATGAGTGATGCCGAGGCGATACTTATTCCAAGAAGGGTGATAGAGGTAAAAAGATAGATCGGATTTCGGGAGATATTATAAAATCCCTTGGTTTTAGATTTATCGCCGGCTGTTTTGAGATAATTAAAATAGCTAATCACCAAACAGATATATCCCACGAGAAAAATGGCTACTCCAACGTAAAACCAATTGGTATTGAGCTGGAGCGGGACAAATATTGAGAATAGAAATATTGCAAATAATAAAAAGGTGCCGGACCAGACTAACTTTTTCTCCTTGGGATTGCACCACGAAGTACTCGATAAACGTCGGCGCGCCTTTTTATCGGTAGCCATTATTGTCCAGCTAGCCAGAAATATTAACAGAACGCCCAACCAGGCATTCCAAAGACCGGCTTTAAGATTTCCGAAAAAGTACATTTTTTTAATCCTTTCTGTGAGTCATTACTGAAGTCGTTGAAGAGAACATAGAGCTTGGAGCTGAGAGTAGCATCGGAATTAAAAACCTAAGAGTTGCTGCATTATCTTTTTGTTGTTACAGTAGTTCATCGCAGTTTCCACGGTAATCGTACCGTTCTTAACCAGTCGGTACAAATCCTGTTGGAGTGTGAACATGCCTTTATTTTTGCCTTCAGTAATCATCTGGAAGATTTCGGTAATGTTATTATTTCGGATGGCGGCTTGAACGGAATAATCCACGGATAGGATTTCTTTAGCCAGGGTTCTTTTACCTTCTTTATTGGGAACCAATTTTTGGGAAATTACTACTTTTAATGTATCTGCCAAGCGGAATCTGACCCTTTCCTGTTCATCCGGCGGGAATTCAGCAATAATTCGGTGAATGCTTTCGACAGTCGAACTGGTATGAAGCGTAGAGAAAATCTTATGACCACTGTCGGTTGCTTCCAGAACTGCCGAAATGGTAGCCGGGTCGCGCATTTCGCCGACGATGATAATGTTAGGGTCCTGTCTCAGTGCTTCGATAATGCCATTGCGAAAACTCAACACGTCATCGCCCACTTCGCGATGGGTGATCAATGACTTATCGGAAGTGTGGACGTATTCGATTGGTTTACCGATGATGACAATATGGGCTTTGTTTTTATGATTATTCATATCGGTTATCGAATCCAGAGTAGTGCTTTTGCCCGATCCGGTTACACCGGTAACTATGAATAAGCCGGACTTTTCATGTTGAATGTCGAGCCTTTTGAGAATCGGTTCGGGAATCTCTAAACTTTCTATTGGAAATATTTTTTCGGCAATGTGTCTAAAATTGATCGCGAGGTTATTTCTCTCGTAGTAAATATCGCCGCGGAATCGGTAGGGTTTTTGATCCTGACTGGCGGAAAATGCAAAGGCAAAATCAATATTTCTTTCGTTAAAAAGCACCGCCTTCTGTTGATCGGATAAAATGCTCAGGGCGATTGCGGCTACCTCATCATTGGTATAGGTAGGCACTTCCTGGCTCGGCTCTAAATTTCCATAGACGCGGTACCAAACATAATCGTTGGTTCTGGGTCCGCCGAGATTTATATCGGAGGCACCTATTTTTATCATGTGAAGCAAAAGATTTTTTAGATGCTCATAAGATTCTTTTTTCCAGGCTATATTTTCCGCCAGGTGATGGTTGATTTTCTCAAAGCGCTGAGTACCCGTCTCATATTCTTGCAACCCACTCTTTAAATTTTCGGCAAATGATAGACTCATAAGATTCCTTTTTATTTTTCAGGTGATATTTTCACTATTTCATTCGCAATATTGATTAGCCACGCTCTTTCATATTTTAATTTAAAAATTTCATTTTCCAATGAATAAAATGGGGGGTAAAACGATTGCGGATAACTAAGGTTTTTAACTTTGCATGATTGCATGGGTGAATGAATACATGAATGCCTGAGCGCATGAATGAGTAGGGTGTAGAGACATTTTAATTTCTTATAAGCACTTAAGAGCACTTAATTTCTTACTTTTCTTTGTCTGCACTCAACTCAAGTCGTCTGACGCTGACTTAAATCAAGTGCTCTTAATTTTTCAGATTCAACATTAGCATTTTTGTCGTGTCTTTGCGTCTTTGTGGTGAAAAAATTGATGTTCTTTTTTCCTTTGCCGAAAAAATAACCAAAAAAGGCAACGGCTAAAGAACACCTAACGGGGGTTCGCTCAGTCCCAGCGAATGGAATTTAAGGCGCAAAAGTTATCACTTTGATATATTGTTAGCGACATAGACAAAAATGATATCCGATAACAAAAGGTCTATTGAAGCGCTGAAAATTCCATTTATTCCGCTGTGACTTCGCTCCCCAGCCGGAGATGTTCTTGAGGCCGTATTATTTTGTTTCGGTCGTTGGCAGCTTGGGTCGAGTAACTTGAAACCCTGCCTGCTTGCGCAGTCAAGCAGGCTGTTTCCTTGACCTCTTTTCTCAGCCTCAGCCTCGACCTCGAGCTTGACCTTAAACTCTTTTCCGTGTCTTTGTGCCGCCTGTGTGGGATTCTCTCACCAGAGACTCCTCCTGAGCCTCAGGAGAATTCGGGGGCTAATTGTATACATCAAGATTACTTAAACTGTTTTAACAGTTTCTAATTAGCACTTTTCTTTTTTTCTATTTTGTTAATCTTAGCTTTACTCGAGGCGTCACTCTTCGATGGACTCAGAGTGACATTTCTTATCTGTCATCCTGAGCTCGTCGAAGGATGAGGTTATCGGAAAACCACTGGTCGAGTTACCAACTCGACCTACATTTTCTCTTTTCTCGGCCTTGACCTCAATCTCGACCTCAACCTCTTAATTCAAGAGCGGGCATAGTTGGTAAGTTATTAGCGGAATAATTTAAATTTTGCCATCAGCCATAATAATTGATTATATTAAAGTATGGATTTACGGCTTTTGAAATTTTAAAATAAGAGGTGAACAAATGAAAATTAGCTTGGGGCCGGCTTTAGCGCTGTTGTTGATTTCCGGCGCGCTTTTGATTGCCGAAGCCGGAATGCAAAAACTACCGGATGGAGTCATTATCGAGTTACCGAAAGAGACTACTACTTCACCTAGATTAATAAAGATTCGGGTCTGCGACGATGACATTATTCACGTCCAGGCTACACCTGGGTCCGATTTTTCGGAACGTCCCAGTTTGATAGTGGAGCAGGCTTATTCCACTCGGTTGCCCGAATCGGTTAATTGGACTTTACAAGAAAATGAGGATACGGTAATTTTAGCAACTGCCAAACTGCTGGTGAAAATATCGAAAACTAAAGGCACGGTTAATTTTCATAAAGCCGACGGCGAACTAATTTTACAGGAGAAAGCCAGCGGTGGCAAGATTTTTACTGCGGCGGAAGTGATGGGCGAACAGACTTATCATATTCAACAGGTTTTCGATTCGCCGGCTACTGAAGCCTTTTACGGATTGGGGCAACACCAGAATGGGTTGATGAATTATAAAGGACAGTCTGTCGATCTCTGGCAATATAATATCGTGGTAGCCGTGCCATTTTTGATTTCCAGCCGTAATTATGGTATTTTGTGGGACAATAATTCACGCACCAAATTCGGCGATATCCGCGACTTCGAGTCGTTAACTAGTTTCAAATTATATGATAAGAAAGGTAAACCGGGTGGTCTAACTGCCGAATATTTCAAGGACGACGGATTTAAAAAACTATTTACAACTCGCCGTGAACCACGCATCGAACACGAGTTTATTGACGTCAACGATCCCTTTCCCGCCGGATTCGATCAAGTAGCGAGTGTGCGCTGGAGCGGGGCAATCGAATCTGCTGAAACCGGCATTCATAAATTTCGACTCTATTGTTGCGGCTATACTAAAATGTGGCTGAATGACTCGTTAGTTGTGGATAATTGGCGTCAGAATTGGTTACCCTGGACGCATTTTCCGGAAATTTTTATGGAAGCCGGGAAACGCTATTCGATTAAGATTGAATGGATTCATCAAGGTGGGTATATTGGTCTCAAGTGTCTGACACCCACCCGTGAAGATTATGCCAATACTCTTTCGCTTTATTCGGAGGTTGCTGACCAGATTGACTATTACTTTATCTATGGCGATAATCTCGATGAAGTAATTCACGGCTATCGCCAAATTACCGGTCAAGCGCCGCTGATGCCGAAATGGGCAATGGGTTTATGGCAATGCCGCCAGCGTTATCAGACTCAGGAAGAGGTGCTTTCGGTTGTGCGGGAATTTCGCAAGCGCCAGATTCCACTGGACAATATTGTCCAGGACTGGTTCTACTGGGAAGAGGATAAATGGGGCGACCACGAATTCGATCCGGCTCGCTTTCCCGATCCGGATGGTATGGTCAAAGAACTGCACGAAAAACTCAACGCCCACATTATGATTTCCGTCTGGCCAAAGTTTTACGTGGGAACGAAAAATTACCAGCAATTTCTGGAGAAGGGTTGTTTATATATGCGCAATGTCGAAAAGAACCAGAGAGATTGGGTTGGACCCGGCTACGTTTCCACATTTTATGACCCTTATAGTCCGGAAGCTAGAGATTTATACTGGCAACAAATCAATGAGAAATTGTTCAGTAAGGGTTTCGATGCCTGGTGGCTGGATGCTACTGAGCCGGATATTCACTCCAATTTATCGCGCGAGGAGACTCTTCTGCGGATGCACCCGACCGCCATCGGTACGGCCGCTCGCTATTTGAATACCTATTCGTTAGTTCATTGCCAGGGAATTTATGAAAACCAGCGGCGAACCAATCCCGATCAGCGGGTTTTTATTCTAACTCGTTCGGCTTTCGCCGGACAACAGCGGTTTGCCTCCGCGACTTGGAGCGGTGATGTTGCCGCTCGGTGGTACGATCTGAAGACCCAGATTCCGGCCGGTTTGAATTTTTGTCTATCTGGAATTCCCTATTGGACGACGGATGTTGGTGGTTTTGCAGTCGAGTCTCGCTTTGTTAATGCCACCGGCGAAAATTTAGAAGAATGGCGCGAGCTAATGACCCGCTGGTTTCAGTTTGCTACCTTTTGTCCGCTTTTCCGGGTTCATGGAGAATATCCCTATCGTGAAATTTATAACGTTGCGCCAGAAGTTCACCCCGCCTATCAGGCAATGTTGGCATACGACTACCTTCGCTATCGCTTGATGCCCTATATTTATTCACTAGCGGGTATGGTAACGCATAACGATTACACGATTATGCGTGCACTCGTGATGGATTTCGGTCAAGATAAGAAAGTTCAAAATATCGGCGATCAATTTATGTTCGGTCCGGCTTTGCTCATTAATCCGGTAACAGAATATAAAGCCCGCACGCGCCCGGTCTATTTACCGAACGGCACCGGTTGGTATGAGTTGAAAACCGGGAAATATTTCGTCGGCGGTCAGACGATTGTAGCCGATGCACCTTATAATGATATTCCGATATTTGTGAAGGAGGGTTCGATTATTCCTTACGGACCGGAAATTCAGTATTCCACTGAAAAACCCGCAGATCCAATTACTTTATATGTCTATACCGGCCGGGACGCCGAGTTCGAACTTTACGAGGACGAAGGGATCAATTATAATTATGAAAAAGGGCAATTTGCCACTATTCCACTGGTTTATTCCGAAAAAACTCAGACGTTGACGATTGGAAAGCGTCAGGGCGAATTTCCAGGAATGTTGCAGGAAAGAACTTTCCAGATTATACGGATTAGCCCGGATAAGATGACTGGTCTTGACTTTGCTCTCGAGCCGGATAAAACCGTGAGATATAACGGTCAGGAGTTATCGCTAAAAATTAAATAACATATGGGGGGTATTTATGAAAGGGATAGGATTCAAAGTTATTTTGATGATTATTTTTGCATCACTGATTATTACTCAGTGCTCTGATAACCGAAAGGCAGTCAGAAAGATCGAGAATTTTGGTCAAAGTTGGCGATTTAATCTGGGAGATATAAGTGAGGCGAGTAAGCCGGAATATAACGATTCCAATTGGCGGATTTTGGATTTGCCGCACGATTGGAGTATTGAAGGTGAATTTAGCGAAGATCACCCCGCTACGCCGGGTGGCGGCGCTTTACCTGGCGGAATTGGATGGTATCGCAAGACTTTTAGCGTTTCTGATGCAGATAAAGATAAATGTGTTTTCGTTGATTTTGACGGCGTGTACCGCAATAGTGTAGTCTGGATAAATGGTCACTACTTAGGCAAAAGACCGTATGGCTACAGCTCTTTTCGATATGAATTGACACCTTATCTCAACTACGGTGACAAAACCAACATAATGGCTGTCAGGGTTGATAATTCTCAGCAACCCAATTCGCGCTGGTATTCGGGATCCGGGATTTACCGCAATGTCTGGTTGGTAGTCACCGATAAGGTATTCGTAGATCAATGGGGTACGTTTGTTACTACGCCGGAAGTCAGCGCAGAAGCCGCAAAAATCAACATTAAAACCAACGTTAGGAATCAAACCGGTCTCGACCAGGAAGTTGTCTTGAATACCATCATTTATGACGCCGACGGGAAGTTAATTACCAAGGCGAGCACTTCCCAAAAATTACCAAAGGATACCGTGACTGAAATCGAGCAGGAATTATCAGTGAAAAAACCAAAGTTGTGGTCTGATGAACGTCCTTATTTATACCAGGCTGTATCCCAAATTAGCGGAGCAGAGAAAGTCTGGGATGACTATACCACTTCTTTCGGAATTCGTTATTTCAAATTCGACCCCGAAAAGGGATTTTCACTGAACGGTAAGCCGGTGAAAATCAGAGGTGTATGCAATCATCATGATCTTGGTTGCCTAGGTTCAGCAATTAATACCCGCGCCATCGAACGGCAATTGGAATTATTGAAGTCTATGGGTTGTAACGGGATTCGCACCTCCCACAATCCGCCAGCGCCGGAATTGTTAGATTTGTGCGATCGGATGGGATTCATTGTACTGGATGAGGCTTTTGACGTCTGGCGAGTAGCGAAAACAAAATACGATTATCATCTCGATTTCGATGAATGGCACGCGCGCGATATGGCAGACCTGGTTCGGCGCGACCGCAATCACCCCAGCGTTTTTTTCTGGAGCATCGGAAACGAGGTGATGGAACAGTGGGATAAAAGCAATCCCAGCGGCTTGGAGATTACGCAGGAATTAGCCGCAATTACCAGAAATCTCGATCCAACCCGTCCTATCACAGCCGCCTGTAACGATCAGAGTCCCGAAAACCCCGTCATAAAATCTAATGCGCTGGATTTGATCGGCTATAATTATGCGCATGATAAATTTGCCGACTTTCCGAAAACCTACCCGGGCAAGTGCTTTATCGCCACCGAAACCCATTCCGTAATCGCGACCCGTGGCAGTTATGATATGCCTTCGGATAGCATTCGCATCTGGCCGATTCGCTGGGATCTTCCTTTTACCGGCGGTAATCCGGACTTCTCGTGTTCGGCTTACGATAATTGCCACGTGCCCTGGGGTTCAACTCATGCCGAAACGTGGTCAATTGTGAAAAAGTATGATTTCATTTCGGGATTGTATATCTGGACCGGTTTTGATTATCTCGGCGAGCCGACTCCTTACGGATGGCCGGCGCGTAGTTCCTATTTTGGAATCATTGATCTGGCGGGATTCCCTAAGGATAGTTACTATTTTTACCAGAGTGAATGGACTGAGCAACCGGTATTGCACATTTTTCCGCACTGGAACTGGCGAGAAGGCGAATTGGTGGACGTTTGGGCTTATACGAATTACGATGAGGTTGAACTTTTCCTGAATGATCAATCGCTGGGTAAAAAGCAAAAAACCGATGGGGTTTATCAATTAGTGTGGCGAGTCGAATTTATACCCGGCACCCTGAAAGCCGTGGCGCATAAAAAGGGTTCTGCCGATTTGACCAGAATAATTAAAACTGCCGGTGAACCGGCCGGCATTTTGCTGGAGCCCGATCGCAATGTCATTAAAGCCGACGGGAAAGACCTAGCGTTTATTACGGTAAAAGTCGTTGATAGCGAAGGTACGATTGTACCACTTGCCGATAATCTGATTAATTTCGAGGTCGTAGGACCGGGCTTTATCGCCGGAGTTGATAACGGCAGTCAGATCAGCCACGAACCGTTTAAAGCCAACTATAGAAAAGCTTTTCACGGATTGTGTTTAGCGGTTATCCAGTCCAGAGGAACGCCGGGGCAAATTACAGTTATTGCTAATTCCGAGGGCTTAGAGCCGGCTGTTGCCAGAATTCGGGTAAAATGAAAAATTACTGATCGCGTATTGAGATGCTATTTAAAATTTGAAATAATTGGGGGTAAATACATCTCGAATCGGTATTTCAGGCAGGTCTATTTTAGAAAATCTAGCAGAGGATGACAATCTGGCTAAAAAATTATTTCTAATAAAAAGGGTTTTAAAATGCGGACTTTGATATTTAATCGCAAAAAATGTCCAATTTTTGCAATTGGCATTATCTCGCTAATACTCTTTATTACGGTTTTGGGGCAGGAAGATGATTATATTCCGCCTGACTCGAGCGATATGCGCAATATTACTTCCCTTGAATTGGCTCAAGAAATGATTCCGGGCTGGAATGTCGGAAATTCACTGGAAGCTATCGGCGGCGAAACTGCCTGGGGTAATCCGTTGATAACTCAGTGGTTGATTGATTCCGTGAAAGCCGCCGGCTTCAATGCAGTCAGAATCCCGGTTGCCTGGGGAGAACATTCGGATGAATCTACTTTTATAATCGAAGAGTCCTGGCTGGAGCGAGTTGAAGAAGTGGTGTGGTACGTTCTGAGTAGCGGGATGTATGCCATTATCAATGAACACTGGGACAATGGCTGGATTCAACCGACTTATGCCGACTCGGCGTATGTGAAAAACCGTTTGGCGACGATGTGGCAACAGATTGCCGTCTATTTTCGGGATTATGACGATCACCTTTTGTTTGCCGGTACCAACGAAGTGATGAAAGAGGGTAATTGGGGAACTCCCACCAAAGAGTATTATACCGTCCAGAATATGTACAATCAGGTGTTCGTCAATACCGTTCGTGCTACCGGTGGGCGCAATTATTATCGTCATCTGTTGGTTCAGGGTTATAGAACCGATATTAATTGTACCGTCAGTTATTTTGTAATTCCCAAGGATGTCGTTCCCAATCGTTTGATGGTGGAAGTGCATTATTATGATCCCTATAATTTTACCTTAAACGAAGATGACAAAATTATTCAATGGGGAAAGTACGCCACTGACCCCACAAGAACCGAGACCTGGGCTAACGAATCCTGGGCGGACGGCCAGTTCAATAAAATGAAAACTAATTTTATAGATAAAGGCTATGCGGTAATTTTGGGTGAATATTGTGCGACGTCGAGGCTGAATCTTGGTAGTGCCGAACTCAATGCCCAGCATGCCGAATTTCGGCGCTATTATATTAATTACGTTACTTACTCGATGGTCGCTCATGGTCTGGTTCCCTTCTACTGGGATAATGGATTTACCGGCAATCACGGCTCGGGTATTTTTAATCGCGCCGACGGCACGCAGGCTTATCCGAATCTGGTGAAAGCCATTATGGACGGTGTCAATTTGACGGTGTTTCCGGTAGGCGTTAAGGATGAAGACCAACCTAAAATCGCCAATGAATTTGTGCTCAACCAGAATTATCCCAATCCCTTCAATTCGCAGACTATAATTTCCTACTATTTACCGCAAACCGGAAAAGTGACCGTCAAAGTCTATGATTTGAATGGTTGTGAAGTGGCTACTATCATCCGGCAGGAGTTACAAAAGTCTGGTTATTATGAAGTGTCATTTGACGCTTCGCAATTATCCAGCGGCTTATATTTTTATCAATTGTCCAGCGAACATTTCACTGATACCAGTAAGATGCTTTTACTCAAATGAGTCCGCTCTAGATAATTCGAGTTAGCTCCAAGATTTTTGAAATTGAATCATTTTGTTCGTATAATTGATTTGATTGGAAAATAAAATGCTGAAGCGAAAAAGATATGAATTTGAAAAGTAAGATTTTAACGAAAGGTTCTGGATGAGAGTTAACGCTAAAAGAAAAATAGTCCCAATACAGTATCCATCATGCAGAAATTAAAGAAAGGTTCTAAAAAATGTGTGGTTTGATAGCTAGGCGATATGCACTAATTAGGAAGAAATTATAATGGACACATTAACTATAGAACTAACAGCAGCAATTGTTAGAAATCCAGCAACACCGTCAGGCAGAACGAAAGTAGAAATAACCATTGAAAACTCGGTGGGACATCTTAGTGTGGAAAATTTTGAGGGAAGTCCTCGCTCAGTTCACCGATTTACTGTAAGAGATGCAGCTGATCTCGGTTGTGGAGGTGTACAGAACCTCACTGCAGAGCAAGCCAGTTTTATTCTGGCAATTTCTTGTTCTTTAACGAATCCACGTATCCTTTTTTCACCTTTTCAAACTAATTATCTTCCCGCTTCCCTCAAATTAGGTGAGGTACCATCGAAATTTGAGGATTTTGATACTCCTACCAGTAAGCATATTACCATAACGGAGACAATGCATATAGAAGATAGTTTCAGCACGCTTTACATAACTAAACTCAGTCTAGACGAAGCCCAAGTCCTCAATGTAGCAAATAGGCTTCTTACAGCTAGAATTTTTGATACAACAAACCGAAGCCTTTTGGAGTTAAACGTTTTAGAATCTATTAAAAGATATAGGGAGGCTTTAATGTCTTCTAATGGACTATCCTTCTACAAGTCTTTATACAATGCATTTGAAAAAGCGGTGAATGCAGACACAGACCGAAAAGGAAAGACTTTCGATGCTACAGCTTCTGCTTTAACCGGATTAACCCAGGCAGATATTCAGAGTCTTCGTCTCTTTAATAATCGAGTCAAGCATCCATTACGCAATAAGAAGGATTTTGCTGAATTGAGAGATGGTGAAGCACATCTTTCACAATTGGCTTTTAATCTAAAGAGGGTAGCCGATAGTGCAATTCTTTCAAGAATCTAAAGCTGATTTTAGAGCATTCTGTAAAGCTAGGAAACGTTATACAAAATTTTTATAGGTGCCTAAAAAATGAGAAATCAATGAATAATATAGTATTGAGTAGAGTATCCAATAAGAGACTTAAAATGTCAAAATTCAAATTAATAACCTCCTTAGCATTAATTATAAGCGGAATTAATTTGATACCTAAGTATTACAACTATCAAGTGCCAATCACTAATAATTATACCAATATTTATGAAGATTTTGCCCAGATTGTAGCTATACTTTTAGGACTTTTACTTATAGTTTTAGTCTATCAGTATACAATTCTTAAACCTGATCTTTTTAGCGGTTCTGTTAAAAGTGAAAGAGTTAGGATGTTATTAGAACTGTCGGATTTCATCTATTGGTTCGGATTTATGTTTTTTATATTTTTTGTTTTTCCTATTGGAATTTTTTTGACAGTTTTATTATTTAACGGGTTTAATAAATGGTCTTTTTTGTGCATGTTGATTGGTACAGTGGTTTCGTTATTTCTTTTGGATATCTGCTATCAAAAAATAGAGAAATATTGGCGCATCCATAGAGTTTGTGAAATCAAAAGGGATCTTTTCAGGCTATGTTGTGTCCTGATAAGCTTACTGTTTTTCGTATTTTTCCTATGTTTACCGTTTTATGTTCAAATAAATTGGTGGAATTTAAATCCTTTTATAATACTTTTTATTATGAACGCATTGTTAGTTGTAGGGACTGTTTTTTCCTTAATTGGTAATCTCTCATTTCCATTTGTGACTGGTTTAGATTTCTTGAGGTTTAGTAAAGAAATTCAGAATTTTAATAGTTTAATAAGAAAATATCGCACATTGCTTGATGAAAATTCAAATTGTGAAACTAAGGAAGTAGAAAATCTTATAGAAAAATGGGATCTCTTCAAAATGGATCCAAGTTTTCGCGGAAGTAATATAAATCTGTCAAATTTCATTGAAGATATCAAAGCATTAGAAATATCAGTAAATTGCTTAATTGAGAAACAACAATCGTCTCAGAAGTGAATAAAACATGAGGCATTTAGTAAAAAATTGCGTCCACAAAATCACAACATTATTATATTGGATCTGGTGTATAATACAGCATAAAAGATTCTTGTATTACGGCACTCGCCAAAATTCCATCTTCAGCGGGACTTCTTCTATGTTGGAAACAATTTTCAAAATTAGCCCATACACAAAAGGAGTAACAAAAAATGTCAAATCACCTAATAGAAATTTTCGAAGATGAAAAACTTGTAGAAAATGTAAAAAGACGTTTGCCCTATTTGTTCCAACTTGCAGAATTAGCAGAGAAAGATATATTAAAACACCAAAATTATGAATTAATTCGAGAGGTATTAATTAAGTGAATGAGAGAAAAATCATAAAAATTTGTCCCAATTGTATTGAATTGATTGCTTAAAGAGTTTCACAAAACCGATAACTTTATAGGGGGAAATCGTGTTGCGAAGATCTTGGTGGGGTATAATTCTTTTAGGAATTGGAATCAGGATTTTAGTCGGAGCGGAACCTCCGCAGGGCTTTTTTCTGGATGATTTTCAGCCGAAGAAAGCCACAGTACCGTCTTTTAAGAAAGTCACGTTAACGCCGTCCTGTCCAACTGTGACGGTTGAAATTGATTTTGGCGATACATTGACCAGGGTTCCCAGATATATTTACGGTCATAATGCCAATGTCTATATGACCCAGATGGTCAATGAACCAACCTTGATTGGTTACCTGAAGCAACTTGCGCCGCAAATCCTGCGCTATCCGGGTGGAAATTTGAGTAACCTATTTTTCTGGAATAATCAGCCCGGTCAACTGCCGGAGGATGTGCCCGATCCGCTTTATGGCGGCGTCGAAAAGCCCTACCGCGAAGAGTTCTGGTTCGGGCGGAATGATACCGCAATCACACTTTCAGTTGATAATTACTATAAAATGCTGGAAATGACCAATAGTAGCGGATTGATTTGTGTGAATTACAGTTATGCTCGATATAGCAAGAGTAAAAATCCGGTTGCCACTGCGGCAAAATATGCGGCTGACTGGGTGCGCTATGATAATGGTCGAACGAAGTACTGGGAAATCGGCAATGAAAATTTTGGCAATTGGCAGGCTGGGTATAAAAAAAACACAGCTGATAATCAAGACGGTCAGCCGGAAATTATTACCGGCGAATTATACGGACAGCACTTCAAAGTTTTTGCTGATTCAATGCGCGCCGCCGCTCGTTCGATTGGTGCGGAGATCAAGCTGGGAGCCGGTTTGCTCGAATCGGCACACGACTGGCATACACCGACGGAAAAGACCTGGAATTCCGGCTTTTTTAAGCAAGCCGGAGACGCGGCCGATTTCTTCGTGATTCATTCCTATTACACACCTTGGAATGAAAATTCTTCAGTCGGTACGATTCTGAATTCCGCCATACCGGTGACGCGGGAGATGATGACTTTTATGCAGGAGACTGCCCAAATAAATGAAGTAAAAATGAAACCGCTAGGCTTGACCGAGTGGAATATTTTTGCCGTCGGTTCGAAACAGCAGGTCAGCTACATCAATGGCATCCATTCCGTTCTGGTGCTGGGTGAATTGATTAAGGATAAATATGGTCTTGCTTGCCGCTGGAATCTGGCGAATAACTGGGACGATGGCAACGATCACGGGATGTTTTCGCAGGGCGGTGAACCGAATGTGCCGCGCTGGAATCCCCGACCGGTTTTCTATTATATGACTTATTTTCAGCGATTTTGTGGTGATCATCTGGTAAATGCCAATGTCGTCGGTGATAGCGACGTGGTCGCTTATGCCTCGAACTTCAGTTCCGGCGAAGCCGGGATTATTCTGGTCAATAAGGGAAATTCTCCCCAATCGGTTGAGCTGGAATTTGCCAATTTTCAACCCGGTCGGCGCTGCTACTGGTATCTTCTGACCGGCGGAACGGACAATGGCGATTTTTCATCGCAGGTTTTCATAAATGGTTTTGGTCCAGAGCTGCCGGCCGGTGGACCTGCAAATTTTGAAAAAATCAAAGCCTTTTCTACTAAAATCAAAAAGCCCCTGGTTTTTGATTTACCGTCTTTTTCGGTGCAATATCTGCTAGTGGAAAGTAGTCACAAACCTTAGAACTAAGTCATTGTGAATAAATAGTGATAGGGGTATTAGATAAAATGAAAATTATTACCTTAAGTTTTACAGCTTTGATGACATTTTCAGCATTTTCAGTGATGAAGAGTTGTAGTGGAACCAATATAGTTAGTCATCGTCTGACAAGTCCAGATGGTAATATTACTGTCGAATTTGATGTATCCCAGAAAGGGGAGGCTACTTACCAGATTGCCTATCACGGTAAGAAAATTATTCAGGTATCCCAGTTAGGCTTGGTGCGGGAAGATGCCGATTTTAGCGAAGGTTTAAAGCTGGATTCGGTTTCGACGTCCTGCCCGATTAATTACGATTATCGGATGCCACATGGCAAAAAAAGTCATTATGCTTATAGCGGTAATGAGAAAAGGTTTTTTCTGACCAACCGGAACGATCAAAAAATTGATGTAGTTTTTCGCGCTTCGAATGACGGAGTAGCCTATCGTTACATTTTCCCAGATACTGCGGATGAACCCAAAACCATTGCTAGGGAGATCAGCGAGTTTCATTTTTCACCTCAAGCTAAAGCGTTTATTCAGCCATTGGCGGCGGCTAAATCGGGCTGGTGCCAGACCAATCCTTCCTATGAAGAAATTTACCAGCAGAATGTTGCGATAGATAAGTTGCCATTTAGAGCACCCGGCTGGGTTTTTCCGGCGCTCTTTCAGGATGGCGATTTCTGGATGCTGATCAGTGAGACGGCGCCCGATCGCAATTACTGCGGTTGTCGTCTGCAACAGGATTCGACAAGTCATATTTTTTATATTGATTTTCCACAGAGTGCGGAAACTTTCCCGGGCGGAGTCTGGTTGCCGACTGCGACTTTACCCTGGAGCACACCCTGGCGAATTATTACAATCGGCAAAGGATTGAAAAATATTGTGGAATCAACTCTAGGGACGGACCTGGCCGAACCGGCTCGATTTGAGGAAATTGACTATGTCAAGCCGGGGCGCTTGTCGTGGAGCTGGGTGCTTCTTAAAGATGATTCCACCGTTTACGAAGTGCAAAAAAGGTTTATTGATTATGCCGCTAAAATGAACTGGGAATATTGTCTAATAGATGCCGATTGGGATTGGAAAATCGGTTATGATAAAGTTGCGGAACTGGCGGCTTACGCCCAAACCAAAGGCGTCGGAATTCTGCTCTGGTATAATTCTTCCGGTGACTGGAATAGCACGACTTACAGCCCGAAAAGTAAATTGCTGACTCACGGCGATCGCCTTAGAGAGTTCGAGCGCCTCAAAAAGATGGGAATTCGCGGGATTAAAGTGGATTTCTTCGGTGGTGATGGACAATCAATTATGACCTATTATCAGGACATTTTTGAAGATGCGGCGCAATTCGGTCTGGTGGTAAATTGTCATGGCGCCACCTTGCCGCGCGGTTGGCAGAGAACGTATCCCAACCTGCTGACGATGGAGGCGGTGCGCGGTTTTGAATTTATAACTTTCGATCAGGCTGATGCCGACCGGGAGCCGACTCACGCCTGCCTTTTGCCCTTTACGCGCAATGTTTTCGATCCGATAGATTTTACGCCGGTTTGCTTTTCGGAAATACCTAATATTCGGCGAGTGACCACGAATGGTTTTGAACTGGCTACTTCAGTTATATTCTGGTCGGGAATTCAGCATTTTGCGGAAATTCCGGCCGGTATGGCGCTTGTTCCGGATTATGTCAGAAATTTTATAAGAGAAGTTCCGGTTAGCTGGGACGAGACTTGTTTTATTGACGGTTTTCCGGGCCAATTCGTAGTGCTGGCAAGGAAGTCGGGGCAAAACTGGTATTTAGCCGGAATAAATGGCGCCGATGGCGCTAGACAGCTGAAATTAAATTGTAATTTTCTGGAAGAAGACCATACCGGTCAACTAATTACCGATGCGGCTGATGGACATTCTTTTATGATGAAAGAAATTCGGGTTTCTCCTCGAAGCCCTCTATCAATTAAGCTGGAAAAACACGGTGGTTTTGTAATAAAATTTGATTGATTACTGGATAAATCCTAATATTGAACTGTTTTTCAAGAGGAATATTATTGGCAGGTTTCTTTATGATTGATGGTAAAAAAGCAGGTGAAATTGCCGGGAGTTTGATCAACTCCTGAAATAACTGGAGGAATTTATGAATCGTCGGATGTTGACAATTATTTTGACCTTAATGCTGATTGCAGGATGCAGTAAAGATAAATCCGAAGCGGATATTTCTATTGATTCAGCGGAAATAACCGGAGAATCAGTTGTGCCGCCCGGTCCTGAATGGTTGCATAATGCTGTGTTTTATCAAATTTATCCGCAGACATTCTACGATTCCAACGGCGACGGCATTGGTGATTTGAAGGGGATTATTGAAAAATTGGATTATGTGCAGAGTCTCGGCGTTGACGGATTCTGGGTTAATCCATTTTTCGAATCACCTTTTAATGACGCCGGGTATGATATTTCCGATTATTACCAAGTGGCGCCGCGCTACGGTACCAACCAGGATGCTCGACGTTTATTTGGGGAAGCCGAAAAACGCGGACTAAAAGTCCTTTTCGATTATGTCATTAGCTACACCAGTATCGAACATCCCTGGTTTCAGGAATCTGCCCGTCAGGAGCCGAATAAATATTCGAATTGGTATATCTGGACGAACAATACCTGGCTGGATCCACCGGAAGCCTACCGCGATGTTTTTATTAAAGGCTATAGCCGACGGAACGGGCAATTTATGCGCAATTTTTACTGGAGTCAGCCGGCTTTGAATTTCGGTTTTGCTAAACCGGAGTGCGATTGGATGTTGCCGATAGATCATCCGGATGTGCTGGCGTTGCAGGAGGAATTGCAGAAGGTGTTGCGTTTCTGGATGGATATGGGTGCGGACGGTTTCCGGGCTGATATGGCAGGGGCATTGGTCAAGAATGCTCATATTGGCGAAAGTGATCCCGAATATGCGAATCGTGATGAAGGCACCAAAATATTCTGGCGGAAAATCAGAAAGATTATAGACGAAGAATATCCCCAAGCTTTTATGGTGGCGGAGTGGTCATATCCAGTAGCTGCACTCGATGGAGGTGGTTTCCACGCCGATTTTTTTCACTGGTTTACGGGTTACAATGATCTTTTACAGAAAGAGAGCTGGCGGATTATGAATGGCCATTCCGACGGCCATAGTTTTTTTGATCGGGAAGGCAAGGGTGATATTACTCAATTTTTGGCTAGTTATTTAGAGCAATATCGCCAGACAGTTGGCAAGGGCTATATTAATTTGCCGCTGGGAAATCATGACCTTTCGCGTTTAAATATCGAACGTACCGACGACGATCTGGAGATTATTTTTGCTTTCTCATTGACAATGCCCGGGATTCCATTTATTTATTATGGAAATGAAATTGGAATGCGCCAGCTTTATGATTTACCGAACGTCGAGGGCGCCTATCCACCGCGCGCCGGAGCGCGGACTCCAATGCAATGGTCTCAAGGTAAAAATTTGGGATTTTCGACTGCTGATCCGGCAAAATTGTACCTACCGGTTGATCTTGTCGCTGATGCTCCTAATGTGGCTGATCAGCAGAACGATCCTAATTCATTATTAAATCGAGTAAAAAATCTTATCCAATTACGTAAGAGTTCGAAAGCCTTGCGAGCTTACTCCGAATTTGTGCCGGTTTATGCCAAAAAAGGAGAGTATCCTTTTGTCTATGCCCGGGCTTGTGAAGGAGAAACAGTGCTGGTTATTTTGAATCCGGCTAATAAAGAAGCAACCGCCCGATTCAGTCTCAAACCGGTATTTTCTCAGTTTGAATTATTGGCTGGAAAGGAGTCAAGCCTCAATCTGGAAGGCAAACATTACCAGCTGACAATTCCAGGAGTTAGTTATTCGATTTATCGAATGGGAAATTAAAATGGGGGATAATTCCCTGTGATGCGGTTGAATTTATGAATGATTGCCTTGGGCATCAAATCCTATGGGTAGTATTCCGAGAAAAACGTCAGGTTTGACCATTGCGCTAATCTTGCTGGCTTTAAATAGCAAGGTTTTCAGCGCTGGATTACCGACTTTGCGTTTTGAGCATCTTTCGACTCAAGACGGCTTATCCCATAATTCCGTGATCGAGATTATTCAGGATCGGCAGGGATTTATGTGGTTTGGAACCTTGAATGGTTTGGATAGATACGATGGATATAGCTTCACGGCTTACCGACCGATTCCGGGAGATACGACCAGTCTTTGCCATAATGTAATCAATGCCTTGTATGAAGACAGTCGCGGAATTTTGTGGATTGGCACTCTTGACGGCTTGAATCGCTATGATCGGGCGCGAGATTGTTTTATTAGAATTCGTCACAAATCTAACGATCCCAATTCGTTAGTTGATAATCGCATACGTTGTATTACTGAGGATAATTACGGGCAAATCTGGATCGGCACGGAGGGCGGACTAAGCTGTTATGATCCCCGGACGGACACTTTCCGGAACTATCTACCTGATCCGAATAATCCTAATGGCCTGGGTGATTTTATTATTCATGACATTTACAATGATAGTCGCGATCAACTCTGGATTGCGACCGAAAAGGAAGGAGTTTACCGCTTTAATCGGATAACTCAATCCTTTACTTGCTATCGTCACGAAACTACGGAATTACCCAAAGCCGGTACCAGTGCCGTTATTACTATTGGCGAGGACCGATCGGGCAATCTCTGGATCGGCACCTGGGGTGACGGACTGCAGCGATTGGACGTTAATACACAAAAATTCCGGAAAGTACCGATTTTTTGCAAAGGCAAAAAACCATCTACCACTAAAATAATCACAAAATTATTAATTGATCAATCGGACCGGATGTGGGTATCTTCTTATGACGCTGGATTATTTGTCATACCCCAAATTCCCCGCAATGTTACAACTACCGGTATTGAAGGCATCCAACATTATCTTTGTGAACCGCTTGACGAAACGAGCATCCAATCCAATGCGCTCTGGACGGTTTATCTGGATCGCACCGGTGTGGTTTGGATCGGAAATGAAAATGGCGGCATCAATAAATGCGACACGAAACAGAGTCATATTTTGCATTACCGTTTTGGGCTTTCCGGCGCTAATAGTATTTCTAATAACCATGTCACCTCATTTTTTGAAGATCAATCGGGGAAAATTTGGATTGGCACCCGTTTTGGAGGCTTGAACCGTTTCGATCCAGTTGCAAACCACTTTCAAGTTTACCGAAAAGATGAACCGAATGATGGTCTTAGTTCGGATGCGATTTTATGTTTAACGGGCAATAAAGATTATCTCTGGATTGGCACTGATGGTAACGGTCTGGATCGTTATGATTTCAAAAGCGGCCAGTTCAGGCATTTCCGACATGATGATCAAAATCCCTCTTCGCTTGGAGAAAATGCCGTTTACGCTCTCTATCTGGATAAATCTAATACCTTATGGGTAGGCACCTGGGGTGGTGGTCTGTCTAAATTAAATTCTGACGGACAGACCTTTTCCCATTATCCCATAGATCGGATTAATGACCGTCTGAACGTTGTTACTTCTATTGCCGAAGATACATCCGGTGGACTCTGGCTGGGAACCTACGGTAAAGGGCTAGTATTTTTTAATCCACGAAGTGAAAAAATGCTGTTTTTTCGCCCAGATGATACAGATTCGCTGAGTTTAGGACATGACAACATTAATACCTTATTTGTCAGCCAGGATGGGACTCTATGGATTGGCACTATGGGAGGCGGATTGAACTATGTCCGCTATTTTCAAATGGATTCGGGCATTGCGCATTTTGGGCGGTATGATCAACGCCATGGTCTGCCTGATAACATCATTGAGAGCCTTACTGAAGATGACGATGGTTTTATCTGGATGGGAACCAATCACGGAATTTCTCGTCTAAATCCCGCCAATGGTGAAATTCGCAACTTCGATCGTAATGATGGTTTTGGACAGGATAACTTCTATCGTGAGTCGGTTTTACGCGCCAGCAACGGTGCGCTTTATTTTGGCGGAATCAATGGATTCAACGTTTTCCAACCGAGCAATATCAGCTACAATCCGTTCATTCCGCCGGTAGTGATCACCCAATTTCAAATTTTTAACGAAACAATTAGTCCGAACACCCGAGGAAAAGTCCAGATGGATAGTTCCATTTTCATTACGGAAAACCTCATCATTTCTTACCGCGAAAATGTCTTTTCTTTCGAGTTTGCCGCTCTCGATTATAGCTGCCCGCAAAAGAATCAATACGCTTATATAATGGAGGGTTTCGACCACGATTGGCGTCGCACCGATGCCAACCGCCGTTTCGCTACCTATACTAATTTACCACCCGGTAATTATACATTTCGAGTGAAAGCATCCAATAATCACGGCGTCTGGAATGAATCCGGCACGGCTATTCATCTTAAAATTACGCCGCCTTTCTGGCAAACCAACTGGATGTTGGTTATCTATATTAGTTTGATTCTCGGGGCAATTCTGTTAATTCGGATGGCTGTTCAGGTGCGTGAACGCAATCGGGCTCAGGCTGAAATGAAACGCTTAGAGGCCGAGAAGATTCACGAATTGGATCAACTTAAATTGCAATTTTTTACGCACATATCGCACGAGTTCCGCACTCCGCTTACTCTCATTATCGGACCAGTTGAGAGGATGCTCAATCTCGGCAATAAATTGCCTCAAGAAAAACGAGATATCTATTATCGGCTGGTGCTCCAAAATGCCCGCAGATTACTAAGACTAGTTAATCAGCTGATGGATGCCCGTAAACTCGATACCGGCAGTATGAAACTGGAATTGCAGCACAAAGAGTTTGTTTCTTTCGTCAAGGCTATTTTTTCGGTTTTTCATCTTCAGGCTGAACAGAAAAATATCCGCTATTTATTCAAAACTGAGCTGGAGGAACAATATTTTTATTTTGATCCAGATAAAATCGAAAAAGCTTTGTATAATGTAATTGCCAATGCTCTCAAGTTTACCAATCCTGGAGGAACGTTAGAGGTTTCCCTCTATCTAACGCCATCAAATATGGAAAGCTATCCAAAACAGGAAACAGCGGAGCGCTCGATCTGCGTTCAGGTGCGTGACACCGGTATCGGCATTCCGCCAGATCAGATTGAACATATTTTCGATCCCTTTTATCAGGTGCGCCAGCCCGAGACCCGAAAACTACACGGCACCGGCATTGGCCTTTCGATTAGCAAAGATTTTATCGAGATGCATGGAGGTCGAATCCTCGTAGAAAGCACGCCGGGCAAGGGCAGTACCTTCACTTTGATTATCCCGATGAAAACGATTGCCGAAGAGTCGAAAAATGTTGAGCAGGAAATTAGGACAAACCAAGTCTCAGATTTAAATGAATTGGTTGCGGGTGATAATTTAGCAGGGCCGGATGATCTCGGCGAATCCGAATCCTTTACTAAAAATAGCAATAAGGCTAAACCCCTTATTTTAATAATTGAAGATGATAAAGATCTGCGACATTATTTGGCGATGGAACTCGAGAGCCATTATTCGGTAATTCAAGCCGCAGATGGCTTGACCGGCTATGAATTGGCGGTAGAGCGGATTCCGGATTTGATTATTTGCGATGTTTTAATGCAGGTGATGGACGGCAATGAATTTTGCCATAGATGTAAAAATGACCAGCGTACTAGCCATATTCCCATAATCCTCCTTACGGCGCAAACCTCGGAAGAAAAGCGCAAAGAAGGCTTATTGGCCGGTGCGGATGACTATATCACCAAACCTTTCAACCCGGATCTGCTCCATATTCGAATCGAAAATTTACTGAACACTCGCCGGAAAATCCGGGAACGTTTTAGTCATCTGGTTTATATGAACCCGAAAGAGATTCAGATCAGCTCACCCGATGAACAATTTCTGCAAAGAATTATTGAGGTCGTCGAGCAATATTTAGCGGATAGCGGGTTTTCCGTTGATGATCTTAGTTACCACGTCGGCCTGAGTCGCGCCCAGCTTTATCGTAAAATGCAGGCTTTGATTAATCAAACGCCCAGTGAATTTATCCGAAATTACCGATTGCAGAGAGCTATGCAATTACTGGAAAAAGGACATTCGCCGTCTCAAGTTTGTTATCAAATCGGATTCAAGGACCCTTCCTATTTTACCAAATGCTTTCGCAAGCAATTTGGCCGGACACCTCAGCAAGTTCGTCCTGAATCTGAAATTTCTTAGTTCTTCTTTCTTTACTAAAAATCCATCTTTTTTTTCTGAAAATCGGTATGCAACCTAATTACCAGATTTTGAGATGATTTTTCTTTTTATACACTTTACTTTCATTACAAATGAAGCAGAAATTAAATACACCAGACCCAGTTGAAAGTGCCGAAAATCGTAATCGTCGTAAGTGGATTCTGATTGAGGTCATTTGTATCGTATTCATCATCGTTTTTTTTGTGATATTGTATAAATACTCAATGTGAGGATGAGGTTTTTTCATGATAATTAAAAAAGACGAAAGGAGGTGCGAATTCCACATTAAAGCACTAAGAATATCGTATTTAACGGTTAATTGTATCAAAAAAACAAACAAAGGAGAGAAATTATGCGAATGAAAACGCTTGTTATTAGTGTCATTTTGATTATGGCGCTAAGCTCAATTGCAATGCCTCAGTCACTGGTTCGTGAATCTTTTACTTATCCAGCGACTACTCTGGCTGGTTTAGGTTCTGCTGGTAACGGATTTAGTGGTTCCTGGGTAAATGATGAGGCTAATGGCATTGAAGGTTTAGTGTCAATTAGTGGGACGAGATTTGCTTATGCTGATCTCAATTATGAGATTCCTCATGATAGCCTTCATCTTCAGGTAGTCAAGAGTAATGCTTGGGCTGATCATAATCGTTACAAGAGGCCCTTGGCTGAAGTATGGCCGAATGAAGCTGGCAAGAAATATTGGGTCAGTTACATGGTTGATATTAAAGAGCCTTTACCGGTTGGTAACACTTACTTTATGGTAAAATTGTATAAAGGTACTGGTGAGTTGGTAGCGATTGGTAAAGGTGGTGGTGGGCCAACTCCGCCGGTATTTACCTGTGGTAGTGGTTGGCCTGGAGAGACCGGTGATGATGTCTCCGCGACACCAATTGCGGCTGGACCGGTATGGGTAGTTGCCATGTTTAAAATGTCAGGCACTACCGATCCAGCCCGAACCTATATGTGGATTGATCCAGATCCCGCTGGAGCTGAACCTGATACCAATGATGCAATTGTGAAACGAAATACATCGATGTCTGACGGATTTGATCAAATAGCGTTGGAGTTTGGTGGCGATGGAGCTGATGTCAGGTTAGTTTTTGATGAAATCACAGTTGCTTCTTCTTTTGCTGATTTGACCGCAGAAACACCGACCGGAACGGTTGCTCGTGAGTCTTTTATCTATCCAGCAACTTCCGTAGCTGGTTTAGGTTCTGCTGGTAACGGATTTAGTGGCCCCTGGGTAAATGATGAGGCTAATGGTATTGAAGGTTTAGTGTCAATTAGTGGGACGAGATTTGCTTATGCTGATCTCAATTATGAGATTCCTCATGATAGCCTTCATCTTCAGGTAGTCAAGAGTAATGCTTGGGCTGATCATAATCGTTACAAGAGGCCCTTGGCTGAAGTATGGCCGAATGAAGCTGGCAAGAAATATTGGGTCAGTTACATGGTTGATATTAAAGAGCCTTTACCGGTTGGTAACACTTACTTTATGGTAAAATTGTATAAAGGTACTGGTGAGTTGGTAGCGATTGGTAAAGGTGGTGGTGGGCCAACTCCGCCGGTATTTACCTGTGGTAGTGGTTGGCCTGGAGAGACCGGTGATGATGTCTCCGCGACACCAATTGCGGCTGGACCGGTATGGGTAGTTGCCATGTTTAAAATGTCAGGCACTACCGATCCAGCCCGAACCTATATGTGGATTGATCCAGATCCCGCTGGAGCTGAACCTGATACCAATGATGCAATTGTGAAACGAAATACATCGATGTCTGACGGATTTGATCAAATAGCGTTGGAGTTTGGTGGCGATGGAGCTGATGTCAGATTAGTTTTTGATGAAATCACAATTGCTTCCTCTTTTGATGACTTAACGAAGACGGCAGGAATAAGTCGTAAAGAGACAATACTATTCGATTATTCTTTGTCTCAAAACTATCCGAATCCATTCAACCCGACGACCAGCATTACCTATTCTCTCAAACAGACTGGCAATGTCCGCCTGTCAGTATTTGATATTTTAGGAAGAGAAGTTGCGGTGCTGGTTGATGATGTCCAGAATGCTGGACAACATACAATCACATTCTCAGGTACTGACTTATCAACCGGAATTTACTTATATAGACTGCAGGTTGGCAGGGAAGTAATCACTAAAAAAATGGTTTTGGTAAAATAGCAATTTTTAGTTTGACGAATGGGAAATTCGTTTAGTTTTTTCATTTTTTGATAACAAAGGGGTGACAGTAGGGGAAGGCGTTGAAAAACGCCTCCCCCTATTCTGTGATAATTTATCGTGATGCGATTGTTTTTTCTCGGTTTGATTATGGTTATTTACTCGATTAAATTTCGAGTCAATTGACGTAATGAGTTTTAATCGGGAATGATTAATCCGAGGCGGTATAAAATGTTAAGAGAATAACAGAGTTAATAAGGTTTTTTCAAAGATAAAATGTGTGCTTTCTATTCAAATTTCGTTAAACCTAAATATAGGTTTTCCCGTTTTCTCTCTGAAAGGAGGAGTTAAGAATGAAAAAAAATATCAGGATAATAGTTCCGGCCTTTTTATTAACCGTCTGTCTGGTAAACTTGCTTTGGTCAGGAACGACTGGAAAGATTACCGGTATCGTTACTGAAAAAAAGACCGGTGAACCTATTCTTGGAGCCAACGTCATCGTGATGGGGACATCTCTCGGAGCCGCCACTGACCAAAACGGGCAATATACAATCTTGTATGTTCCACCGGGCATTTATAATGTTAATATTTCCGTAATAGGATACGCCAAAACGACCCTTAGTGATGTCGAGGTGCATATTGACCAGACAAATAGGCTGGATGTTAGATTGGAGGAAGAAGCGGTTGTCGGCGAAGCGGTGGTAGTTGTGGCTGAACGGAAAATTATCAAAAAAGATGTAGCTACCAGTAGTGTCGCCGTTTCAGCCAATGAAATTGAAATTTTACCAGTATCGAACGTGGACGATGTCATTAGTTTGCAGGCGGGTATCCGAGACAATATGGCTATTCGGGGTAGTGAGGCTGAGGATATTCTTTTTCTGGTAGATGGAATCACGGTGCGGGATCCGCGCAATAATGAACCGGTAACTAAAATCCCATTAAGCGCTGTGAAGGAGATTTCAGTCGAACGGGGAGGTTTTAATGCCGAGTACGGGCAGGTTCAGGCTGGACTGGTTAACGTTGTTACCAGAGAAGGTGGAAGAAGCAATTATAGTGGTAGTTTTCAGATAAAGTACTCTCCCCCACACGCGAAATATTTTCGAATTGATGGAATACCAGATGTCCACGATCCCGATTCCTACTGGATGCGTCCTTATCTGGATGACGCCGTCTGCTGGACGGGAACTACTCAGGGTGAACCTTTTACTGATTTAAATGGTAATGGCAAATGGGATACAGGTGAAGATTTTGAAGATTTAAACGGTGATGGAAGTCGTACCTACTGGGATCAATATATGCGTGATCAGTATCCGTCATTTGTCGGATGGAACGAAATTTCCCGCCAACTACTGACTGATAATGATCCTACCAATGATTTAACACCTCTGGGAGCTCAACGGGTGTTTTTGTATGAAACCCGGAAAAAGCAAGTGAATGATATGCCTGACTATGATATTGATGCTGGATTCGGTGGTCCGGTGCCACTGGTTTCCGACAAGCTCGGTAATCTCCGCTTTTATACTTCGTATCGTCGTCACCGGGATGTCTTGCTCTGGGCACAGGCTAATCCCGATTATGTTGATTATGACTGGACTATGCAACTGACTTCGGATATTTCGGAAACGATGAAATTGCGTATATCAAGTATCCTGGGAAGCGTTTCGACAATTGCTGAAAACTGGAATTATGCCTATTATCCTCACTGGCCAAATGAAATTGCCGGCGGCACCGGCGGTTTATTAATGTTTAATATGTTCAGTGACTGGGCTTATTCTAAAACTGATATCGGTCATCGTTCTTTCGCGATAAAATTAACTCATACCTTAAGCTCCAAAACTTTTTATGAAGTTTCTCTGGAAAATTTTCAACGCGACTATCATACTCGACCGATTGGATTGAGGGATACGACCAAAACCACCGAAGTAGTACCGGGATACTGGGTTGATGAATATCCTTTCGGTTACTGGCCTTTTGAAGTAGTTGGAATTACTCCCGAGATTAAAGACGGCATTCAGGCTTCACTAGCTCGTGATTATTCAAATGCCAGCGCCACCACTTTCAAAGCCGATCTTTCCAGTCAGGTGAATTTCCATAATTTGATTAAGACCGGCGTAGAATTTGTTTATAATGATCTCGACCTCGATTATGGTTTTATTCAGATGCAAACTAAAGGTCAAGCCTATGCCAGTCGGGTTCAAATGCAAAACTTTCCTATCCGAGCCGCTTATTATATCCAGGATAAATTGGAAACTGAGGGATTTACTATGAATGCCGGATTAAGGTTGGACTATAGCGACTCACGAGTCGAGTGGTGGGATATTTTTTCCAACCCATTTAATCCTTATTTTATCTCATCCAAATATAAAGAAGACCTCGAGTTCATTATGGTCAAGTCCAAACCGCAGTGGCAGTTGAGTCCGCGACTGGGCATTTCGCATCCGATCACCGAGAACTCCAAGTTGTTTTTCAACTATGGACATTTTAAGCAGATGCCACAGTATGAAACCCTGTTTCGAGTACAACGCAGTTCAACCGGCAGTCTCGGTGCGATCGGTGATCCCAATCTGACC